>ERZ808267.290-NODE-290-length-17178-cov-3.370671_pt1 | contig 17178 bp, 12 predicted proteins | sample MGYA00521241_ERZ808267 | MGnify/ENA primary metagenome ERZ808267 (study PRJEB31516, sample SAMN03275592) | gut metagenome | biome: mammalia-associated habitat; material: feces | host: Papio cynocephalus | place: Kenya | collected 2012-07-19 ... | reverse complement strand
AATGTATGAACACACAAACCAAATCAAATAATGTATGAACACACAAACAAAGAAGGAGCAACAATTTAGTGCTCCGCAAAGAGGAGAAATCATCCTCTATCAGACTGCCGACGGCAGAACAAAGATCGATGTCAAGCTTGAGAATGAGACGGTTTGGCTGACACAGACGCAATTGTGCTTACTATTTGACAAAAGTAAGAGCACAATAAGTGAACACATCAGTAACATTTTCAAAGAAGGTGAATTGGTGGAAGAATCAGTTGTTCGGAATTTCCGAACAACTGCCACGGATGGGAAACCATACGACACCAAGTTCTACAACCTTGATGTCATCATATCCGTAGGCTATCGTGTGAAATCACAACGTGGCACGCAATTCAGGATTTGGGCAAACTCCGTCCTAAAAGATTTCTTAATCAAAGGCTACGCTGTCCGCAATGATCTCGCACAACAGAAATACGATGATTTGAAGGCTCTTGTGGACGTGATGGGACGCACAATGGGTTATCTCGACTCTGCTGTCGAGGAACAAGTCAAGAGCATATTCGATGTCGTGAAGGACTACACTTATGCTCTGGACACTCTTGATAGTTATGACTATCAGACCTTGGGAGTAAAATCTACCACAAAGGAATGTTTTCATGCCACTTACGAAAATGCTATGGCTGTCATAAATGGCCTGAAAGTCAAGTTCGGAGGTAGCGTGCTTTTCGGGCATGAAAAGGACGAATCCTTCCACAGTTCAATCGGTCAGATTTACCAGACTTGGGATGGAGCCGACCTTTACCCGTCAGTTGAGGAGAAAGCGGCCATGCTGCTGTATCTTGTTGTAAAGAATCATTCGTTCTCTGATGGCAACAAACGCATTGCGGCCACCTTATTCCTTTGGTTCATGGAGAACAACCATGTTCTTTATGCTTCAGACGGACATAAGCGTATCGCTGACAATGCTTTGGTCGCTTTGACTTTGATGATTGCCGAAAGCAAGACCGATGAGATGGAAATGATGGTAAAGGTTGTCGTGAACTTGATCAATAGCGACAACAAGTAGAAAAAGGACGGTTCTGTGCGGAACCGCCCTTAAGTGTTGAATGTTCAGGGGAATATTACCAAATCCGGACTCTGTCTTCCGGCTTGACGTAGAGGGAGTCGGTCGGCTGGATGCCGAAGGCGTCGTACCAGTAGTCGCACTGGGCGAGGGCTCCGTTGATTCTAAGGCGGTCGATGGAGTGGACATCCATCATTGTGAGGTACCGCATGATTTCTTCGGAAGCGGTTCCGGCCCAGACATTTGCGTAGGACAGGAAGAAACGCTGTTCCGGAGTGAAACCGTTGTCCTCAAGAAGTCTGCCGTGATCTTTCTGCCACATCTGGAAAGCGTCATAGGCAACATTCAATCCACCGTGGTCAGCGATGTTCTCACCCAGACAAAGCTTGCCGTTGGCGTGAAGCTGTCCAGGGATCACCCAAAGCGAGTCGAAATATTCAGACATCCTTGCGCATGTCGCGTTGAAGGCTTCCGCATCCGCATCAGTCCACCAGTCAGCGATGTTGCCGTCCTTGTTGTACATTCTTCCCTGATCATCGAATCCGTGGGTCATCTCGTGGCCTATCACGACCCCGATTGCGCCATAGTTGGCGGCCGCGTCTGCCTCAAGGTTGAATAGAGGCGGCTGAAGGAATCCGGCAGGGAAGCAAATCTCATTCGTGGTCGGGTTGTAGTACGCATTGACAGTCTGAGGAGACATCTCCCACTGCTCCTTGTCGACAGGCTTGTTGTACTTTTTGCTGTAGTTCAGATTCCAGTAGAACTCGGAAGCCGCTCTTAAGTTGTCGTAAAGCGACAGTTCAGGATTGATGACGAGTCCGCTGAGGTCGTCCCATTTGTCAGGATAACCAACCTTCACCTTGTAAGCGGCAAGTTTCTCCTGAGCGGTCTTCTTGGTCTCAGGACTCATCCATTCCTGCCGGTCTATCCTCAGGGACAAAGCCTTCTGAAGATTGCGGATCAACTCAAGCATCTCGTCCTTGGCTGCCTTCGGGAAATATTTCTCGACAAACATCTGGCCGACTGCGTCGGACATCAATCCGTCCACAAGGCTCTCAGCCCGTTTCCACCTTGGAGTCTTCTGCTGAACACCGAATATCTTGCGGGAGAACTCGAAATTCTCATCACTGAAGTCATCGGAAACTATTGAGGATCCACCTGATATGATTCTCCACTCGTACAAAGACTTCAAATCATCCAAAGATGCGGTCATAAGAATGCCACATGCAGCCGCCACTGGTTCCGGTTGGCCAAGGTTGACCTCAGATGTCTTGTCGAAACGATACTCCGCAAGATAGTTCTTCCAGTTGAAGCCACCGCAGATGCCGGTCAAGGAATCGACGCTGACCTTGTGGTAGTTGGCATCTGGATCGCGGAGCTTTTCCTTTGAGTAGTACGGTGTCGCCAACTCGGTCTCTATCGCCCAGATGCGCTGAACCTTGCTGGCGGCGACATCCTCAGGATAACCGGTAAGCACGAAGAGATTCTTCATGTGTTCCTTCATCGACTCACGGATGGTCACATTCTGAGGGTCATCGGACAGATAGTAGTCACGGTTGCCAAGCGACAGTCCGCTCTGGCTGACGCAGACGATGTTGTTATCAGCATCTTTCTCGTCCGCTGAGATGTAAACCGAGAACAAAAGATCATCGTGCTCATTAGCGCATCGGCTGAGGAGTTCCTCACGAGTGTTGATCGCATCCAACTCAGCGATGTGCGCCTTGATCGGTTCGGCTCCCTCAGCGTTAAGTCTTGTCGAGTCCATCGCCATGTTGAAGAGATCTCCGATTTTCTGGGCGACACTCCCCTTCTCGTTCTGCCTTGCAGCTATGTCCTTGATGAGTTCAGCAAGAGCCTTGACATTCTCGTCACTGACTTTGGCCACGGTTCCCCACATCGGGTACTCAAGCGGCTGTGGATTCAGATCGACCCAGTGACCAGTGGCATACTTGGCGAAATCGTCTCCAGGACGCGCGGTTGTGTCCATGTAGGCGTAGTTGATTCCGGCTGTCTTGGCCGGTTGGTTGCAGCAGGCTGACGCAATGGCCAGACATGTGCTAAGTAACAAAAATGATTTCTTCATATTCATTGATGAATTTTGAATTTTCCTACTGCAAAGGTACTTAGGAAATCATATTCAGCATCAATATAAGCATGGACAATGCGGATGGATAATTATCTGAATAGCAGCTTTATAAATGAGAATAAAGTGGACATTGACATGTTTGTGGCTTCGTCATTTCGGCACTTCGACAAGCACAGTGACCGAAATTAATTGGCAAGATCAATGACAGAAATAATCTTTCTATGGCCTGAGTGATCGCAGGTGGTACATATTCCTTATATTACCGTCAATATGTCAGACAGCTGCGATTTGCCTGATTTTTGAAATATCCGCGTTCCGTTGCAATATTTACTAAATATTTCAAAACAGCATAGAATATGAAATTTGTGGAATATCCCGAAGAAAAGGGGACGGAGACAAAGAATGAGAACCCCGGCCAGACACAGAGTAGTAAACTGCCAGGTGGAAATGGTTTCTGGTCACTTCTGATCATGTTCTCTCTTCTGGCACTGATCAACACATTTCTCTTCCCTGGCGGAAGAGGCAACAGTGTCATCGAGACGGATTACGGAACTTTCATCAGTGATGTCGACAAGGGCTTGGTCTATGATGTCGTGATCGACGGAGACAAGGTCATGTACTCCAAAAACGCCCCACTCACCTATCAGGCTAAGATCAAAGGTCAACGAGACACCACTTACATCACCGGTGCGGTCACAGACCCTGATTTCGTCAACAGACTGTCCACGGCGAAAAGTCCCAACAAAGACGGCAAGATCCGTTTCGTGAAGAAACTCAGTCAGGAACGCTCCCCTCTTCTGGACTTCATCCTCTGGTGGGTGCTTCCAGGAATGTTGATGTACTGGCTCTTGAGTTCCGCCATGAAGCGCATAGGCGGCAACATGGCCAAAGGCGGGATGGGTAATTTCATGCAGTTCGGACAAAGTGGCGCAAAAGTCTATGCCGAGAATGACATAAAGACACGTTTCTCCGATGTCGCAGGTCAGGATGAAGCTAAGGAAGGACTTGTCGAGGTTGTTGACTTCCTGCACAATCCCGCAAAATATAACGAGATCGGAGCACATCTTCCTAAGGGAGTCCTTCTGGTAGGGCCTCCGGGAACAGGAAAAACCTTGATCGCAAGGGCCGTGGCCGGAGAGGCCGGAGTGCCGTTCTTCTCGATGTCCGGTTCGGAGTTCGTCCAGATGTTCGTGGGAATGGGCGCGGCCAAGGTCCGTGATCTTTTCAGTCAAGCTCAGGCAAAAGCTCCTTGTATTGTGTTTATAGATGAAATAGATGCTATTGGAAAGAGTCGTGAAAACAACATAGGCGGTGGTAACGACGAGCGGGAGCAGACTCTCAACCAGTTGCTTACCGAGATGGACGGTTTTGACAGCAACAAAGGCGTCATTATCCTCGCTGCCACCAACAGACCGGACAGCCTAGATAAGGCTCTTCTGCGCCCAGGACGTTTCGACAGAAGGGTTCAGATGGAACTGCCTGACCTGCAAGGCAGAAAGGCAATCCTTAAGGTTCATTTGAAGGACATCAAGCACGAAGACATAGACCTTAATCTGATCGGACGCGCCACAGCAGGTTCCTCTGGAGCGGAATTGGCCAACATAGTCAATGAGGCCGCCTTGAGAGCCGTAAGACTAGGCAAGAAAGCCGCCACGACCGAGGATCTTGAGGAGAGTGTCGAGGTCGTGATGGCCGGTGAGCAGAGGAAGAACGCTGTAATCTCACCGGAGGAGAAGAAGATCATCGCCTATCACGAGATCGGTCACGCCATGGTGGCCGCTGCGCAAAGCAACTCCGCCCCGGTTCAGAAAATCACAATCATTCCGAGGACTTCCGGAGCGCTTGGCTACACAATGCAGGTTGATGAGGGTGAGAAGTTCCTCTACAGCAAGGACTATCTTCTGAACCGTCTCGCCACTCTGACAGGCGGACGAGTGGCCGAGGAAGTCATCTGTCACACTTGCACGACCGGGGCGTCGAATGACATCGAGAAAGCCACCCAGATGGCCCGTTCGATGATCACGACCTACGGAATGAGCGACAAGTACGGTATGATGGCTCTTGAGACCAGAGGCAATTCCTATCTTGGCGGAGGCTCGCAGTTAGCTTGCTCTGACGAGACTTCCGCTGACATTGATTCAGAAGTCCGCGTGATGATTGCCAATGCCAAGAAAAAAGCTACAGAAATCATCACAGCCAACATCGACAAGATGCATAAATGCGCGAAGTACCTTCTTGAGAAAGAAACCATCACAGGTGAGGAGTTTATGAACATATTCAATGGAGACTAACTTTGTTCATAAAGCATTAGTGATGCTATGATTAATTTTCATCCATCACTATTTTGAGATATAACTAATTTGTTACCTCATTAAACAATATTGTTTTAATATCTAACAATAAAAGCATTGCTAATGCTATCATCGGCAATGCTTTTATTATGGTAAATCGTCGGAGGACGAGCATTATCTGATGCATCCACATTCAATATACGAATCTGACGAGACAGAAATCTTTATCGCACGATAGTCTTCTATTGTTGCGGAGAATGGATTATGAACGAATGTCTGAGGGTTCATGGCGATGAGAGGGAACCAACTGCCTTGGATCTGAATCATCAATGAGTGACCTGGAAGGAAGTAGTGATCGATGTCGCACATTGTGAAATCCAAGCTGACGGTTCTCCCTGAAGAGGTAGCTTTTGATTTGCCAAATCCATCGCGATAACGAACTGGCATCACATCTCCACGGACCAGCATTTGGTAGCCATCGGGACGGACATCGATCAGTTTGACTACAATGTCTGCGTCCATATTCCTAGATTTCTCTCCGCTAGGAAGGTCAAGTCTCAGTTTAATGTGAGCTTTGACTGGCCCTGCGAGGTGAAGTGTGTCAGAAAGAAGTTTTCCTGAATATGTCAAGACGTCATGCCTTCTTGAAGCGAAAGTCTGATCGGCAGTCATGTAGCCGTGGTCACGTCCGTTGGACTTTACGTCCATGTACGGGACAGGATTCGAAGGGTCAGAGGTGAACGACCGGAACACAGCGTGGGATGCCGGTTCTGAGATATTCAAGGAATCTATCCCTGAAAGATTGATTCTAAAGGGTTTCGCTTCGGTAGGAGGCCATGTGGAATATGTCTCCCAACGCGGAGCTGACGGTACGCCTTCCATTTTGGACCGCTGTGTCTCCCCAGACGGAAGGACATTCACTTTTGAGGGAATATTCCCTTTACTTTCAAGATAATAGGTAAAGAAAGGATATTCAACCTTGTCTTGATAGAACTCCCCTGACGCTTCCCCGAACCACGCGCCAGCAATGCTATTCACATGGCGGTCGCCCCAACCACCATGATGCCACGGCCCGACAGCAAGGAATATGTTGCCTTTCGGAGATCGCTTTTTCAGTTCAGCGTAGGTTCTGAAAGCACCGTAGCAGTCTTCTGCGTCATAGAAGCCCCCAGTAACGAGGACAGCAGGTTCGATGTTACTAAGCTGAACGGACGGATTACGGTTTTTCCAGAATCTGTCGTAGTCCGGATGAGTTACCATGCTATTCCAAAAGGTCAAGGAATCTCCGAAGAACGCGGAAAGTTCGGAAAGCGGCTTGTCTAGAAAATAATCATAGAGGTCGGAATCTATCTTAACGAGACCTTTCAAGCCTTTGGAGGAAGGAGCCTTGCGTGTCCTGTACATTGATGAACCGAAACGGTAGCAGTCAGCAAGGCAGAACGCACCATTGTGATGAGCGTCATCTCCCATAAACCAGTCTGTGACAGGAGCTTGTGGAGAGACAGCCTTTATCGCAGGATGTCGCGACAATGCTGCCATAGTGGCGTAGAAGCCAGGATATGAGGTGCCTTTCACTCCGATGTTGCCGTTGCTGCGGGTATTGGCAAGAAGCCATTCGGCAGTGTCGTATGTGTCTGTAGCCTCGTCAACAGTCTGTCCTTTGGACAACCCACCGGTCTTGCCAGTAAGATGCGGGCGGATGTTTTCGAAATATCCCTCACTTAGGTATGTCCCACGTACATTCTGGAGGACAATCACATAGCCGTCAGCCGCATAATTAAACAAGTCTCCCCAGATGCCTGATGAATATGCTTGTTTGCCTGTCGGAGCCTCCTCTCCGGCCTCAAATCCGTATGGCTTGAGAGAATATGGAGTGCGGACAAGCATGACAGGCTTAGGCGCAGATGCCGAAACAGGCTCATAGACAGCAGTATAGAGCCGCACCCCGTCACGCATGGGAATCATCACTTCCCTCTTGGTATAATTCTCCTTGAGCCATTCCAACGTGACTTCCTTCCCATTCTGCGCCATAAGGCCGACAGAAATAATCATTAAAATGATTGATATGATAATCTTTCGCATATTCGATAATCTTAAATAAAACGCCCTGTTGCACTGTCTTTTGTCTCACGAATTTGTTCTGGAGTACCAGTGGCGACAATGCGTCCGCCTTCCGAGCCACCTCCGGGGCCCATGTCGATAATGTAGTCAGCGTTGCGGATGACATCGAGATCGTGCTCGATGACGATGACTGTGGCTCCGTGATTGATGAGGCTCTGGAAAACCCTCAAGAGTGTCATAACATCGGAGGGGTGAAGGCCGATGGTCGGCTCGTCGAACACGAAGACTGAGTCGCCCTGTCCCCTGCCCATCTCGCTGGCCAGTTTAAGCCTCTGTGCCTCACCACCGGACAGGCTCGGAGTCTCCTCGCCTAATGTCAGATAGCCAAGACCGAGATCCCGCAGGACCCGGAGCCGCTGGCTGATCAGTTTGAGATCAGCACAGGCATCAAGGGCCGAATTTATGTCCATGTCCATAATCTCCGGCAGCGAATGGAACTCTCCAGCGGCATTCTCCCTCCGGATGCTTCCAGCGGCTTTTGAATATCTCGACCCACGGCAATCCGGACAGGGTATGTCCACATCAGGAAGGAACTGCACGTCAAGGCTGATAACCCCGGTTCCGTCACATGTCGGACACCTGAGTTTGCCGGTGTTGTAGGAGAAATCCCCATCCTTGTAGCCGTGCTTCTTGGCGTCCGGAGTCTTGGCAAATACTTTTCTCAGCTCATCGTGGACATTGGCGTAGGTGGCAACGGTCGAGCGCACGTTGATCCCTATAGGAGAAGCGTCTATGAGCTTGACTTGGCGTATTCCATCAGCATCTATCAACTTCACATGCGCTGGCAAATCATGACCTGAAATTTTCGCTTGAAGAGCTGGAATAAGGCTTTCAAGAACCATTGTAGTCTTCCCAGAACCAGAAACTCCTGTGACAACCGTCAGGCGACCTTTCGGAATCTCAACCCTAAGCGGTTTGACCGTGTGAATGGCATCTGTCTCCATCACTATCTTCCCATCAATGAATATGTCTGCATCTTTTATCTGCGGTCTGACTTTAACAGAAGCCTTGCCTGAAAGGAAAGGGCCTATCCTTGAATATTCATTGGCCTCAATATCTTTGATTGTGCCTTGCGCTATCACCTCGCCACCGTTCGATCCGGCACCCGGTCCCATTTCGACCATCCAGTCGGATTTGGTAAGGATTTGAGTGTCGTGATCGACAAGGATAACCGAATTTCCATCTGCTATCAAGTCTTCCATCACACCGCAAAGACCGATGATGTTCGATGGATGAAGGCCGATCGAAGGTTCGTCCAGAACGTACAGAACTCCGGTGGTGCGGTTTCTCACAGCTCTGGCCAACTGCATTCTCTGCCGTTCTCCTGTCGATAGAGTCGCTGCTGATCTATCCAGAGACAGATAGCCTATTCCCAAGTCCATCAACCGCTTGGCCGTGTCAAGGAAGGATTCGCAAATGCTTTCGGCCATAGTGCGCATCTCCTCCGGAAGCGAGGCCGGAACACCTTTGACCCATTCGATGATCTCAGTGAGAGTCATCTGGCAGGCCTCGGCCAATGATATTCCCCGAAGCCTTGGTGCTCTTGCCGCGTCAGAAAGTCTTGTGCCACCGCAGTCCGGGCAAACATCGAGCCTCAGGAATTTCTCGACTCGCTTCATTCCTTTCTCGTCTTTGACCTTAGCCAGAGCGTTCTCTACTGTGTAAGTTGCATTGAAGAAGGTGAAGTCCAACTCCCCTGCCTCATTAGTGGTCTTGGATCTGTAGAGAATGTGCTTTTTCTCGGCCGGTCCGTGCAAGACGATGTCCTTTTCCTTGTCAGTCAGATCCTTGAACGGAACATCGGTACGAACGCCCATCGCCCTGCAGACATCCTTCATCAGTGACCACATCAGCGTGTTCCAAGGAGCGACCGCCCCTTCGTCTATCGTAAGGTTCTCATCCGGAATGAGTGTTGATTCGTCAACTGTCCTTACCGTTCCTGTTCCGTCACATTTCCGACACGCTCCCTGACTATTGAACGACAATTCCTCAGCGGAGGGAGCGTAGAAATGTTCTCCGCAAACAGGGCAGACAAGCTCTTTCCCCGCAGCCACAAGCAAAGACGGCTCAACATAGTGTCCGTTTGGGCAACGGTGACTCGCCAACCTTGAGAACATAAGCCTAAGGCTGTTAAGAAGTTCCGTACTAGTACCGAAAGTACTGCGTATGCCGGGGATTCCGGGCCTTTGATGAAGTGCGAGAGCCGCTGGGACGTACAGAACCTCATCAACGTCAGTTTTCGCGGCCTGCGTCATCCTCCTTCTGGTGTATGTCGAAAGTGACTCAAGGTAACGCCTTGATCCTTCTGAATACAGCACCCCAAGCGCAAGCGATGACTTTCCAGACCCCGACACTCCCGCGATCCCCACGATCTTCCCAAGCGGTATGTCCACATCCACATTCTTCAGATTGTGAACCTTCGCTCCGCGCACCAAAATCTTGTCAGGTTGCTTCCTATTCATTGTCGATGAATATCTTACCGAGTTGATCGAAAGAATCGAGGCGTGTGATGTTCGGATGGTCAAACTCCTCCGTCACCTCATGCTGCCACATGGTGTGGAAAGGAATATGTATGCCGTAGCCTCCGATCTCAATGACCGGCTGGATGTCCGATTTGAAGGAGTTCCCGACCATCGCTATTTCTTCAGTAGAGATGCCTTCGCTTTGACAGAGGTCAAGATATTCCTTTTTGCCTTTATTGGAGACCACTTCAATCCTGTCGAAATATCTACTTAACCCTGAGCGCTTTAGCTTGTTTTCCTGATCTAGCATATCACCTTTAGTCAAGACAACCAACCTATAGCGTCCACTATCCTTCAATGCCTTCAAGGTGTCCTCCACTCCTGGAAGCGGTGTGGCCGGAAGGCTGAGAAGCGACTTCGCGCTCGATAATATTCGTGAAAGATTCTCGCCCGGAACCTTGTTGTCAGACACCCTCAAAGCGGTCTCCATCATTGAGATGCAGACGGCTTTAGCTCCGTATCCCAGAATAGGCATATTCGCGGATTCTGTTTTGTACAGCGCCGCTGACAATTCCTCAGCTGTCCCATATTCCTTAAGTTCCTCCGTGAACACATCCTCAGCCTTGTCGAAGTACGACTGATTGTCCCACAGCGTGTCATCTGCATCGAATATTATCTCTTTGACATCTTTCATCATAGTCCAAACATTTTGGCTTCAAAATTAGCGAAAAGAATCCAAAACGCCATTGTGCAAAAGGACTTCTTTGCCTCAGCCATCTATTTTGTCCACGCAAAGTCTACTTCGGGTGGACAAAACCATCTTTCGGAACCACTTGTCCACGCAAAGCCTACTTTTGGCGGACATTCTCCATTCCCTGCAATTGGGTACAGGAAAAGGCCCTCTGGCGTACCGAATCCAACTTTTGCGGACTTGGCCTTGTGGATATTATTGCCGGATGACGCGCTCACATCGTGAATCTTAATGTCAGGATCAGTTCACGGCCACGGAGACGGTAGTCGTAGGTGAAGGTGTTGACAGCGCTGTAGATTGTGTAACTGTAGGACTTCTGGTTCAGAAGGTTGCGCAGATCCAAGGAGAGTTGCATCGAGCGGTGGCGGAACGAAAGGCCGCAGTCAAGCAGAGCCATTGTCTTTGTGAGGTCATCGGTGATCTGGTGACGGGATAATTCCGCTCCGGCCGTGAACTGGAAGGTGTCACCGGGAAGGAGTTTAAGGGCAATGTCGTGGCTTTGGGAGAGGTAGTGTTTGCGGACAGAACCGTAATTTGACGAAGTCTTGGCGAACTCTCCCGAATAGTCAAGTTCCAACCAATCAAGAGGATGGGAAAACAGCGACGGAGATATCGCTGTGCTTTGCCAAAAGACATCGACGTGATTGCCGCTCTGCATTATTGACTGATTGCTGAAAAACGCGCTCCCCGTCAAGGATATCTTCGTTCTGATTGAGGTGATCTGTTTTGTGACACCCAACTGCGCAACGAGATTGTCGGAGACATTCGGTTGCGCCAAAGAGCCAATCAGGACATCACCGTCAGCGACACTCTGCGAGGCGATCAAGTTGTTCCAGTTGCGGACGTATGCAAGGTCTGCGTTAATGAACCATTGCTCAAGAGGGATCTTGAAGTCGTAATGTAGGTTGGCGGTAAGGGTTTTGGTGTCGGCCAGAATGCCGGAGGAGGACCGCAAGGTTGTCTCATCAAGGCGTACCGGTGCGGTCAAAAAATCCAGAGCGTCTCCAAAAGTCCTTGAATATGAAGCCGTCGCCCTCAGCACTGAACGCGGGCTCACATTCCAGTTGAAATACACGTCTGGGCATAACGAGAAATACAAGTCGCTAAGGGCGGTCGGGGAAAGACTATTTTCAAAATTTTGCACGTTACCAAAATTTTGAAAATAGTCTTTCCCCTCTTGCCGAGAGGTAATGTTGTCTAGTCTTATGGGGAGTTCGGCACGGAAGACGAACTTGCGGTGAGGATGGGTATATTCATACTGAGGGGCGATGGCAAGTTTTAACTGTGACGATGTCACGTCATTATGACCTGCCGAAAGTTTGTCGTCAAGTGACGTGGTGATGTTGTCTGATGAATAATTCAGCATCAAGGGGACATATAGCCTGTTGGGACCGCTTTCAAAGACAGCAGACAGGCGGTTCTCGGTACGGAAGCCCTTGCTTTGGGCGTTTTGGTATATTCCCTCATTCTCATCAGACGAAATCTCCAGACTGGCAGTCGGGGCTTCTGAATATTCAAGGACAGAGGAGGCGTTCCAGCGTAGTTTGGAGGTTCGCCAACGGGCGGTGAAGTTATTCTTTAAGTCGACATCTCTTAAGGTCTGGCTCTGAACGAGCATATTCCCGTTTTGGCTAGTCGGTATGGTGGATTCGCGGGATGTCGTTTTCAGCGAAATATCCTCATTGATGTAGCATTTTGGAGAGTTGTTCTGGAATGTCATTGAGAGCCAAGGCTTCCGGAGTGTCGATTCGGGAGAGACCGATCGGTTCACCTGCATATTCCCGGAACCATCGTAGTAGAGGCTGGTTTGGGAATATTCATAGCCGCTATTTGAGGTGGAGTAACCGGCGTTGGCTTTTATTGTGGAGTTGCGGCCGGTCTTGCGTATAGCGTTCATTGTGAGAAGGATGTCGGACGGAGATAGGAAGCGTTCCGGTTTGAGTGGTGCCTCTGAGGCGGAAAGGTTGCCGAGCAGTTCGGAGGCTTTGGATTCAGAGACGGAGGATTCAGTCAGGGTTTTACAGCCGTCGGTCGCGAACGAAGTGATGTTGCCGGTTTTGACCGTGGCAATCGCTTGAGTCTTAGGTGCGAACAGCATTCCAGCACCGCTCAGCGAGTACAGCCAATCGTCTCCATAGCCGGCCGCTGCCTCATAGGTACCTGTCGGTTTGAGTTTCGCCTTGTCGCTGAGTTTGATGTTGATGGCGACATCATCGGAAAACACATCCTTATCCACCTTCGCCTCTTGATGGTTGCTGAGCACCTGAACCTGGTTCACGTACGATGCGGGAATATTGTTAGTCGCAATGTTGTATTTGCCACCGAGAAGATCCAAGCCCTCAATGTAGAACTTGGAAATGTCTTTGCCCAAGTACTTTATCGCGCCCGCTTCCGTGACATCGATTCCAGGCAGCTTCTTGATGGCGTCCTTGAGGGTATAGTCGCCTTTGGTGGCATAGGAGGGAAGGGAATATGAAATGGTGTCGCCTCGCTGGTGGATAGCCGGGGCCTTGACCACGACTTCCTTTAGTGCCGTGGCTTTTTCTTTCATCGTGAGGTTGCACCCGGCAGTAGAAGAGCATGGCAGCGTTACGGTTACGGATTCATAACCAAGACATTCCGCAGAGACAGTCACCTGCTTTGCGTCCGTCTTGAAATGGATCTCGTAATGTCCTGACTCATCCACCATTGAATATCCAAGGATGGATTCCTGTACGGCGACTTTCACTATGGCTCCGCTGACCGGGACTCCGGACTCATCCTTCACCGTGCCTTTTACGGACAACTGACGCCAAGTCTCTGTTTCGGTCGTGCGTTGGGCATTCGCGACTATCCCAGTCATCAGAATGACAAGGCTTACAAGCAATCCTCTCCTCATTTTATTTCCAAAGGAATATACCCGTTCGGGCGAAGCCGTAACTGCATTCCGTTGATCAGAACGGCCTTGCCGCCGTCGTCATATTTCTGGATGCTCATCTCGCTGACGGCCTCGACAGGCAGGTTCTGCATCGGGTTCTCCTCGAAATGATTCTTGGATTTGATGAACTTCTCCCTTGTCGTGGAGATGACGTTCGTGGCATCGGTCTCCGTTATCGGTGCTGTACCCTTTCTTATGACGATCGCCTCGAAATGATGGATTCCTTCATTATCCTCGGCCGATAAGACAAGCCCCGGAAGGTCGCACAGCTTCCAAGGACCGAAAGTGACTGGAATATCCAGCGTGTACCAAGCCGTCCAGCTTCTGCCACCATATTCCCCGGTCGCTTTCTTGCAGGTATAGCCGCAGATGGAGTCGGATTCTTCGGCAAGTGTCCAGTCAATGTTCGGAAGACTTTCAGTGTAAGTGTAGTTGTCTGGTGTTATTGTACTGTTAACAGTGAGACTACCTTTCGGTTCGTTTTGAAGGACTGTCTGGTCGAAAAAGAAATCGTTCTTCATCACCTTGATCCGGTACGCATCAATCTGCTCCTTGGTGGCGCCTTTGTTCTGGCAGACCGAATCCAGTTGAAAAGCCGAATAGTCATAGAACTTTGCAGACAGCCTGTCAAACTGAAGGATCGTCGAATAGGTGTCCGTAACGCCTTTCGGGTTCGTTACTTTATATTCGTAGATGCACTCGATTTCGGAGTTTTTCTGCTCCGTGGTCTGTGCGGAGGCCACAATTCCTGATGGCAAAGCCACGGTGACAATCATCGCCTTTGTCAAATTCTTTAGCATAATATTTTTGATCTAAGATACCTATTTTGTCGTGACAATAATCACCGAGGCAGCGGAACCGGAGTTGTACTTGCGAGCCTCTGGAGAATCCGGATTCTTTATGACCCTCATCTCCTTGATGTTGTCCGGCTTGATGACATTCAACTCTTTCTCCGTCACCACCTTGCCGTTCACGACATAGATCATTTTCTTTTTTGCATCTGTGGCAGCAGTTTTCTTACTTCCCTGCAAGGTAGTAATATTGTGGGTCCTTATGCCTTCACTCAAGCTTATTGTGTAGCTCAAGATGGTTTTGTCCTTCAACTGCGAGCCGTCAAAGTTCTCAACTCTAATCTTATCAATCACATAGACATCCACCGTGTCTACCACCGGAGTCCCCATGCTCATATTCAGAGCGCAAATCATTGATACTAAAGTCGTAAGCATAATCAAAATTATTTACAATTCATCGCTAAAAGTTGTATCTCTCCGCTATCACCGTCACGCGCCATCCAGAAATCGCTGCACTTTCCATTCTTCAAAACCACAGTGACAATCACTCCTCCACCCATAGGCTTAGCCGCCACACTCTCGACATCCTCAGAGTTGAGCTCAGCCAGAGCGCTGATGCTCTGTGCGATCTCCAGCGGAGTAAAATCCGTTGACAGAGCCTTTGGCTTGAAAATCAAGAACAAAGCAACAGCGGCCGCGCAAGCGGCAAAGGCATAAAAACTTTTGAATATGAAGCCTCGTCTCTTGGTCACCCTGGCCTCAAACGAAGCGGACTCATCACTTCCGAACAACCTATCATATTCATCAGCCTTGTTTTGTGAATATGCCTCCGCAGACGGAGCCGAGATATTCATAAGCCGCGCAAACGCTTTTTCATCGTCATCGACTGCCGCTGTTTCAGCGTAGTACGCCCTCAGCCGCAGCTCCTCATCAGGAGTCGTATCCGCATTCAAGTAACGCTCGATCAACGCTTTCCTATATTCCTTATCCTCTATGTTCATCGCTCAGATTATTTTCTTAAGTTCCTCCAGCATCCGTCTGCGAGCTGCGGAGATGTTGGTTTTGACGCTGTTTTTCGGCTTTCCCGTTCGAACTGCGATTTCGTCCAGCGAAAGTTCCTCCTCATTGCGAAGGATCACGCATTCACGTTGGCTTTCAGTCAGATGTCTCAGCAGTTCACGTCTCAAAACCGCATCGTCACTCCTGTCTGTCTCCTCCGATGCCGGTGAGCCGCCGGGATAATCCCTATCCCCTATCGGCTGAGTCCTAAGCCTTTGCCGCCGATAATGGTCCACGCAGATGTTCTTTGCGATCCTAACCGCCAACGCCTCTACATTTCTCGGCTCCATTTCCCTGCTGACGAATCCCCACAAAGCCACAAGCACCTCTTGGACAATATCCTCCGCCTCTTCGGACGCGTCCGCCACCCGGAGGTACTTCCGCACCACCGCCAGCAACTTCGGCCTCACCATTTCGGAGATATGTTCAAAATCGTCCATTCTCTACCGGATTATCAACGGGGCATTTCCCTGCGCCTACTTATCAGTCGCAGAAAACCTCCGAAAGTAAAAATTATTTTCGGGAATCCGATTCCGCCCAGAGATTCCAAGGCTTTTCGGGAACATAGTAGTCCTTGACACCATAGTCGATGTTCGCCTTATGTGCCTGGCTCAACTGGTAACGGCGCGGGATGCGGTACATTCTGCCGTCCTTGATGAAGTACGCGCCGGTTTGGTGAAAACGGAACGGAACCTCCTTGGCCACGCACTGCGAACGCAGGTCTAGAATCCAATCGAAATCACACGGCCTCGCCCCCACTCCGGACTCCCCGCTGGCACTCACCTCCTCGATTGCACTGTCAAGCCACGCGGAAATATTCATCCTCTCAAGCATCGGCGCGACAATGATCGACTTGTGCTTGATTGGAAGGTCCTTGAATATGGGAAGCCGGTGATCGGCCATAGCCTGGTTCTCCACCGTGCAGCCGATAATGACATTCTCATACCCGTCTCCCCTGTCCGGTGGCAGGCACCTCTCCAGCCGGTCGATCCGCTTCGTGAAGAAATAGAAGATGCAATCGCTCCTCAGCCGCATCATCTCCCAGCACTCAGGCCTCCACGGATCAGCATCCTCCAACAGGAAATCCGAAGTGAAGCACGTGAAGACAATCTTGCCGGAAGGAATCTTGAAAGACTTGTCCCGCTTGCGCTTCACCGGCAGATTGAATGCCGCCGTCTTGCGCGCAAGGTTGCTGGCGAGCTCGCTCCCGTACATCTCGTCCTGCCGATAGACATAGCAAAACCGACAGCCTGGACTCACCTTGGTGCACCCGTGCCACGGATTCCAATCTGCGAATATGCTCCACTCCTCCGCCATTAATGAATATACCCGATTACCCGCCGCCTTGTTTCCATTCCTTCAAAATGGAATAAATTCACGTGGAAGCTTATGTACTGATATTGAATATATTCCTAACCACTCCTCCCCATAATAAGAGGTTGGAGGAGAGTCCGCTTGTAGCCTGATTATAAATAATTTACCCTCCACAGCCATAGACACTGATTCATCTTCATATATACTTCAGATGTAGTCCTATATTATCTGATGAGCAATCGAACAACATAGCTTTCTGAGTCGCCCATATACTTTCATCTTTGTATAGTACCTGAATACCATCCTCCTTCCCATCCGCTATGAAGGTAAGAAATTCA
>ERZ808267.288-NODE-288-length-17352-cov-2.742210_pt1 | contig 17352 bp, 25 predicted proteins | sample MGYA00521241_ERZ808267 | MGnify/ENA primary metagenome ERZ808267 (study PRJEB31516, sample SAMN03275592) | gut metagenome | biome: mammalia-associated habitat; material: feces | host: Papio cynocephalus | place: Kenya | collected 2012-07-19 ... | reverse complement strand
AGATATTTATTTAAGAATAGAAAATAATATATTACCTATTTCTTCAAGTTCTGGAAATACTTATGTATCATTTTTAGAAGAATAGAAAACAAATGCAGATTAGAAATATTAGGCATTAAAGAATATAGGTTTAGTTTATTCAACATTAGAAGAAGTTCCAGAATTAAAAAACGGTATAGTATATATTGAAGGTACTAATAAAATATATACTGTATTAAATGGTAAATTAACTGAATATAATTTTAAATTTCCAAGCAGTATAAATCAAAAATTTACTATTTCTAAATCTGATAATAATAAGGGTTCTCTTATTATAGAAGGATCTGGGATAGAAAATAGTTTAAAGTTTGATTCATTATATATTTATGAAGATTCTAATTATAGTTATATTAAATCTGATAAATCAATTAAATTTAATATTTTAGATAATGATATAATTACAATAGATTCTAATATAACTAAGATTAATAATACACTATCTACTAATAATGTTATTTCTGACAACTTCCGTTTATATAATGATGGAATAGAATCATATCTAGAAGTAGATAATATTATTGTAAAAAATGGATTAGGTCATCCAGGTTATTATTATAATACATACGAATCAACTAATGGACTTACTTATTTAGGAATAAATGAAGTAGAAGCTACAGAAGATCATCCATATATTTATTATACAAACGATGGTAGAGATTATCAATTAGTTAAAACACTAGGACAGCAAACGGCCCAAGTACAAAAATTAAATTTAAAAAATGAAATAATAACGTTTGATAATAGTATTTGGAATTTATCAACAGTTCCAGATAATTGTTCTATTTGGAAAATTAATGAAAAAAATGTAATTTTGGGGAAGCCTTCAGATTACATAGAAGCAGATATTACAATAGAAAATTGGAAGAGTGAACAATTCCGTAAATGTTTTTTAGAATTTATTTTTTCAGAAATACTTACAAAGAATAAAGATAATTATTCTGAAGAAATGTTTTGGGATCTTTCTTCTGCTAAGAAGTTAACAACAATTGGAATATCTGGATATTGTAATGCTAAAATTTCTGATACAAATATTTTAAGTACAGTTAATTTATAGATAATAAGCGATGAATTTATTATTTATTCTGTATTTAAGAATGTAAAATTAGGTAAATTATTACCTTATAAATTTGGAAATAAAAGTTATAATGTTGGAGATATATTAACTGAAAATATTGGTAATTTATACAATATTGATTACGAAACTTGTAATTATAAAATAATTACCAATTTTAATTAATAACTTAAATAATTTATATTATGGCAATAGGAATTGATGAAAATTTTGAAGATGAAAATGTCGACATTGATGACGATCTGAGTACTGAACAAACTGAATAGCAAGAACAGCAACCAGATACGAGTGATGAAGATGCAAAAAACGATCTAGTCTCTTCTTTGTTAAAAGATAGAGGTATCGAAGATAAATCTAAAATTAAATTTGAGAATGAAGATGGACAAGTAGAAGAAGTAGATTGGAATAACTTAAATGATCAAGATAAATTAAATATTCTAAGATCTTCTGAAGAACAGCCTGAAACTGGTTTAGATGATTCTGAAATCAATCTTATTAATGCAATAAGAACCAGTGGAATGACTCCACAAGAATATCTTAACTATATTGGTAACTATGCAGCACAAAGTTATGCACAGCAAGAACCTTAGTACCAAGTAGATAATTATTCTGATGATGAATTATTCTTAATGGATTTTATGAGCAGGATGGGAGACGTTACAGATGATGAGGCTCTTGAAGCTTTAGATAGAGCAAAAGCCAATGACGGATTGTTTAGAAAGTAGATTGATGCAATTCGCAATGAATATAAGCAAGCAGAAAATGAGAATTTGATGCAGTAGCAATTGGAACAAGAACAAATGCAACAAGAACAATTTCAAGAATTTTCTAATTAGATTGTAAACGAAATCAACAATTTGACAGAGTTTGAAGGATATGATTTAAATCTGGGAGATGAAGATATGCAAATTTTATATGACTTTATTACTGGCACAGATGCTGCTGGAAATAATTATTTTGCAAAAACACTTGCAGATCCTCAAACTTTAGTTAAAACTGCTTGGTTAACTTTAAATGGTGAATAGATGATTAATGATATTACTAGGTACTTTCAGAACGAAATAACTAATGTAAGAAAAACAAGTTATGAAAAAGGTATGAAAGATGCTTAGAATAAGATGAATAATGTTGTATATAATCCTAAGTCAAGAACACAAACATATAACGATCTTGACGAAATTTAATTAATTAATATGTTAGTTGCAAATTTTACATCTAGAATCCCTACAATGGGTGGGAGTAATGCCCATTTAAAATTCTGTGAACTGCTGGAATCCCTCCATGCTAACATATTAAGGATTTGGGAAATCAGCAGCGAAACTTTATTTTAAAAGATAAAGAATCGTTCAACGACTAATTGGTGAAACTCTTTATAAGAGAATATAATCTAAACACGAGCGCAGGATTTTAAAGATATAGTCTGAACTTATAAGATGGTAAATTATAAGATTTAGTGTTTAAACGACATTAAGATAACAAATTGAATACAAAAACATACGAAGATTGGTCTAAATACCTTGGCAGAAAGCCTTACCGTATTGGCGTTGTAGCACGTATGTACACAGACAATACTCTTAGCTTCATTACTGATGGTTTGAGAAATGTGTTCTACAAGGACGAAAAAAATGATCGTTTCGCTCCTGCTAATTCGCTTGTATTTGAATGGGAAGTAGAAACCAATCAAATTAAGCACATTGAATTCGCAGAAGTTCCCTCGGATACTGGAGCAGGTGGTGCTGAAATTACTATGGCATTTAAGGAAAACTATTATCAGAAATATGATATTTTCCGTATTGATGAGACTAAGCAACAATGCCAAGTAGTAAGTAGACCTATTCGTAAGCGTGATGAAAAATCCCAATTAATTGTCTCGCTATTAGTTGACTAGATGCAACTATAAAACAACTCTTTAAATTGCTGGAAAGAAATAATCAGCAGCACGATTACAATAAGTAATAATGTTCAACGACTAAGAGAAATCTATAAAATTGAAATTTGAAAAACTGAGTTATTATGAAGTATATTGTTTTTTTAACTATCTCAATGAGAGATAGCCGTATTTATTTAGGAGTGCACGAAACAGAAAATCCAAATAAGTTTGACGGATATATAGGAGCAGGATGTTGGACTAATATTAATTCTAGTTTTAAATATCCCAAAACTCCATTGCAATGTGCTGTTAAAAAATATGGTGCAAAAGCATTTATGAGAATTGTGTTATATGTTTATGATGATGAGCAAGAAGCAAATAAAAAATTAGAAGAATTACTTACAAAAGAATTTGTAAATTCAACAAGGTCATTTAATACTGCTGTCGATCATATTAATATTCCTATTTACCAATTTAATAAAAAAGGATTATTAGTTAAAAAATGGAAGAATTATAGAGAAGCTGAAGAATTTTATGGATATTCTTCATTTAAGTTTCAAAATGCGGTTAATGAAAAAATTCTATTTTTAAATTCTTTTTGGAGTAAATATAAACGAATAGATTTAAATAAATTTATAAATAAATCTTATTCTAATTATTATTATCTTTATAATATTGATGGTAAGTTATTACGTGAATTTAATTCTAAATTTAATTGCGCTAAATATCTTAATGTAGATATTAAAGAATTAGATAATTGTATTAAAAGTCAAAATATTATACAAGATGAATATTTTGTTTCTACTAAAATGTGTGATTTATTTTATTCTAAACCAAGAAATAGATATAAGAAAGCAAAATTTTTTGTATATGATTCTGATATGAATTTTATAACAGAATGCGTAGGTAAAGAATTAATGTGTGTAATTGGATTACATTCTTGGGCTAAAATAAGTAAAATCTTTGAATTAAATCATAATAAATATTTAAATTATAAAATATTTTTAGAACCACAACATTCTTATAAAGGAATTTATGTATATGATAAATTTGGAAATCTTATAAAAAGATATGATCAAATAGAAGATGTACAAAAAGATTATAATTTATCTAAGAAGGATGTTAATGATCTAATTCAAGGTAAAAAATATTTTAAAGACAATATAATTAAAATTAATAAATGATATAGTCTATTTAAGGATTATTGGGAAGTACAGGTGCGTTTAATTGATAACTCATTTGATACCACACTTGATACAGATGGATGTCAACCTGGTATGACTACTACATTCTAGTCTGTAGCTATGCCTGAGTTGTCAGAAGAAGGATACTCTAAATTTTAGAGTCAAACTGAGCGTCATCGTAATTTTATGACTACGTTCCGTGCTGATGCTAGCTGGTCTAGCCTCTATGCACTTCAGGAAGATGTATTTATGAGTATCTGTGACGACAAAGATAAAACTAAATCAGAAGGTGTATATAAGATGCTCAAGAAAGAAAAGGAACTTCTTGATACATTTATGTATGCTATGAATACCGGCTTAACCTTTAATAAAGGTAACATTGATGTTAACGGTAAAGCTTTAATTCAAGATCCAGATACTAATCGTCCTATTTATATAGGTGAAGGTTTAATTCCTCAGATTGAAGCTGCTGCTAATAAATATTGCTACAATAATCGTCCATCACTTGCGTTGTTTAATATGGTAATGAACGATATGGCTGATAAAGCTCAATCGGATACAGGTAATAAGCTTGTTTTCATCTGCAATCGCAAGATGTGGAATGACATTAATTCTGTACTTGGTGAATACCTCGCCAACTATCGTACAGATGGAACTTATATGTATTCAAAGTCTGCCAATAGTGGTAATGGTGGTTATGTAAAAGTTGGTGCAACCTTCGATACATACGAATACGCAGGAAATCAAATAAGTTTTGTTGTAGATCGTGCATTAACTCGTGAATATCCTACTAAAGGTTATGGTGTATGCGTAGACCTTACTGCAGACAAAACTACAGGTATGCCTGCCATTGGTAAGTTTAGCCTTACTGGCAAAGACTTTATGACAAATAAGATTGTCGGTGTTGGCGGTTATGACGGTAAGAGTTCTGGTGAAGTTGCAAGCAATGTAGCTGGTTCTAAATTAGTTATGTCGGGATACGCTGGTGTTGCGGCATTTACTCCCTATAGAAGCGTTATCGTAAGAGAAGCTTAATATAATAAATAAAGAAATATAGATAGATAGGAGGAACTACGATCTTCCTCCTATCATTTTTTAATGTTAAATGAATTAATATGGCAAAAAAGTAGGTTACTAAAACCGATATTGTATTTGATAGTCAAAAAATTACATTAAGAAGCGTATACGACAAGGCTGGAATTAAATATTATATATAGCCTTGTAAGAATAAATACGGTCAATATCCTAATTGCATTAAACGTGTAAACTCTCAAGGGGATATGATTATGAGTGAAAAAGAAAGGAATGAATATGCAGAAGGAACCGCAGTATTTTTCCCTGAAAATCACGTATTTGAAATTGTAAGTGGAAAGACTTATGATTTAACTGATCCCTATGATAAAGCAGAATGGGAAGCAATTGAACATTGCCCATTTATTGCTAAAAGTCGTAATGCGCGTGATGCTAATGGAAATCTTATAATTGATGGTCCAATTTCTACTCCAAAGAAACCTACACGTAATGGCGTAGCAGAATTGTATGTAGACCATCCAGGACTTGATACTCAGCGTAGAGTATCTCATAAACAACTAGTTCATAAAGCTTGTTCATTCGTTTATGATGATCCTAGAGGTGTTGATGGACAAATCAATATGGCACGTATCTTGGGTAAAGATATGCGTAATCAGCCTACTGCTGATGTTATTGATTTCTTAATACGAGTTGCAGAAAAAGATCCTAAAAAGATTATTAATCTTTATACTGGGGATGATATTGCTTTAAGACTTGTATTTATTGATGCCCTCGACAAGAAAGTCATTCAAATTAAAAATAAGATGTATTTATATGGAGATAATATTATGTTAGGTGCTACAGATGAAGCGGTTATTAATTGGATGCAGAATCCAAAAAATCAAAAAGTATTAGAGTTAATTAAGCGTGATACTTATCCTGAGTATTACGCATCTGATGAAAAATGACACTAAGAAACATTTGGGAATACTTGTTAATTGAACTTAGTAAGGTTGATGCCCCTAGTTTATTACTTGATGATTTTAATTACTTTATAAATAAGGCAATTAAGCAATATGTTAATAAATAGTATTCCGTTTATGATACAAGTTAGCAAACTACCGATAATCTTAGAGTTTTAAGTACAACTGTAAAATTAGAACCAAAAGATTCAACTTTTTGGGAAGATTCTACTAAAGAAGTAGAACTACCAAGTGATTATATGCATTTACTAAATTGTATTTGTATTTTTAAATTAAACAAAGATACTAAATGCAAAAAAATAAATGATATAGTACAATTTCCAGCTAAACGGTTAACTTCAGATTCTTGGCCAGAAATCATAAAAGATTATTATAATAGGCCAAGACCAGAAAATCCATATTTCTATATTCATACAACAGGTTAGGCAAAAAATACTACTTAGGCTAGCAACACTGCAACGATGGAAATAAGATATGGAAACAATCCAGATTATGAACTTCAAAATGTCATAATCGACTATATAAAAATACCTTAGACTGTTAGATTAACATAGAGTTAGATTAACTTAATACAAGATACATCATAGACCCTGGAGTGGCCAGACTATGTATGTCAAGAGATTATAAATGAGCTAACAATGTTAGTAATGGAAAACATTGCTGATCCACGATTATAGACAAATATTGCAGTTTCGAGATCTATTTCCTTAGCTCAGCAATAGACTCAAACTGAATCTTAAATTTAAAAATTATGTTTCAATTTACAACAACTAACGTAATTAACACTGAAGACTATAAGTCAGCAGTAAAAGTAAAGAATGGTATTATTCTTAAAAATATCGGTAAGTTTGTTAAAGATAATGTACAAGCTATTTATAAGGCTACTGCTGAAGATGCAGAACTTGCTAAGGTAGCAATTAATTTTGCAAATGATATACCAGATGTTAAGAAAGGTGATATGCTTCGCTTAAATCTTTACATTGGCGTTACTCAAGGTTCTGCTGACCCTCGTTACGCTAATGATCTTTCATTTAAGGGCCGTCCTTTCTCTGTAGAATTTACATGGAAAGATGATGATAATACGTCTGCAACTAAAACACTTGCTAAGCTTGTTAAGGATATGCAGAAGCTTTAGCTTCTTGTTTATGAAGATAAGTTCTTAAACATTACTTCTAAGGACTCTGTTCTTATCATTGAAGCAATGAACGAATATCAACGTTTCAATCGTGTAGATGTTGAAACTTTCTCAAAGGCTACATTTGGTGAACCTTATTATGGCGAATATATAGCGGTTAAAACCCTTGATGACATTAAAGCTAAACAAGATGCTATTAAGGACCATAATGCAGAAGTAGATGGTACTGTTGATGCATTCTTTGTTGGTAAAGAAGGCTTTGGTACATATTCTTATCTCCTTCATAATTTACGTATTCCTACTTGCACTAATCTTGACGTTTTCGGAACTAATTATGCTGAAATGCCTATCGTTGGTGCTAAGTATAATCAATATACTATTCACTATTGTGTACAACGTGGTCCTCTTGGCATGAATGCTGTTGGCGATATAGTCAAATCTGTAACCGAACATGTATTCTATGTAAAGAGCGAGCTTGCTGCAGCTTTTGAAACTTATATTGAAAATCTTGGTACTGTTACTGAGGTTAAAGTAAAGAACCCTAGTGGAAAGGAAGCTAGCAGCATTGACACTGATGATTAAAACCACAGTGTTGAAGGTGATTGATAATTAATTTCATTAAAACATAGGCGAGGGCGTTAATCGCCTTCGCCTTTTTTATTTTAATATAATGTTTAATCAAATATCTAAGATAGCTTCAGCTGTTAAGAATGATATTATAGCAGGATTAAGTGGCTATCATGCAAATCTATCTATATCTATAGAATAGTTAGAATAGGATATAATAGATGAACGACTTCAAGTTTTAAAAGAATACTCTTTAAAAGGTATATTACCAGTTAAAGATTTATATATATCAATCAATTGTATTCCAGTTGATTGCAAAAATATTGATAGATGTCCTTGTAATAATAATGAAGGAACACCTACTGCACATTTTGAAATACCATAGATTATGAATGATTATGGTTCATTATCTATAGATTATATTGGTTCTACAGATAAATAGAATCCTTTTGTGTTCTATACTTCACCATAGGCATTTCGCTATCGTAAATATAGAAAACGTGGTAAAAGAAAACCTTATGTTTGGGTAGACACTACTCCAAATGAAAATGGAATGTATGACTGTTTTATATTTAATGCACCATTACTTACTACCATTTCTGTTACCGCAGTATTTAAAGATTTAAGATAGCTTGAAGATTATAATTGTTGTGCAGAATTTCAAGATAATTTATCATTTATAGATAACGAAGTTAAAAAGAGAGTAACTGAAAAAAAGATTAGATATTATCGTCAATTTCATTCTCCTGTAATACCTAATACATAGCAATATGAGTAAACTAAATGATTTTCATTATGCTCAAACTCTTATGGAAATGTTATATGGAATAAATCTTCCAGATGATGAGTTTGAAGAAATAGCATTATTAGGTTGGAATTTAATAGGTAATAAAAGAACAAGACTATATAGATATTCAGTATGTGTAGATAGTTGTAATTAGAAAATTGAATTACCTTGTAATGTTGAAGATATAGAAGCAGTAACAACAGATTTTGAAGAATGGGATTATTCAACAAACGATACCCCAAACGGAAATACAAATTCTGCATTTGTTGAATCTTATATAGAAGCAAGAAAAGCATTTAGAAACCCATTATACGCTCCAGGTAAATTTATTAAATATGAACAAGTAGGAAATACTTTATATTTTGATAAACCTTGGGGAAAAATAAATATTCTTTATAAAGACTTAATGGTTGACGATGAAGGGCTTCCAGAAATAACAGATAAAGAAGCTACAGCTTTAGCAACATATTGCGCCTATATTACTAAATTTAAAGAAGGTATTTCTACTAACAATTCGTCAATTATATAGTTATCAGAGGTACTTAGAGGAAAATGGATTACGCAATGTGATTAGGCTAGAGCAGATCATTATATGACATAGAATCAATGGAATGAAGTTTTAGATGCAAAGACGTGTTGGAATAGAAAGCAATTTGGTAAAAGTTTAAAACTATATAAATAACTATGAAAGGAGTATTAACAAGAAAAGACTTTTTAGCGTATTTGGCTAATGGAGGAAATATAAACTTTAATAAGCCGATTAAATTAAATAGAACTCAATTATCTAATTTAACTAAAGATTAGTTAGCTGGAAGATAGGTAATTATAATAGATAATAAGTAGGGATATCTAGATGGAGATGGTTTTTGGAAGCCAAAAACTACAGCTAATAATAAACTTATAAAACTTAATAAATAGCAAATATCTAATTTAACAGATAATTAGAAAAGAGGTTCCGAAGTTATTAAAATTAATGGTAAAGAAGGATATCTCAATGGAGATGGAATGTGGGTTCCTAAAAAAATATTAAATCAATAATGAATTTTGCTCTTGGGTGTGCATTTACAATAAAAGATATATATATTGGATTTCCTTTTAAAAAGTTAAAAGTTACTTGTAAATAGTGTTAGACTTTATATAGAGACCCACATAAAAATATTCTTGTCGAAAGAATATTTAGAAGTTGTTTATAGCTTGTATTAAAAGATGTAATTAATGATAATGTTACATTTGAATTACCAGTATATGGAAAAGTAAAATGTGATATTCATATGAAAAAAGTTAATGGAGATAGTTTCAAAAATTTAAGAAAATCTGGTAAATGGCAAGATGTAGATATATTTACATCTTTATTTACTGGATATGAAATAGGTTTATATCTATATGGAGCAAGAACCCCAAGAATAAAAACAATATATATAAATAAGTCTCTAAAAAATATTATTACCGAAAATACAAATAAAGGAAAAGCGTATGGAGATAGTAATAATATAAAAACAGTAAAAGATTATTTTAAAAAAGTTTAGGAACTATATCCTAAAATTCTTATTTCTGATATTAAGAGAATTTTAACTTACGGTTGGAAATAGCTATATTTGCTTAATAGTTACGGCGGAGATTTATAGGCTAGAGATGGTTCATTTTGGTGCTATATTGGAAACTTAAAAAAAGATCCATTAAAACATTTTAAATATTATATCAAAAAACTTTCAGTTAAATTAAAAGTAATGTATAAACGCAAACATATAAAATGGGATGGATACTATTACTTTGCTTTAACTGAACGACAATATCAGGAAGCTTTAAAACAACATAAAAACGGATACTCTAAAAAATATATTTATAAACTCAAAAATATAATCTTATATAAAATATATGAAGATTGTAGAATTAGGGAATACAATAAAAAATATATATTTAGAGTTCCATATATTTGTGAAATTGGATCTAGACTTTTAGTTAAAGATTTTAAAAGAAAAGGTGTAGAACTAATAGAATCAAGAGAAAATATTTTAAAATTTAAAGATATATCAACATACGAAAATAAATATTCATTTATATGAAAAAAAATTCAAGTACGGTTGAATTTGGAAATGGTTTAAATTTAGATTTTAATCCAATAACGTTTCCAGAAAAGACTTATTGTAATGCATTAAACGCTACATTATTAACGTCAGAAGGAAATGAAGGAATACTGTAGAACGATATGGGCAATTGTAAAGTTGGTTCAGCTAAATTACCATCTGGATATATACCATTGGGTACTACAGAATATGCTGGAATTATCTATATAGTTTCTTATAATCCTTTAACGGACAAATGCTAGATTGGATCTTTTCCTTCACCTCAAAGAAATTTCTCTTTAGAATCAGAAATAGAAGATAATCTTATAATTGATGATCAATTGTTTATAAAAGAAACAAAAGACGAATTCGGAAATAAAATTAAAGAAATTATATCATTAATAGATAAAAGCAAAATAAGCAAAGATATTATTTTAAATCCTGGAGATAAATTTATTGTATATGGTGATGGATTAAATTTAAATATATCTGAAACTACTATAAAAGAAGATACAAGTAAAATAAGTTATTATAACGATAAAGATGAATTGCAACATAGATATATTAAATTTAGTTTAGCTACTATTGATTCAAATGGTAGAATTATTTATTTGTCTGATTTATTAAATAGAGAGATAATAAAATCTAAATATTTAAAAATGGCAGAAAAATCAGAAAAATCAGAAAATCCTATATATAATATTTTTAATTCTAAAATAGCAGGAAACCTTTATTTAATATCAGAATTAGAAGTAATTAATTCATTTAATGTAACATATAGATTTTATAAAAAAATCGAAAACAATGAAGAGGTTTGGTATTTAAGATTAATAACTACTTTTGAAGCACAACCTGAAATTAATTTAGCTAGTGTAAAGTTATATGATTATATTACTAATGAAGTTAAAGAAATAGAATATAATCCATTAATAAAACAATTACTTCCAAATGATCCAGATTATTCAATATCAAATTCTGTTATATTTGATATAAAAGTTGAAGATAAAGAAATACATACATATACATTAGTTCCAGTAATGCCATATGCGGATTATACTCAATTAAAACAAACATTAAGTTTTAATTTTGAAAACGTAGGAAGAGAAGAAATTCAATCAGAAATATGGCAATATTTTAAACAAGATAATTCAATAGCTATTACTTTTGATTTATCTAATTATAGTGATAAATATATAAGCAAAGTTGATTTATTGTTTTATGATGAAATTTGTTCTGATAATTTAACACAAATAGAAAAAACTCCAATATATACAGAATATATAACTAATAAAAAATCATATTCTGGATATAATAATGTTATTATTGATTTTACAGAATCCGGATTAAAAAAAGATGCTTTATATAGAGTTATAATTAAAGTATATCAAGAAGATCAAGAAACACCAGTTAAATATATTTATCATTGGTTATATACTAATGGCGTTTATAATGATTATTATAATAATATAGATAAATAGAATTTTGATAAAGAATATCTTCCTTTATCTTATTTAATTACTACTGATCCAAAAGAAAAAGAATCAATTATTACAGAACCTAAAGAATTAACAAAAGAAGAAAAGAAAAATATCTTCTTATTAGACGCATCTAGTACTTTAATTTAGAATGATTATAAAATTAAAGTTGGAGGAATAATTTATCCAAATTTTAATTTAAAGTTAAATAATGATTATAATAGTTTTTCAATATCTGGGAATATAATACCAGAAGTAGACGAAAGTACACATACTAAATTAACAGATTCTAAATTAGAATTAATTAGTGACGGAACTGTAAAATATACAGGAAATTCTAGAATTGATGAAAAATATGTATACTTACACGATTTACCAAATGTAAATATAACTTAGTGTTATGTAAAAGACGAAAAAAATAATCCAATATACATTAGTATAGAAAATTTTGAATTACATAGTCCTATATCAGCAAACACAACACAAAAAGATATAAGAATTTAGAATCAATATGAACCAATTATTTCTGATTAGTCTTCATTAGAAAAATATGCAATGTATTATGAAGATGGTATTACTAAAATAAATACAGAATATATTGGTTTAGGTATGTCTTCTGGTGGTTCTGATAATCAAGGTGGCGGTGGAATGTATCATGTACTTGGTTCTGTTGTATTAAATAAAAATGGAAACAAATTAGAACAAACCGCTACATATCCAGAATCAGGAACATTAAATTATGGAAATTCTGGCTATGATGTTTTACCTAATGAAGGATTTAGTAAGTATATAAGTACATTTAATTCTAATCTTTCTATCGTTCCAATATTAATGGTAAACGCTGGAACAAATATGTATTTTTCAAATGGTAATAAAAAACATTATTTTTCTACTACTGGGGATCGTGATAAAAGTAAAGATGGAAGATTAAAATGGTTTTAGGAGACTTAGCCATCTACATATCGTACTATGTGGATGTTTATTAAAAGCAGTAATAATTCTTTAATTACATATTCTCCGTTAAATGATTTTATTAATTTTACATATAATGATAATGATGAAATTATCATATTAAATACATCTAATATAAATAGCAATGGAGAAATCACTGGAGATATAAGTAAGAATCAAACATTATCTAACTTATTAACAAGTTTATTAGCTTAGTTATATATAAGAGTATCTGATAAAACTATTTCAAAATATACAGTTGAAGATATTGATTACTTGGACACACTTATTTATAAATTAACTATTTCTGGAAATTGTAAAATATCAGATATACAATTATCTATAAATAATATTAACTTAAATGATTTACATAAAATATTTTAGGATAATTGTTTAACTACTAATAATATTAAAGAATCGTTACCATATAGTTTTGATAAAACAATAACTTTAAAAAATAAATATCTTGAAGTTTATTTACAATATAAATCTGGAATAGTAACTTTAGATAATTATTTATATGGTGATTGGAACAATGATATAGAAATTGATGGTTCAAATCTTTCAAATATTTGTTATATTAATTCAGAAGAAAATAAATTAACAAAATTAGACGCTAGAGCTAAATTTTATTAGATATCATCTTTTAAATATAACGATGAAGAACGATTAGAAAAGGTATCATTTACTAATATACCACTTAATATTTCTGAATAGACTTTATTAAATTTATAGTATTCTAATAATTAGTTAACTATTATAGAAAATAAATATAATAAAGCTAATTCATTATATATTTTCTTTGGTAATCATAATATAAGTGATGGGTGTAGTGCAGTAAAAACACGTAAAATATCACTTTTTAATAAATCAATTTAATAATGAATTATAAAGCTTTATTAAATAAAGAAATTAAATTCTCTAGTAAATATAATCTTTTATAGACAAAAGGAAATTTAGCATATGAATATAATCCATTTAGGAATTATAGACTAACTGATTATGCTTTTGAATATTAGAATTATATATACTCTTTAAAAGAGTTAAAGAATGATTTTAATATTGTTTTAACTCGTAAAGTATAGCAAGGAGAGAATAAATATAATTTTATAGAAATTGAAAAAGAAGACGAAATAACTAGTTCTGATTTAATAAACAATAATCTTTTCTTCTTTAAAAAAGCTGAAGAATATAATGAAGACAATAAATTAAACGACGTTATTATAAGAAGAAAAGGAGAATTAGTTGATTTTGTTACTTCTGAATTTAATTTTTCAATAGAACACCCTGTAGAAATTTTATCTTAGTCGTCTTATGACGGTTCGGTTAACTTAATATTAAACGATGGAATAAATCAACCACGTTTAATTAATAGTAGATTTAGTCCATTAGGTAAAAATAAATATTAGATTGTAGATAGAAAAGGAGATAATGACACTAATATATACGATTAGGGAGAACAATTCGATATTGATACATCATTATATAAAAGAACAAATTATATTCCTAAACTTATATATTATGGTACATTCTTAAGTGGTGATTTACCAATAGGTAATTATCATTTTTATTTTAAATATATGGATGCTGATGGCAACGAAACAGATTTTATTGCAGAATCTGGATTAATATCAGTATTTATAGGAAATGAACCACAAAATATATATAGTGGATTTAGGCAAGAAAGTTCATATAAAGGAGTCTCTTTATTATTAACAAATTTAGATATAAGTTATCAATATATTTCCGTATATTTTACTAGAGCTACTTCTGACATACGTGAAAATAAAGTAACTTCAGCATATAAAATCAATTAGAAATATATTATTAATTCTGCTAATTCTTGTTCTATTAAAGTAACAGGATATGAAACTATAGACGAAATAACTAACGAAGAAATTAATCCAATATATCAAGTAGTAGATTCAGCTGAAACTCAAACCACTTGCAATAATAGATTATTCTTAGGTAATATATCTAAACCAGATATTAATTATAAAGAACTTACTGATATATCTTTAAGATTTGTTCCAGAAGTAATAACAGAGGATTATGATATTTCTAAAAAAGTTAATGCAGAATATCAACCACAATCAGAATATAATAATTCTTATTACAATTCTAAATTTATTTATGATAAAGTTGGATATTGGCCAGGAGAAATGTATAGATTTGGTATAGTATATATATTAAGTAATCATACATTAAGTCCTGTATTTAATGTAAGAGGAGCTGATCTTTTTGATAAAACAAACGAATATTATAATCCAGGTTTTGGAACAGAAGACAATAGAGAATATATTTCTTATCATGAAGATACTAATTTAATTATAGCAACAAATGCTAATTCTAAACACCTAGAAAACGTTAAAGGCGTTGTTAGAATTAAAGATGATAGCGAAGCTACAAATTATCAAATATATTCAATTAAGTTTAAATTATAGCATTCAGAAGAGTGTATTAAACAATTAAAAAAGTTAAGTATTAAAGGATTTTTCTTTGTTAGATAGAGAAGAATTCCAACCACTCTTTGTGAAGCCTTTATGATAGGTGTAGATAAAAATAGTCATACACCAGTAATTCCTTATAACGGTAAATACATTTCTGAAAGTTTCTTATGTCAAGATCCAATAAAAGAAACTATTTCTGCATTTGGAATTAAAGTTAAAGAAAATGGAGAAAGAAGATATTTGTTACAAGATTATACAAGAAGATTAATTGAAACAAATTCAACAGATATTGATTCTGCTGCTTTGTGTCCGGAATATGATGTTAATTCACCATATCTAAATTCATTATTTAATGGAGATAGTTTTACTATTTAGCATAATGTTGTATAGCCAGATAAATTATCTAGATTATATTATGAAGATAGATATTACTATACTAACTCATTTAAGAAAAAAACTAAATCTTCTGAAAAAACTAATATAATTGGAGTTGAAGATAATGTCAAATTAGTAGCAATTGATAATACTTATTATTCAGCAAGAGCAGGTGAAGCCGAAGAAGCATTCAGATATAAGTATATTAAATATGAAAATATAATTAAAGATGCTACTAATTTAATTAGAGGTTCTTTTGGACCATATATTGGTATAAAAAAATGTAACGATAAGGATAATCCTATAATAAGTATTAAAATTCCTGATTATAATGAAAATAATATATCAGATTATTTTTAGATAAGATATAATAGTCAATCACCTTATTTTGCAATTAGTGATAGATTAGAAATTGGTGAATTATCTGATATTGAAAATAAATAGTTTTATAGAGGAGATAGTTATATTTGTCAAGTAACACATAGAATCAATCGAAATTTTCAAGACCCATCGGCTCCAACAAATGATGTAATAGTTGATAAAAAGTGTTGGTATGAAAATTATGATGTACAAGACGGTGTTGTTAAAACTGAAAACTTTAATAAAATAAATTTAGGTGATGTTAATGCAATACAATTAGGGCAATGGGTAACATTTACTATAAGATGTAATATGAATTTAAGTGTTAGGACAATAGATGAATCTATTCCTGACGAGATAGCATTGACAGGACATCCTAGATCTTTCTTTCCAAATTGTCCAATGTCAGCAGCTGGTCCGTATAAGATACCAGAAGCTTTATGCTATAATAAAGGATTTGAAAATTCATTATCTGAAAGATTTAATTTTGAAACTCCAGATGTACCAACAATAAAAAATGATTTTACAAACAGAATAATATATTCTGATATTAATGTTAATGATGCGTTTAAAAATGGTTATAGAGTATTTTAGGGTAAAAATTATAGAGATTATCCTAAAACTTATGGACAAATAACTAAACTATTAACATTGGGTGATTATATTATTTGTGTATTTGAACACGGAATTACTTTAATTCCAGTTAATGAAAGAACATTAACAGGTCAAGGTGCTGGTGGTTCTGTATATATTAGTGCTAATAATGTATTACCTCAAGAGGGAAAAACTTTATCAGATATGTATGGAAGTCAATGGAAAGATTCTATTATTAAGACAAGATCTGGAATTTATGGTGTAGACACTGTTAGTAAAGTTATATGGAAAGTAACTTTTGACGATGCAGCAGATGTATCTCAGTTTAATGTAAAATCATTCTTAATAGATAATATAACATTATCAGAAAGAGAAATAACTCCTATTATTGGAATTAGAAATGTTAAAACTCATTATAATAAAAATAAAGGAGATA
>ERZ808267.287-NODE-287-length-17367-cov-3.954309_pt1 | contig 17367 bp, 10 predicted proteins | sample MGYA00521241_ERZ808267 | MGnify/ENA primary metagenome ERZ808267 (study PRJEB31516, sample SAMN03275592) | gut metagenome | biome: mammalia-associated habitat; material: feces | host: Papio cynocephalus | place: Kenya | collected 2012-07-19 ... | reverse complement strand
AAACTTTTTATAATCCACGCCACGCCAACAATTATGCGCCCTCGCAACTTTTTTCTTGCAAATTGTTGGGGGGGGGGGTAATTTCAGCTCCATAAACAGGAGAATTGTAAACTTTTATAAAGAAAACAAACAGGGAACAGTTATGAAAAAACTACTATACACACTCGCCGTACTCTCGACGGCAACGGCGTTTGCGGCGGAAGATTGGACAATCACCGGAGACGAAACTCTCGGTAATTATACCTACGACAACATCATTGTCAAGGACAGCGCGACTATAACCGCCAATGGGGGTATATGGTCGAATACCGGCGTAATGACGTTTGAAAACGACGCTAATCTTACAATCAACAACACCTACACTTTCATGCTCAACGGAGCAACCGGCGGTTCGATTACGGGCACTGGTAAAGACAAGTCTACGCTGAATTATACTGGCTATCACCTTTCCGCTGCCCGCAACAGTACAACAAGAGGTTGCCAGTCTCTGACATTCAAAGATGTAACAATAAATTACAATGGTTCGTACGGCGGTTCTGGCTTGAAAAAGAACGAAGGTATGCTTCGTGCAGGCGCGTTTTTGTTTGATTCTGCAAATGTAAATATGCAGGAAGGGCGTTTTTCCGTCCATAAGGATTCCACTATTGCAGAAGCGGGCGCGCTTGTTAAGCTGACGAATGGCTCTATGCTTTCGTTTGCCGAGGTCTCTCCCGACGGAACGGACTATGTTGCTACGATAAACGTGGACGGCGACGGCTCCATGACCGACGCTCAGCGCACAATATCCCTTTCGGGCGCGAGCAAGCTGGTAGTCGGCAATTCGTTGGACGCCGCCGCATTCAACATTTCCGCAGTTGAAAACTCCACAATCACGGCAAAGACTTTGACGAATGTTAACAACATTACCCTTAACAATTCGTCGATGAGCATTACAAACAAGCTTGAAGCAGCGGGTACAATCACGACTGTCGGCAGCTCGAGCGTGAACGTTGCAAAGGGCGGAACGCTCTCGGCAAATACGTGGGTTATTGACGGAACTTCGGGCGTGGATACCGTAATTTCTGGCGGTTCTTACACTCTCGCAAAAGTAACGAGAAATACGAACAGCGGCGGTAAAACGTATATTGCTGCCGAAAACTTCACCATTTCGAATTTTGACGCAGCCCAGCTTTCAAACGGTTCTTGGTTTGTCGGTTTGGACAAAGACGGCAACACATATGACGTAAACTTCAAATCCTCGGGGGGAATGCAGCTCAACAGCGGCAAGATGGTTGTCGACGGTAAAACTACGCTTAATTTCGGCGGTAGCACGGCAAACTTCGCCGACACTTCCGCGAATGCAAACGGCCTCAAGAACGGCGTGGGCAATTATTTCGGCAAAGACGTTGTGTTTACGGCGGGGGCTTCGCGCATTAACGGCGGCTACCTCGACGGCACATTCAATGTTTCGAAAGGCTTTGTAAATGCAAACAGTTGGAACTACACCTTGGCGTTGGGTGTTAACAGCCAATTCGCCAACATCACGCTTGGCGAAAACGTAAAAATCAACGTTGTAGGCAATGACAAAAATTCCGTAGGCAAGAACTTTGTAATGACGGGCAATGTTGTTTCCAACGCTGCTACGGGTTCCATAGTTTCCGACGCGAATGCGGGCTTCTACATCAAAAAGGATACGAAAAACAATAACGCTTCGACCCTCACGCTCAACACAACAGACGCCTTTGCAGTCGGCGGCGCGGCAACTCAGGGCGAGGCTACGTTCAAGCTTGAAGCTGGCGCGGAATTGAACCTGCTCATCAACGCGGACAACAATCTCAAAACATTCCTCTTTGACGATTCCTCCGCCAAGCTCAACCTCGGCATTGCCAAGGGTAAGGTCTTCACGATTGGCAACTTTGCCAACGACGCGGGCGACGGCGTTCTCACAATCGCCCTTGACGACTACATCTACAAGGGGTCGTTCCGCATTACGGATATGGACGAAATCCTCGCCGACTACGACGGCACAAACACAATCAAGTTTGTTGACGCCGACGGAAATTTCCGCGTTCTCAATACAAACCTTTACATAGAAAAGCTCGCTTCCGGCGGCTACGACATCTACACGCAGGTTCCCGAACCCGCCACTGTTGCGGCAATCTTCGGTGCTTTGGCGCTCGCGGTTGCAATGTACCGCCGCAGAAAGTAGACGTTTGCAGTTATAAGATTTTTTTCATAGATAATCCTTGGCGGAGACCCATGCAACGGGTCTCCGTTTTTTTTGCCTTTTTTTTTACAGAATTTTTCGGGACTAAAATACCTTAGGGGAAAGTCTGAATCCGCCGCAAAAATCGCCGCCTAAAAATCGTGCGGGCGCAAGCGAGCGTAAAATGCAAGCTCGTATTCGCGCGCTAAAAAAACGGCACGGAGAATTTCCGCGCCGCGCAAAATTTTGAATTTATAAAGTCGGAGGAGAGGGGGATTTTCCCCGAAGAGCCTACAGTTTATGGTAGCGGTTGGTGAGCTTGTCTTTTTCAAGAACTGCAAAGCCCGCCTTTTTTATTCTGGAAATGTCGGAGAGCGATTTCTCCTTTCCCGAAGTGTATTCCATATTGATGTTGAGTTTGTCGTACACGCGTTTTACGGGCTTGCCGTTTTGCGGGTGGTACGCGAGCGGTTCGGCGGAGATGGGCTGCTGGACTTCAAATTCTTCGCCCTCGCTGCCGTCGGGCTCTATTGTGATGTATCTATATATTGGCATAATTAGCGTACAAACAGGGTTGAAATCAGCGCGGCTATGTATTCAAAACCCGAGCAGACAAGATGTATTAAAAACGAAACAATCTGCTTTGTCGGCGGCAGGAAAATCACCGCAAAGAAAATCGGCAAGCCGTATCGGGCAAGCGTGTAGTAGACGTTGTCGGGAATGTTGAAGAGGAATTTTGCCGCCCGCGCGCCGTCGAGCGGCGGAATCGGCAGCATATTCAAGACCACAAGCACGGCGTTAATCACAATGCTAAAATACGCAACGCCCGCATATTCGGGCAGGTTGAACGCCCCGAAAATTGCAAGCAGCACCGCCGAAAAAAACGCAACAACCAGATTCATTCCCGTGCCGCCGAGGGCAAAGAGAACTTCGTCGCGCGTGCGCGTTTTCGGGTTGGAAAACGACGCCTCTACGGGTTTGCCCCAGCCGAAAACAAGCGGGAACCCCGTGCCCGAGGCAAGCGCGATGCAGAGAATGGGAAATACCACCGTCCCCAGCATGTCCATGTGCGCAAGCGGGTTGATTGTGGTGCGCCCCTGAAGACGCGGCAAAACGCAGCCGCACTTGTCGGCTATCCACGCGCGGCCGAATTCGCGCATTGTTATCGCTATGACGAGCAGCACGTAAAGTATTGCGCCGCTTCTAAGTTGTGAAATTATTTCGGGGGTCATTTGTCTGGCGGAGTTGTTTGTTTTTGGTCTTTTTGTGACGCCCCTTTGGCGCGTCGGATTTCGTTTAAAAGAAGTCTTTTGGGGCGCTCGAGGGCGGGAATGTCTACAAGTTTTAGGTATTCAAGCGCTTCGGCATCTCGGTTTAACTCTACGAGCACCCGCGCAATGTTCGCCGCCGCCGTCTGCCTGTCTATGTTGAGCGCGGAGGAATCGAAAATCTGCCGCCAAAGTTCGAGCGCTTCGGCGTAGTCGGGGGCGCACATATCGTAGAACGACTGCGCGTAGCGGATTTTCAACTGCCTGTCGGCGGGATTTTTCCTGTAGGGAACTTCGTGGCAGCGGCGCAAAAGCGCGTCGAACTGTTCTGGCGAAAGCAATTCGTCTTCAAGAATTTTGCGCTTTGCTCCCGCCAACAGATACGCACACTGGCGCAAATATGCCGGATTTTCCGGCTCGATTTCAAGCGCCTGCCTGATTCGCGCAAGGGCGTTGGCGATTTCACCCGCCTCCGCGTCCATCGCCGAAAGCTGTTGTTTGACAACGGCAAGTTTGGGGTCGAGCGTGTCGGCGCGCTTGAACATTTCGTAGGCGGCATTTTCGCGCCCCGTGCGGCGCAGGAATTTTGCGTAAATTACAAGCGCCTGCACGTCTTCGGGAAAATCGAGTATGTAGGAGCGCCAAAGCGAATCTATGCGCGAGGCTTTTGTAAGCAGTTGCGCGTGGGATTTTTCGCCCAAGCCGTCAATGTTGGGGTCGGCAAAGAGGTCGTCCTGAAGCTCGACTATGTCCAAAAGCCTGCGCTGCGCCATCGTGTACGAATTCGATGTCTGTCGAGCCGCTTTTGCGGGCGCGGACACAGTCGCGGAGGAATCGTCTTCGGCCTTTGTCGGCAGGTGTTTTTCCGCTGCGCACCCCGCAAGCGCGGCGGCGCACACAGGCAGCGCGGCAACGTAAATCCGCCGCCGTATCTTGGCAAACGCCGCAAAATTCAGCCTCTTAGACATATTTTTAATGGCAGCCACAGCAGCACGATCCGCCCGAACAGCAGTGCCCGCCCGTCGAACAGTCTCCGCAAATCTGGCGCGAACGTATCGAGCGCCGCCCGCCGCCTTTGCCCGCGCTTACGCTGAATCCCGAAACGAGCTTTTCGAGGCGCTTGCCGCCGCATTTCGGGCATGCGGGCTTTGTGGATTCGCGGACAAGCAGCTCGAAAACTTCGCCGCATTTTTTGCATTTGTACTCAAAAATAGGCATACTTTGCTGTAGTTTTTTTATAAAATATTTGAAAAAATAGGAAATTTTATTGTAATAGACAAACACAAATAGAAAAATTTTCGCGAAAAAATGGGCAGCGGCGACAAAAATACCCCGATGATGGAACAGTACTGGCAGGCGAGAAATTCCCTGCCCAAAGACACAATTTTAATGTTCCGTCTCGGCGACTTTTACGAAATGTTTTACGACGACGCCAGCGAAGGCGCCAGAATACTCGGCATCACGCTGACTAAACGCAGCAACTACCCGATGGCGGGCATTCCCTACCACGCCGCCGACCAGTACATTCCCAAGTTGTTGCAGGCAGGCAAGAAAGTCGCCATTTGCGAGCAGGACGAAATTCCGCAGGCGGGCAAGCTCGTCAAGCGCTCCCTAAGCCGCATTCTCACCCCCGGAACGGCGCTCGAGGACATCCACCTCGACAGCAAGCACGGCAACTTTATGGCGGCGTTGTGTTTCGACAAATCCAAGAAGCTCTACGCCTCGTGGCTCGACTTGAGCACCGCGGAATTTTACTGCGCCGAATTTGAAAATCCCAACAACTTTTTCCCCGTGTTTTCGGCGTTCAACCCGCGCGAACTCATACTGCCCGAGGGGTTGAAGGATTTTTGCAACGCAGACGAATCGCTTTCGGTTTGGCACACGCTTCTGCGCAATTTGATAGATATGCGCCCCGTTTCGCTCCTGCACGATTTCCGCTTTGAGCCCGATTTTGCCGCGGGCATTTTGACAAAGACTCTAGGCGTGAATTCCCTCGAGGGCTTCGGCATAAAAAGCGGCTCGTATTTGGCAGCCCCCGCGGGGGCGCTCGTCTTCTACGCATCGGAAAATTTGCGTCGCCAGCCTCGGAACTTGCGCACTATCAGGCGTTTTTCTGGCTCGAAATGCGTTTTGATTGACCCTGCCACGCAGCGCAGCCTCGAGATTTTCCGCTCTTCATCTGGCAGCCGCGACGACAGCCTAATTGGCGTTATGGACAGAACCAAAACGAGCGCAGGCGCAAGGCTTTTGGAAGCCTATCTTTCCGCCCCGTGCATAGATTTGGGCGAAATACATCGCCGCCAAAATACCGTTTGGGAACTTTATTCAAACCCCGAGGCGGACGCGGCGCTCTCCGAGGCGCTTGCGCAGGTGCGCGACATCAAGCGCATTCTCTCGCGCCTTGAAAACCGCATACGCAATCCGCGCGAAACATTAGCAATTTTGTCGAGTATTGAGCAGTTTGCGCCAATTCGCGATATTTTAAAGCAAAACGGCGGCACGTCTTGCGCAAAAGCGGCGCTTAAAATCGGCGAATTTTCGGAGTTGCGGGAATTTCTGACTGCCGCTCTCAACCCCGAAATGCCCAACAAACTTCAGGACGGCGGAGTTATAAATTCCGGTTTTGACAAGGAGTTGGACGAAATTCGTTCCCTTTCTCAAAACAATATCAACTGGCTTGCCGAAATGGAAAAGCGCGAGCAGGACAGAACGGGCATACGCAATCTGCGCATACGCTACAACGGGTCTTTCGGCTATTTTATCGAAATCACAAAATCGTTCTTGGGTCTGGTTCCCGCCGACTATATCAGAAAGCAGACTATGACCAACGCCGAACGCTACACAACCGAAGAGCTAAAAATTCACGAACGCGAAATACTTACGGCAGACGAACGCGCCCGCGCCCGCGAATTCGAGCTTTTTCAGGGGATTGTCGAGCGCATTTTGCAGTGTGCCGACGAACTTGTGGAGACGTCGGAGGTTATTGCCGAAATAGACGTATTCAGGGGGTGGGCTGAGCTTGCCAGAGAACGCGACTATTGCAAGCCCGACGTAAACTCAAGCGATTCAATAGACATTGAGGAGGGGCGGCACCCCGTCGTGGAGCAAATGCTGAAGTCCAACAGGTTCGGCATTTCAATGGGGCGTTCCTTTGTTCCCAACAATACCCACCTGTGTTCAAGCGAAGAGCAAATAGCGCTTATAACAGGGCCCAATATGGCGGGTAAATCTACGTATATAAGGCAAATAGCGTTGATTACATTGATGGCGCAAACGGGGTGTTTTGTGCCCGCAAAACGCGCGTCTATAGGCGTTGTGGACAGAATTTTTAGCCGCGTAGGCGCAAGCGACGAGCTTTCAAAAGGAAACTCAACCTTTATGGTAGAGATGAACGAGACCGCCAATATTCTCAACAACGCAACGGACAAGTCTCTTATTGTTTTGGACGAAATAGGCAGGGGAACAAGCACTTATGACGGCTTGAGCATCGCGTGGGCGGTCGTTGAATTTATCCACGGCGACGGCGCGAAAGGCCCTAAAACACTCTTTGCAACTCACTATCACGAAATCACAAAGCTTGAGGAATCGCTGCCGCGCTTGGTCAATTACAGGGTTTGCGTGAAGGAGTGGAACGACGAAATAATATTCGCCCGCACTATAGAGCGCGGCGCGGCGGATAAATCGTATGGTATTCAGGTTGCAAGACTTGCGGGATTGCCCGAGCGCGTGATTGCGCGTTCAAAGGAAGTTCTTGCGGAACTTGAATCCGAAAACGATGAAATTGTTGTCAATTTGGGTGGTCGTCGTATGCCGAAAGCTCCGCGCAAAGCCTCCGCGCGCCAATCCGACGACAGTAATTTCAAGCAACTTTCTCTCTTTTAGTAAAATATGGAACGCCTCCAGCGGCTTCGTCTAAAGGCAAAAAAACTGCCCCAGACAAGCGGGGTCTATGTAATGAAGGACTCGCTCGGGCAGGTTATTTACATTGGGAAGGCAAAAAATCTTCCCAAAAGGGTTTCGCACTATTTTGAAAACAACGCCAGATTCAAGGCGTACAATGCAAAAATAGCCTCTCTTGTTGATATAATAGACGACTTCGACCACTATACAACAAAGTCGGAAGCCGAAGCGTTAATCCTTGAAAGCAAGTTAATAAAGAAATGGCGTCCGCGCTACAATACGCTTGAAAAAGACAACAAAAATTTTCTGCTGCTGCGCGTTGAAAAATTTTCGCCCCTGCCGAGATTTACGTTCTGCCGAAACCGCAAGGAGGATAATTCTTTGTATTTTGGGCCGTATTTGGGGGCGGCGGCAATCAGGAGCGCGCTGAGGCAAATTCACAAAGATTTCGGCATTTTGCTTGCGGAGTCGCACCCCAAAAAATTGCCCGACGGCACATGGCAGCTTTACGACGACGCACGAAGCGAAATTTCAAAATTCCCAAACATTGTAAGCGAAGCCGAGTACAATCAGCGCGTTGCCGCCGCGCTCGATTATCTCAAGGGGCGCGACGATTCCGCCCTTTCCGATGCCGAAGAAAAAATGAAACAGGCCTCAGCCTCGCTCGATTTTGAAAAAGCCGCCAAATTCAGAGACTTAATAGCCGCCATTTTGGAGACGCGCAAGGTAAACGCCCGCGGCAAGGTAGATACCGACCTTTCCCGAACGCCGCAACACATAGCCGAGCTTGCTATGGAGTCTTTGCGCAAGTCTCTGAAGCTTGAAAAGTTGCCGCGCGTTATTGAGTGCTTTGACATCTCGCATATCTCGGGGAGTTTTTGCGTGGCGTCTATGGTTCATTTTGAAGACGGCGAACCGGTCAACAGAAAATACCGCCACTTTAAAATAAAGTCTTTTGTGGGCAACAACGATTTCCGCTCAATGCACGAAGTCGTCGGCCGCCGCTACAAGCGCCTCGCGCAAGAGGGAACTCCCATGCCCGATATAATTCTCATAGACGGCGGTAAGGAGCAGGTGTATTTTGCAATGAAAGCCTTTGACGATAATGGACTTGCAATTCCGTTTATCGTCGGTTTGGCAAAGCGCGAAGAAACCGTTGTTCTTGACGACGGGTCAGAGCTGAAACTGCCGCGCACGAACGAGGGCTTGAAACTTCTCCAGCGCGCCCGAGACGAGGCTCACAGATTCGCCAATTCATTCAACGCCGATTTGCGCTCCAAACGCATACGCGAGAGCATCTTGGACGATTGCGCCGCAATAGGGCAGAAACGCAAAGAGGCAATACTTAAGCATTTTGGTTCTATTTCAAAGGTCAAGGCGGCAACGGTTAAGGAACTCTGCCAAGTAGAGGGGATAGGTTTTGAAACGGCCGTCGAAATCCGAGATTTTTTAGACGCCAATTTTCTCTCCCGCGAAAGATACAGGGGGCGCATTGCCCCGACTCCATCGGGTTTGTTGCACATCGGGCACGCAAGAACTTTCAAAATTGCCGCCGACCGCGCCGCCGAACGGGGCGGGGATTTGGTTTTGCGCATTGAAGACATCGACCGCCAACGCTGCAAGCAAGAGTACGTGGACGCCGCTGTTGAAGATTTAAAATTGATAAATATCCATTGTACGGAAGGTTATAACATCGGCGGCGATTATGCGCCGTATCGGCAGAGTTTGCGCTTTGCGTTTTATTGGCAGGTGTTGCGCGAATTGATTAGTAAAAAACTTGTGTATCCGTCGGAAGTTTCCCGAAAGGAGATCAAAGATGCCGCCGTTATGCCCAAGCGTACCTTTGATTTTTGCGAGAGCGAGCCGATTTTTCCGAAAAAATTCCGAAACGAAAATTTTTCACTTGAAACGATTCCCGAGCCAAAGCTCGTCAACTGGCGTTTTAAAGTTCCGGACGGTCAAGTTGTTAGCTTTGTAGACAACAATTCGGGTTTGCACGAGTTTGTTGCCGGCGAAGATTTCGGCGACTTTCTCGTTTGGCGGAAATCGGGAGAGCCGTCCTATGAATTGGCTGTTGTTGCCGACGACCACGCAATGAAAATAACCGAGGTTGTGCGCGGCGAGGATTTGCTGCTTTCGACTGCGCGTCAAATTCTTGTATACAAAGCATTGGGTTGGAGCATTCCCGAATTTTTCCACTGCCCGCTTGTAAAGGACGATTTCGGCAACAAGCTTTCAAAGTCTTCGCTTGAGGGAGAAAACAGCAATAAATGGCTAATACGCAACTCGTTGTGAGCGGGATTTAAGCTGCGGCTTTTACAGTACGGAATTTACTATTGACGCAAGTTTTCGGGCGTCTTCTATGGAGTGTCTGAAGTCAAGTGAAATAGTTAACATTTTATTCGAGACTTTTTTGGCTGCGTCGTTTTCCATAAATTTTGCCCCCCAATATATGGAGGCAAGCACGCCGTTGCGTCCGAGTTCTGCGTATAATTTGTCGCGCAGGGTTTCGTTTTCAAGAATAAAAGTCGGGCAAAAAGTGCTGAATTTGTCTTTTTGCAACTTTGGCGCATTTTTCAGCAGTGCGGCTTGGGCGGATTGTCCGAGTTGGGCTTCAAATTCGCCGAAAATTTCCCTGCGCGCGTTCCACATTTTGTCAATGTCGAGCATTTTGATTGTGTTTAGCGCGGCGAAACTGATTCTGGATATATTTTTTTTGGCGTTTAGGCGCATTTCGGCGTTGTAGTAGAAATTTTCCGCCGATTTGTAGTCGAGATTTGCAAGGTTTGCCGCGAGCGCGTATGTTGCGGCAAAATCGCAGCCTTCGCCGCCTTTTGTATAGATTTTTGAGGGGGCGTTTTTGCCCAGAAGATAGCCGCCGTCGGGTATCGGCAGCGTTTTTCTAAGCGACGCGAAAGCGAGGTCGAACGCGGGATTTTTTACGTCTTCGGAAAACGGCGCGTGGGAAAAATCGCCTATGAGAATTGCGTTTGTGTGTTTTGACTTCCAGTGTGCCCATGCGGAAATGTCGCGCGTCCCGAAAAAGTCAACGGCTACGACAATGTCGCCGTCTGCGGGGGCGAGCGTAGTAAAGTCGGGCGCGCCTAACGTCGGGAAGTCGCCGTAGACGGCAATTTGCCACGCCTGCGCCCTTGCGGTTTTGACTACCCACGGGCAAAAATACGCGGGAAGCCACACGGTGCGCTCAAACGCATTGGCAAGATTCAGTGCCCGAGCCAACGCATCGCGTCCGGAGGCGAAAAATTCCGCCGAAGCGAGAAAGTCGCCCGCCTGCCCGCATTCCGAAAAAAATCGGCGGTCGGGCACGGGCATAAACGGCGTTATCGGAGCGGAAAATTCCATTTTGCAAATGGGCGTGGGCAGTATTTGCTACACGTTGTTTACGAAGTTCTTGCGCAGCCGTTTTTGCTTCTGCGGGCGTCTGGCTCCCGAAAACGCCTTTTTTGAAGCTTTCGCGCCGCCTTTTGACGCCGCGCCGCGCCCGTCGGGTTTGCCGAAACCGTGCGAGCGGAAATTTTCCGCGCCTGCGAACTGCCGCTTAGCGCCGTGCGCGCGCTGCCTGCCGAATTCGGCGGCGGCTTGGCGCGAAGCGCGGCGGCGTTCGTCAAATTCGCGCTTGGCGTCGGTCGCGGAACTGCCTTTTTCAAAATGGTCGTGTTTTTGGCTTTTTTTGAAATCGGATTTCGCCGAGCGTATGCCGAACTTTTTCGGCGGCTTTGCCCCGTGCGGATTTTCGCGCTCGAGGAATGCAGTCGGACGGCGTTCGCCGTAGAGAATTTCGGCGGCAAAATCTTTGTCTTTGGGTTGTTTGGGCGGGCGCTGCGGCTGTTTCTTGCCCGCCATTTTCGCGCGGAAAGCCCTGTTCTTTTCGACCAGCTCCGCCACGTTTTCCGAGAAAAACTGTGTGTCTTTGAAAATCGGAATGTTGATTTTTGCGAACTTTTCTATAGCCGAAAATTCCTGAACGTTGTCGCGCGTGCAGATTGAAACCGCCGCGCCCGACGCCTCTGCGCGGGCGGTTCTGCCGATGCGGTGCACGTACGTTTCGGGGTCTTCGGGAAGGTCGTAGTTGACGACCATGTCCATATTTTTTACGTCTATGCCGCGCGCAGCTATGTCGGTTGCAACGAGAACCTTGATGGTTCTGTCTTTGAATTTGCCGAGCGCCTTTTGGCGCGCCGACTGCGACTTGTCGCCGTGAATCGAATCCGCGGGAATTCCCTCCTTGCTGAGGCGTTTTGCCAGCTTGCTCGCCCCGTGTTTGGTGCGGCAGAAGACAAGCGCAAGGAAATTTTTGTCTTCGGCTTTCGGCTGGAGCAGCTCCAGCAGGAAGTTGTATTTGTCTACGCTTTCTATTGTCGCCACGCGCTGGTCGATTTTTTCTACGGTCGGGCTTTCGGGCGAAATTGTAATCTTGAGCGGGTTTATAACGATTGTTCGCGCGAGCTTTTCTATTTCCTCGCCCATTGTCGCCGAAAACAACAGCGACTGCCGCTTGCTGGGCAGCTGCGCGCATATCCTGCGAATGTCGGGAATGAAGCCCATGTCGAGCATTCTGTCGGCTTCGTCGAGCACCAGAAATTCGACGCCGTCGAACGAAAGTTTTTTGCGGCTGAAGAGGTCGAGCAATCTCCCCGGCGTGGCTACCAAAATATCGACGCCCTGAGAGAGCATTTTCACCTGCGGCTTTTCCGAAACTCCGCCGTACGCCTTGCAATACGAGAGGTTTAGATGCTTGCCGAACATTGAAATGTTTGCGCCTATCTGTTCGGCGAGCTCGCGCGTGGGCGTGAGAATCAACGCCCTGAATTGCGATGGTTTGGGGAATTTGCCCTCAGATTCAAGCTTCTGCATTATCGGCAGGGCGAACGCCGCGGTTTTTCCCGTGCCCGTCTGGGCACAGCCGAAGATGTCGCGCCCCGAGAGAATCGCGGGAATTGCGCGTGTTTGTATTGGCGAGGGGCGTTTGTACCCCATCGCCGAAACGGCCTTCAATAAATCGTCGCAAAGGCCCAAGTCGGAAAATCCTATTTCGCTCATTATTTACAAATACATTGTCCGTCTTGACATCTCTTGCAAGTCAAAACGCCGAAAACACAAAAAAGAAAACGGGGAAACTTGAATGGCGTGAACGGAAAGGGCGTCCTATTTTTTGTAGCAAACGGAGGAGGCAAGCGAGGCGAGAATCAGCAGCATTCCCAGCGAGCCCGTGATTGTTTCGGGAATCTGGGTTATTGTTGAAACCAGCATAATTGCCGCCAGCGAGCCTATTGCCCAGTATGCGCCGTGGGTCAGAAATACGAGTTTGTCCAGTGCGTGTTTTTCCACAAGCAGCAGGGTTATCGAGCGCACGAAGAACGCGCCCACTGAAAGCCCTATTGTTATCACGACTACGTCGCGCGTGAGGGCGAAAGCTCCCAGAACTCCGTCGAGCGAAAACGACGCGTCTATGAGCTCCAGATACAAAAACGCCGCAAGTCCCGCGTGTTTTATTGCAAATGCGTGTTGGTGTTGCGCCATGTCTTCGAGTTTTTGGCTGACGCCGTGAATTAGCAGGTGCGCAATTATTCCCGCAAAGCCCGCCGCAAGCGACACCGTACGTTGGTCTTGGGCAATGAACGGCTGGATTGCAACCAGCGCCGCCGACGAAATTAGCAGCGGGGCGAATTTTATCCTGCCTATTTTTTTCAACAACTTTTCCGCGGGGGCAATCCAATGGAGGGTTTTGTTGTTGTCGAACATGAATTCGCAGAAGAGCATTGCCAAAAACGCGCCGCCGAAAGACGAAATTCCCACGTGCGATTCCCTCAAATGCCTTGCGTATTCGTCGGGGTCGGAGAGTGCCAAATTAAGCACGTCTGCGCACGAAATTCCCGAAAAGACCGACACTATCACAATAGGGAATACAAAGCGCATTCCGAATACTGCAATCAAAATGCCCCATGTCAGAAACCTCGTCCGCCAAACGGGCGCCATCGTTTTGAGCTTTGAGGCGTTGATTACGGCGTTGTCGAAACTCAGGCTTATTTCAAGCACCGCGATAATCAGCGCGCTGAGCACAAATGCCCCTCCCGAAGCGCCGACTGCCGCGCCGCGGGCGAACGCCGCAACCAGACCGACTGCCAATACCGACAAATCCAACCAGAAAAATTTCAGCATATCTTTAATTCCCAACTTGAGCCCTCCTATAAAAACGCCGAGTGTAAAGACAAGTTGCCTTTGCTTTCAACCATTTTTTTGTTAGAAGATTGTTAGGAAGCTATTCTCAATCGTTTGATTGTTCATAAAAAGGTTGACGTTTTCATCAGAAGGGTAGATATTGGGGCACAATTTCGTAATAGTTTAACGACCCTTACAAAAACATACATAGACAATGAAAAGCAAAAATAGCGCAATTACCGACGGCAACGAGGCCGTGGCTTCAATCGCCTTTCGCGCAAGCGAAACCATTGCCATTTACCCGATAACTCCCTCGTCTCCCATGGCGGAGTCGTGCGAGGAATGGGCAGTAAAAGGCAAGAAAAACGTGTGGGGCTTTACTCCCACAATCAGCCAGCTCCAGAGTGAAGGCGGCGTGGCGGGTGCCGTTCACGGCGCTCTCCAGACGGGTACGTTGATGACCACGTTCACGGCGTCGCAGGGTCTGCTGTTGATGATTCCCAACATGTACAAGATTGCCGGCGAGCTCACGAGCTTTGTAATGCACGTCAGCGCCCGCGCTCTCGCCCATCACGCGCTCTCGATTTTCGGCGACCAGACCGACGTCATGGCATGCCGCCAGACGGGTTTTGCAATGCTGTGCTCCAACAGCGCTCAGGAAGCCCACGACATGGCGCTTATCGCCCACGCCTCCACGCTGCTCTCGCGCGTGCCGTTCATGCACTTCTTCGACGGTTTCAGAACTTCGCACGAAATCAACACGTACGAAACCATTTCCGACGAAATCGTACAGCAGATGTTGCCCTACGAAAAGATTTTGGAAGTCCGCAACCGCGCGCTCAGCCCCGAAAAGCCTTTCATCAGAGGCACAGCCCAGAATCCCGACGTATACTTCCAGTCTTGGGAGGCGCGCAATCCCTACTATGCAAAGTGTGCGGAAATTGTCGCCGAACAGATGGAAAAGCTCGGCAAGCTCACGGGCAGAACATACAAGCCCTACGAATACTGCGGCGCACCCGACGCGGAGGAAATCGTCGTTGTAATGGGCAGCGGCGCGGAAACGACTGAAGAAGTCGCCAAGGTGCTCAACGCCTCCGGCGCAAAAGTCGGCGTTCTCAAGATAAGAATGTTCCGCCCCTTCAGCGCGAAGATGTTTGTGGAGGCAATTCCGCAGACGGTCAAGAAAATCACCGTTTTGGACAGAACAAAGGAACTCGGCGCAATGGGCGAACCCCTTTACGAGGAAGTCGCCGCGACAATCGCCGAAGCCCGCAACAGCGGCTACGTTCCGCGCTCTTTCGACCCCGTTGTAATCGGCGGCCGCTTCGCGCTCGGTTCAAAGGACTACACGCCCGCAATGGCGAAAGGCGTCTTCGACAACATGAAGGCTGCCGAACCCATCAACCACTTCTCCGTGGGCATTAACGACGACGTTTCGCACAAGTCAATTTCCTACGACGAATCCTTCAAGCTCGACGACAGCGGCGTAAAGAGTGCCGTATTCTTCGGCTTGGGTTCCGACGGTACTGTCGGCGCGAACAAGAACACCATTAAAATCATCGGGCACGAAACACCCAACTACGCTCAGGCGTACTTTGTTTACGACTCCAAAAAGAGCGGCGGCATAACGGTTTCGCACCTGCGTTTTGGCCCCAACCCCATCAAAGCTCCGTACTTGGTTTACAATGCGCAGTTCGTGGGCTGCCACCAGTTCTCGTTCATGGAAAAGTACAACGTTTTGGCTTGCGCCGACAAGGGCGCGGTTTTCCTGTTGAACTCCATCTACAGCGCAAAGGAAGTCTGGAACCACCTCAACAAGGTCGTCCAGCAGACCATCATTGACAAGCAGCTCCAGTTCTACGTAATAGACGCGTACAAGGTTGCAAAGGCTGTCGGAATGGGCGGAAGAATCAACACCATCATGCAGACTTGCTATTTTGCAATCTCTGGTGTTCTCCCCAAAGACGAAGCCATTGCAAAGATTAAGGGCGCTATCGAAAAAACGTACAGCAAAAAGGGCCCGCAGGTCGTTCAGAAGAACTTCGCCGCGGTTGACGCGTCGGTCGCCAACCTCGAGAAGGTCGAAGTTCCCTCGGCAGTCACCGCCAAGGAAGGCTATGCGCCCACGGTTGCTGCGGAAGCTCCCGATTTCGTGCAGCGCGTAACGGCGGCGATGATGCGCGAAGAGGGCGACAAGCTCCCCGTTTCGGCTCTCCCCGTAGACGGCACATGGCCGTCGGCTACAACGCAGTGGGAAAAGCGCAACATCGCAATAGAAGTTCCCGCGTGGAATCCCGACTTGTGCATACAGTGCGCAAAGTGCGCCACAATCTGCCCGCATGCCGCTATCCGCGTGAAATTCTATCCCAACAGCGAATTGGCGAAAGCTCCCGAATCCTTCAAGCACACGGCATACCGCCCGCTGCCCAAGGACAAGGAAAAGTACGCAGACTACTCGTTCACGGTTCAGGTTGCCCCCGAAGACTGCACGGGCTGCGGTCTCTGCGCCACGGTATGTCCGGCAAAGAGCAAGACGGAAGAGGGCGTAAAGGCTCTGAATATGGTCGCCCAAGAACCCGTCCGCGAAAAGGAACGCCAGAACTTCAAGTTCTTCCTGCAGATTCCCAATCCCGACAGACTCTCGCTCGGCACTACAGTCAAGGAAGTCCAGTTCCGCCAGCCGCTGTTTGAATTCTCGGGCTGCTGCGCAGGCTGCGGCGAAACTCCGTATGTCCGCACGCTCACCCAGCTCTTCGGCGACAGACTCTACATCGCAAACGCAACGGGTTGCTCTTCGATTTACGGCGGCAATTTGCCTACAACGCCTTACTGCGTAAATCAGGACGGCAGAGGCCCCGCTTGGGCGAACTCGCTCTTTGAAGACAATGCGGAATTCGGCTTCGGCTTCAGAATCTCGCTCGATATGAAACAGGCAATGGGCAAGGAACTGCTCACGCGTCTTGCTCCGAAACTCGGCGACGACTTCGTAAAGGAACTTCTCGAAGCCGACCAGACGACGGAAGCGGGCATTGTAAAGCAGCGCGAACGCGTAGCCGCCTTGAAGACAAAGCTGGCTGGCGAAACCTCCATTGACGCCCTCGCACTCAAGTCTGTTGCCGACGATCTCGTCAACCACTCCGTATGGATTGTCGGCGGCGACGGTTGGGCATACGACATCGGCTACGGCGGCGTAGACCACGTTTTGGCAAGCGGCAAAAACGTCAATGTCATCATTCTCGACACCGAAGTATACTCCAACACGGGCGGTCAGCAGAGCAAGTCCACGCCTATCGGCGCGGTTGCCAAGTTCGCCTCGCAGGGTAAGAGCGTTCCGAAGAAGGACATCGGTATGTTGGCTGTCGATTACGGCAATGTCTATGTTGCACAAATCGCAATCGGCGCGAACGACGCTCAGGCGGTCAAGGCGTTGGCGGAAGCCGACAGCTACGAGGGCTCTTCGCTCGTTATCGCCTACAGCCACTGCATCAACCACGGCTACAACCTCATCAACGGCCCCGCTCAGCAGAAGGCGGCTGTCGATTCCGGCTACTGGCCGTTGTACAGATACGACCCGCGCAGAATTGCCCAAGGCCTCAATCCGTTCCAGCTCGACTCGAAAGACCCGAAGATTCCAGTAGTGGATTACATGAAGGCGGAAAACCGCTTCGCGGCTCTGATGAGAACGAACCCCGAACGCGCAAAGGAATTGGACGAAAAGGCACAGAACTTTGTCAACGCCCGCTGGGCGAAGTACAAGTATCTTGCCGAACGCAAGTAGTAAAAAGGCGTGAAATTGGCTTAAAAACGCGTTTCGGAATCACCTGCCACTGCTCG
>ERZ808267.286-NODE-286-length-17388-cov-2.923325_pt1 | contig 17388 bp, 14 predicted proteins | sample MGYA00521241_ERZ808267 | MGnify/ENA primary metagenome ERZ808267 (study PRJEB31516, sample SAMN03275592) | gut metagenome | biome: mammalia-associated habitat; material: feces | host: Papio cynocephalus | place: Kenya | collected 2012-07-19 ... | reverse complement strand
ACATAATTACGTCATCATTACTCATAAGGGAAATATTTCGACCACAACTACTAACACCTCCCCCTTTTTCTACCAATATCTGAACATTTATGCCATTTTTGATAAATACTGCATTGGCTGTAAAACCAATCAAGGTCCCAGTAAAATGTGATATTGAATTCCCGAATTTAACTGCAACTTGGCTTCCCTTTTGCAAAGCTTCTATTTTGTCTTTTTTGTTATACTCAGGATAAAAAACTGGTTTAAAGACTTTAGGATATTTTCTCAACATCCAAGCCCAAAAGTTTGTATGAAATAGTTCTCTTGATGTTAAAGAAACATTAAACATGGCATTGTTTGATAACTCATTTATAGTTTTTAAAATTTCATTTTTATTCATTCTGTTCCTTGCTTTAATTTTATTTTCTATAGTTTGATTATAACTCCGTACCACGTCAAATTGTGACGCAGTGCGGAGTTGTTGAATATTTATTTAATTTATTTTAGAGTTAAGTTCTTTTGTGAATTGTGAAAAATCTTCTAATATGCCAGAATTATAAATTTTATTTTTCAAAAAGTCTTTCAGTTCATCATGACCAAGTAATGTAATATTGTTGTAATCAATTGTACTAATCAGAGGGAATGATTTTATGTGCATATAAGTATTTTTTTTAGAACTTTTGTTATAGCCAAATTTGTCTTTTGCCATTTCATACAAAATTTGATATTGTTTTTCAAACCCCATTTCGGATTGTCTTATGACTATGTCCATTATTACAGAGTTTTTAGCATTATTGATTTCAATAATTAGTATGTTATCAGCATCAACCCAGTCTTTTTTTGCAAATTTTAGGTTCTCTAGATTATCATTTTTTGGAATAAATCTAATCCAATTGATGTTACTTGTTTGAAGTAACCAATTCTGATTTTCAGATATAATCTCCAGTAATACATCATAAATATCTGCCTTGATGTCATTATTTTCAACAATTAAATCAATTGCGTTTTTATTTTCTCTGTATATTTTTCTGCAAAGAGCAATTACATCTTCACTTGTTTGTCCCATAATATTCCTTTCTAACATACTGTTATAATGTTCTATGAAAATTTTTACATCTTCATTCATTGATTTAGCTTTGAATTTGAGTGTTTTGTTAATTACGTCATGAACTTGAAGATAATTCATTGGAATATAATATACTGTATTATTTGAATCTTGATAACAACGATTTAATAATTCTGAATTACATTCATTAGTTGGTGATAGATAAATGTACAATTTTTTGAAGTCTTTAAATTCTGAACTAACAATTTCTGCATATCGTTCTAATTGACAATCATGCTCTCCAGTCCATATTTTGTTTTCAATGATACAAACGAATTTGCTTTGCTGGCTTATGAGCAATAAATCAATATTTTTATATTCTCGTTTTATCTCTGTATCATCTAAATTAAGAAAGACAATATCTTTTAACGAAATACCAATATTCTCATCTAGAGAATAATCTTTTATTACAGATTTCAAAAATTCTTTTAAGAAATAATCTCCCAAACCATGTGTTTCAAATGGAGACATTATCCAAGCTAAGAAATTTGAATGGCGAATTTCATTGTTTTGCAATTTTAAGGCATTAAAAATATTAAAATTGCCTGTCAAGTTATTTAGTTCTTCCAAATCTTCTGAAATAAGAAGCTTTTCTAATTCTTGAATCTCTGTTTTTGAATTAGTCATAAAATTCCTTTCTATTATGCTTGTCTTGTACCTGCAGATTTACCCTGTTCATCGTAAAGATGGATAGTAGAACCTCTTTTTATGCCAACTTTATTCCCAAACATAATTACGTCATCATTACTCATAAGGGAAATATTTCGACCACAACTACTAACGCCTCCCCCTTTTTCCACTAAAACATGAACCGTTCTACCATCTTTAATAAATACAGCATTGGAAGTAAAACCAATCAAAGTCCCAGAAAAATGAGATATTGAATTCCCAAATTTAACTGCAACTTGACTTCCCTTTTGCAAAGCTTCTTTGATTGCCATAATTAACTCCTTTCTCTTATCTTGCCACAGCTTGTCCAACTATTCTTATTATTTCATGTTGATTTTCATCAAGGCTTTTTATGTCTTTTTCAATTTGTTCAAAAATATTGTCATAAGATACTTTGCTCAAGTTGTATTCACCAAAGTATTTATCAATATATAAATATCGATATATAAATCCAGGAGCATAGCCGCAAAAATTTTCATAAGTTCGAGCTTTAACTGGATTCATAGTATTTTGAAACCAATAATTATTCATAGCAATTTGGTTTGCGATTATTTCTCGCTGTTTGTTTGCGTTATCAGATGTATCATTCCATAATATATTCATAAAATAACGATATTGGTTATTTTCAATTTGAATACCTATATTAAAACCATATTTAGGAAAACTTTTTACAATATCAATAGTCCCTTTTTTATTGTGAAAACTGAAACCAATATCCCATTCTGTTCGATTCAACTTTTGTTTGATATAGTTTGCAAATTCGGAAGTTCTCCATTTTACATAAATATCTTTTAAACCTATTTCATCAAGTTTGTTATTTTCATAAAAATCATATTTTTGTGAAGATGTTTTAGGAAATGCGTTTACAAGTTGAGTTACAACATTTATATAATCGTCAATTAAATATTTGTCATAATCGTTTTTGTACGAAAATTTATCCTTCATTTTTTCTGCAAGGTCAGAATAATCAAGATAATTCCATGGTTTAGGTAGCACAAGTTTTGGTGCTAATGATAAAAGTATAAATCTTGTATTTTTACCAACAAAACATTCTTGATATCTGCTTAATTGTTCCTCTGTCGGGAATGACTTAAGTTTATTTTCAATTACTATATATTCTGTATTATCTCCATTTTTTACAGTAATTAACATATCAAGTATGTTGTTTTTGCCATAGTTTACCTGTGTCTCAACTTTTATTTCAACTTTATCAATATAATGTACGCCAGTTAAAATTTCTAAGAATTCGTGTTTATAATTATTTCCTAACCAAGATAAAAAACAAGTATGAAAGTTTTCTAACGAACACATTGACATATTGTATATTGGAGAATTTGTTAAGTTTACATCATTTTCTTTAATAGACATAATTAATTCCTTTTGTTTATTACAATACTTTAGCATAAGTGTATGTCATTTCCTGACGTAACAATTTTTATTTACTAGACTATAAGTCTATACTGTATTGTCTTGAGTATAGCACAATTAAGGTATGAATAGTGATATCTGCAAGCAGTTTGCAACAAAACTACAAGAAATAAGAGAAGCAAAAAAGTTTACTAAAAGTAAATTATCTGAACTTGCCGATGTAGATATTTCATATATTGGAAAAATCGAGCGTGGTGAAAAATATCCTAACCTTAAAACGATTGCAAAACTTGCTCAAGCCTTAGATATACCTGTCAAAGATTTGTTTGATTTTGAATAATACACAATATAACTTTGTATCATTCGCTAATTTATCCTAATTTATTACTCCGATTACATTTGAGGTCACTTGTAACTGACCTTTAATAATTGTATGTACAAGGAATACCATATATAACATTGCAAAATCTGTTGGAATAAAAGAAAGAATTGGAACTCACACATTCAGAAAGACTTTTGGCTATCACGCATATAATAACGGCTATGATATTACCTTAATTCAAAAACTTTTTAACCACTCATCTCCTGCTGTAACTCTAAGATACATAGGAATTACACAAGATGAAATGGATAACGTGTATTTGAGTTTGGATTTATAGTTGTATTTTAAGTCTTAATTTAGATTCCTTGTTATGATTTTTTCAACATTATCAAAATCAGCATTAGCTTTTTCTATTTCGCCTAATTCTATATAAGCTTTTCCTCTTATTCTATAAATTGTTCCAACATCTTTCGGTTGAGCTAATTCAATAGCTTTGGTATAATCTTTTATCGCTTTTTCATATTGTTTTATTTTAGAAAATACATTTCCTCGAAACCAGTAAGCATGATAGTTTTTAGTGTCAAATTCTATGGCTTTGGAAAAATCAAAAATCGCATTGTCATATCGTTCTAATAATTCATTTGCAATAGCTCTATTGTGATATCCTGATTTTTCTCCTAAGCGAATTAACTTGTTGCAATCGTTTATTGCTTTATCGGGTTCTTTTAATTTTATGTATGCTGCTGAACAATTTCCGTATGCTTCAATATAATTTGGATTTAATTCTATTGCTTTTGTTAAATCTGCAATTGCTTTGATATATTCTTCCAAATTTATATAGCAATTTCCTCTATTAGCATATGCTCTATCATAATTTGGATCTAAGTATATTACTTTAGTAAAATCTTGAATAGCCTGTTTATATAGGTTTAAGTTATCAGAAGAAATTCCTAGATTATTGTAAGCAAGCCCTCTGTTATAATATGCATCGACATTTTTGTTATCAATTATGATTGCTTGATTAAAAGTCTTAATTGCTTGTTTTAACAAATTAAGATTTGCATAACAAACTCCTCTATATAGAAAACCATCAGTGCTTAATAAGCAAGTCGGAATCTTTTTATGTTCTTTTAATGCTTTCCTATAATCTTTATTATTAAAATATTTTTCAAATATTTTGCAATACCTTTTTAGTTTTCTAATTTTCATTGTTATTCCTCTGCTTTAAAGTTATATAGTGGTTTTAGGTGGTCTATAATTTCTACCGTCGGGTCAATAGCTTGAATTATTTCTTGACTATTCTTATAAGCCATTGGTGCTTCATCAAGTGTTGAAATAGAAATACAAGTTGAGAAAATATCTTTCATCTGAATTTTGTATTCCTGCATTGTTAATTGGTCTTTTGCTTGTGTTCTAGATAAGGCTCTACCTGCACCATGCGGAGCTGAATTATTCCAATCGGAATTTCCTTTCCCGATACAAATTAAAGAACCATCAGCCATATTGAAGGGAATTAAAACTTTTTCATCTTTATAACAAGAAATAGCTCCTTTTCTAATAATTCCATCTTGACCAATGTAATTATGGATTGTTTCAAATTCATCTTCTGATTTCCAACCCATATTAGTCAGAATTTCATTTGCTATGACTAAACGGTTAAGATGTGCGTATTCATTACAAACTTTTGCACATTCAAGATAATTCTCAGCATTTTTACCTTTTAAATAAGACAAGTTTTTGAGTTCCCCTTCTCCGTAACAGTTAGTTTCAATAGCAATTTTTTGAAAATAAATAGCAAGTTTTTTGCCAAAATTTCTTGAACCGCTATGAATAATTAAATAAGTTCCAATTTTACCTTTTTCAATTGATATAAAATGATTGCCTCCACCAAGTGAACCGATTTTATTCAAATCTCTGTTGGGATTTTCATTCAAATAATCAATAGAAATCTGTTTGACTTTTTCTATCAAGTCATTTGGTACAAGCGAACTTATTTGTTTTCTGCCATTTTGTCCAAATGGTACAAATTTTCTAATAACTTTGTCCAATTTTGCAAAATCATTCAAAGTTTTAGATTTTTTTAGTTTTACTGCAAGCATTCCACAAGATTGGTCAACTCCGATAATGTTTGGAATAATCTCTCCATTTTTAGGCATTTCAGCAGTAAATCCGATTGTACAGCCTTTGCCTCTGTGACAATCCGGCATTATTCGGACTTTGCAGTCTTTAAAAATCGGATGATTGCAAATAGCTAAAGTTTGTTCTGTAACATCAATATTTTCACATTCTGTAAAAACCTTTGCGGTTGTGCATTTTCCTTGAATTTCGTACATAATTATTTCCTCAATTTCATTTTTCTAACTATTTGTGCGACAGTTCTTTCATCAATGTGGAGTCTTTTAGCGACGGATTTAATATCAAAATTACATTTAGTCCAAATTTTTCTAAATTCAGAATTTGTTACAGCAGTACCTTCGCAACGACAGTTTGAAGGGATTTTATCTTTAATTGAATACCCCATTGATTCTATGAAAGTCTTAAATTTGCCTAAATCAGTAAATTGCCCGTTTTTATCAGTCCATATTTTTGAGTCTGATTTGTAAAAATCTGAGATATATTTCATTATCATTTGCATATTCCCGCTGAATACTACTTTATTTGCACGTATTAAATATTTCATTTCGTTCTCCTTATATCTTATTATTACTCATATCTACGTCAGAATAAGACATATTGATTTTGTGTATTACAACATAACCCTAAAAATTTAAAATAGTCATAAAATATCAATAGATTGTAACAAATCGACAAGAAACTCCCTATGTAGGGAGTTTCTTTCATAATATGGGGAAACGGTGAAAGCTTGAACGATAATCCTTATATGCCATTTTGCAAAATTCAAGTTTACTCAGGTTATTATTTTTTTGTTTATTCTTTTGTATAGCATTCGCAATGGCTTCAAGATTACAGCAGAATTGACCGTTATTGACAATTCCAATCAACTGCGTTAGGGCATCGACCTGATCATCGTGTCTTCCGTTAGGAAATGCATTGATTTCAGATTTAAAATCATCTAACCAATCGGCATCTTTCCGTAACAAGACTCTGCTGGAACTAATAAATAATGAAGCATTGTTTGCACGAGTGATTTTGTCAGCTTGAGGTTTATATTTAATCGGATACAAATTCAATTTTCCTTGAATATATTGAAGAAGATGAGTACTAATCGAACTATCCTCTACTATGAGATGATTACATTTGAAATTCTGATACATTTCTTGCATTTGATTTGCAAGTGCAAACATATCAAGTTTAAACCTTTGAACATTATCAATATAAAGAAGATTGTTCTGATATTTTGCTGTAATACAAACAGAATAGTCATTATCTTTACCATCTTTTAGGGCAATATCCCAACTTTGAAAAACGGTTCCGATATTTGGTAAACTGTCAAAAAATTTCAAATCATCAAAATTTATGACATTACCTTTTGCCGGTATTGGATTCTGTTGATACTGTGCAGAAAAGTTGTAGTTTGACATTAGTTTTCGTTGCTTATCAAGAATTTCTAAAGGTTCTAATGTCGGATTTAATGCTTCTCCTACCTTACGACCAACAATATTTCCATTTAAAAGACGAAATGTTTCATCCTTTTCTGCAATTGCAGGAAGTGATAACAAATCCCAACCGTTTTGTTTAAGTAAGTGTCCAGTTAAATCATCTATGTGTAAGCGTTGCATAACTACAATAATTACACCATTGACTTTATCATTTAATCTTGAAATCAGTGTGTTGTCATACCAATTATTAACATTATTTCGTTTTACTTCAGATTGGGCATCGTCTGCTTTTATAGGGTCGTCAAGTATTATCCAATTGCCGCCAAAACCTGTTAATGACCCGTCAACAGATGTTGCAAATCTATATCCGTTATAAGTTGTTTCAAACATATTTTCAGTATTCTTATCACCTAAACGGGTTTTAAAAACTTGTTTATAAAAATCAGTTTCCATAAGCTGTCGGGTTTTTCGTGACAAATCATTGGCAAGAGGTTGTGCATAACTTGCACAGATAATTCTTTCAGATGGTGAGTGTCCAAGAATATAAGCCGGAAATGTTATAGAAGCTATGTGAGATTTTAAATTCCTCGGTGGAATATTTATTATTAATCGTTTAATTTTGCCATCTAAACACTGCTGCAACTTATCACATATAAGTTCTAAGTGCCAATTACCTTTAAACTCCTGTGAGCCATCAATTTCATAAAATGCTTTTTGCATAAACGCATAAAGATCGTTCCTACAAGCAGCATATAAAATTCCATTGTTATTCATGATTTAATCTCCTTTGTATATAATCTTCTAAAATCTGAGCATCCTGCGGTGTTAACTCTTCTTCAAAATCTTTTGTTATCTTAGTTTCTCCAGCTAAGATAGGAGTAAGAATTTTTATTGCAGAAACTTTCCCGCTGAGTGAATCTGCGATCAGTCGTTTAGCTAATGCTCGCTTTTTTGTTATTTTCTTTAATTTTCCGTTTTCTTGAATAGTAATAACTTCATTCATTTCATCCATGACATCTTCAGCAAAGTTATTATTCTTTTTAGGACGTCCTTTCGGGTTTCCTGACTGTCCTGGTTTAAATTGGTGTTCGCGAGGCGGGCGTTTATAGCCCACCTCGTATTTCTGCAAATCCTTATTTGACATCATAAATCTCCTTGAGTTCAACTAACTCGGCAGTTTTACCTGTAAGATGTTCCCAACGATATAAAATCACGTCACAATATTTAGGTTCAAGTTCAATAATTCTCGCTCTTCGTTTTGTACGCTCTGCCGCGATTAAAGTTGAACCGGAGCCACCAAAAGAATCCAAAACAATTCCGTTTGGTGAAGAACAGTCTAAAAGTGCATCCATAATCATTGGAACGGGTTTAACTGTCGGATGCAGTTTTACCAAGGTCTTAGCTTGAGGGTTGCTGGCATGCATTCCTTTATATTTCCAAACATTTGTACGATATCTTCCGTGAACCCCAAGTTCGACATTATTTATATGAGGTTTTGTTCCGTTTTTGAATACAAAAATAAATTCATACTGAGAACGATATAGTGACCCCATACCGCCAGTACCTTTATCCCAAACGCAAATATTTTTGAGCGAAGAATAAACTTCACTACCAGCATCAAGCATTTCACTAACATGACGCCAATCCATACATTGATAATGTATAGAGCCGTCAATTGAATATCTTACTTGCAAACTCATTGCTGTTTTAAGAAAATCAATAAATTCACCCTTTTTCATTTCACCCGAGGCAAGTTCAAATTCTTCGTGCTGTTTTTGTTTTGTAACATTTCCTTTTATTTTGACATTATATGGTGGGTCTGTAAATACAACTTGTGCTAATTCATTTTGCAAAAGCTTTTTGTAACTAATTTCTTCCAATGAATTTCCACAATAAAGCAGATGTTCACCAAGTTTCCAAAGCTCACCACGATTTACTCGTTTTGGAATATCAATGACATTTGCTAAAAATTCCATATTAGGATCTGCTTTTGATACTTCTTTTACATTATCAAGAGCCTCAGGATTTAGTATTAAGTCGAGTTGAGGGATATCAAAACCTGTAACAGTAGCATCAAATCCAATCTCAGGTTCAAGATTCATTAGAAAATCTAATTCAATTTTCAAAATTTCATTGTCCCAACCGGCTTCCTCTGCAAGTTTATTATCAGCAATAATATAAGCCCTAAGTTGTTCCTGATTCATATGACTTAAACAAATGGTTGGAATTTCAGTCAATCCTAATTCCCGTGCCGCCAGCACTCTGCCATGTCCGGCAACGATAATGTTTTTTGCATTAATAAGTACAGGATTATTAAATCCTAACTTTTCAATACTCTGTGCAATTTTATGCAATTGCTTTTTGCTGTGCGTTCTTGAATTCTTTGGGTTAAGTTTCAACTCAGTCGGATTCAAGTAACGAATTTCTAAATTCTCTTGGTGGGTTTTCATGGTTTTCTCCTTTTATTTTTTCTACGGATTACAAAAGTATCCATATAAAAATTAGGAAAAAGTTTTCAACTTCGAGACTTTTGCTATAAGTGTATTTGATACGAATTGTGTTTTTAGACTTGATGTTTACTGCAACAAGAGCGACTAATGTAAGTATGAATAACTTAAAAAAACTAACAACAAAGGAATTAAAAATCAAATGGCAGGGAATATTTAAAACTCCTGCTCCAAAAGGTTATACCAAATCATATCTGATTAAAGAACTTGATTGGTACTATCAATATAATAAACTACCAAGTAAGTTACAAAATCAGATAAACTGCCTTATCGAAAATTATGAAAAAACAAAAACGGTTAACGTCAAAAAAATAAAAAAATTTAACGTGGCAATTGGAACCAAATTTATTCGTGAATTTAAAGGTGAAAAATACGAAGTTGTTACAGTTGATGGAGGTTTTAATTTTGAGGGCAAGTTATATAAAACTCTCTCTGCTGTTGCGAATGTAATAACTGGCACACATTGGAATGGCAAAAAATTCTTTGGAGTATGTAAATAATGAAACCAGTTAGATGTGCTATATACACCAGAAAATCCTCTGAAGAAGGTCTTGCGCAAGACTTCAATTCACTTGATGCTCAGCGGGAAGCCTGCGAGGCTTATATTAAATCCCAAATGCACGAAGGTTGGATTCTAGTTGACAAACAATACAATGATGGTGGATATTCAGGTGGTACAATGGAAAGACCGGCATTTAAAGAGCTTTTAAAAGATATCGGAAACGAAGAAATTGATATTGTTGTCGTATACAAAGTTGACCGTTTAACCCGCTCACTGATGGACTTTTCAAAAATCATTGATGTCTTTGACAAGCATGAAACTTCGTTTGTATCTATAACTCAGCAGTTTAATACAACTACATCAATGGGCAGACTGACATTGAATATTCTGTTATCTTTCGCACAGTTTGAACGAGAAGTAACAGGTGAAAGAATAAGAGATAAAATCGCAGCATCCAAGAAAAAAGGAATGTGGATGGGAGGTCGTCCTCCGATTGGTTACAAAAAAGAGGATAAAAAACTTGTTATTCATAAAGAAGAAGCTCAAAAGGTGCGGATGATTTTTGATAAATATCTTGACCTGAAGAGTGTACCAAAGTTGATGCACTATCTCAAAGAAAACGAAATTAAAACACGAACTAACAAAAATTTTTCAAAAGGTCAATTGTACCATTTGCTTGTAAATAAAGTTTATATCGGTAAAATTACCCATAAAGATAAAGTTTATGAGGGTGAACATGAGGCAATTATTTCAGAGGAAATTTTTGAGGAAGTTCAAAAACTACTGTATGAAAACAAAGTTGATAAAACTTGCGGAACTAAATGTTCTTCAAACTCACTACTTGCAAGCTTGATTTTTGATGATAAAAATAATTTGATGACACCAAGCCATAGTAATAGCCATAAACGGCGATACAGATATTATGTCAGCACAGCTTTAAAGAATTACAATGACAGTGAAGTTGGTACAATTTCAAAAATCCCCGCAGGCGAAGTTGAAAAATTTGTAGTTGAAACAACAAAAGAATTTTTGCAAGATAAAGAACAGATTCAAAAACTTGTAAAAGATTTTAAAGTTAGTAAGCAAAATAAACTTATTTATACGGCACAAAATATTGAAGATTATTCGGATCCAAAACTAATCAGGGCTATTATTTATAAAATTGTTATATCCAAAAATTTAATCGAAATTACATTAAATGAAAATTCCTTAATAAATGTATTGAATGCATTGTCTAACAATCAAAAATTTGTAATACCTGACAAAAGTGAGAAATTTAACCCGATTACGATTACTAAAAAAATAAAAATCACGCAGCCATCCAAAAATGATAATATTTTGATTTTGAACGCAAAAGAATACGATACTCCCGAGCCGAACCCGTATCTTGTAAACGCAATTGTTAAAAGTTACTACTACCATAAACAAATCCAAGCAGGTAGGACAATAGAAGATTTACAATCCGAAGAAGGGTTTAAAGACTCAAAATACATCCGAAACATCCTAAATCTAAAATATATTTCACCAACTTTAACAGAACAAATTTTGACAGGAACTCAAAGTAAAGATTTGAGTTTGCAGAAGTTAATAAATACTTATAAATTTTAAATTTATAAAATTTTTTATAATATAATTATATTATTAAGAAAGTTAGGAGTGTTTATGTCATTAAATTTTAGGCATCAAGATTTGGCTTATACAATAATTTCTCGTTTTGAAGAAGCTTTTAGAAATTTTATTTCTTACAAATTATCATATTTTTATACTGATTTTAAAAATGGAATTCCTAATGGTATTTTAAATAAAGCTATAGAACGTAACATTGAACTAGATATGGAATGTTGTGATGATTTATTACAAGAAACTGACTTTATTGATTTGAAAGAAATTATATTATACAAAAAATCATATGATAGTTATTTTAATAAAAATAACTTGAATAATGAAGATTTTTCTAACAAATATGATACTTTGTATGAATTAAGATGTAAAATTGCTCACAATAAACCTTTTAGTGTTATTAATCTAGATTTATTAATAGAAATTGTTACAGAATTATCATATGAAATAAGACCATATAGTAATGAATTAATTAATTACTTAGAAACGCTAAAAAAATCACCAGAAAAAGTTTCTGTTGTAACTGTTCCGTTAAATTTTGGGGATTGTAAAAATTTAGAAATTCCAAATAATTTACCAACTCCAGACTATGAATATGAAGGAGGATTCGTTGGAAGAAAACGCGACATTGAACAAGTAAAAAAATTATTATTAGGTGATTTACATAGAGTTATTTCAATTACAGGTGCAGGTGGAGTTGGAAAAACTTCGCTTGCAATAAAGGTTTTGGATGATATTTTAATTAAAAACAGAACAACTTTTGACTATATTATATGGTTAAGTGCAAAAGATAAAAAACTTTCCTATTTGGGTGTGGAAGAAATAGAACCAACATTGAAAGATTATGAAGAATTATTAGATAAAATAATTGAAATAACAGGATTTGATGATGTTAAACTTAGCTCGTCACTAAAACAGAAAGAAACTAATGTAAATTTAATTTTAGATATGTGTTCAAATCTGTTAATTGTTATTGATAACTTAGAAACAATTACCGATGAAAGAATTAAAAATTTTATATTAGATTGCCATCCAAAAATTAAAATCCTAATTACAAGTCGTAGAGGGTTAGGGCAAGTTAACCGAGTTTACGAATTAAAAGAACTTACTGAAAAGGAAGCAATATGCTTATTTAGATTAATATGTCGTGACAAAAATCTTAATAATATAGCAAAGTTACCAGACAAAATTATAAAAAGTTACGTTCGTAAAGTTTCTTACTATCCTTTAGCAATAAAATGGCTTATTGGACAAATCGCAAAAGGTAAAAGAATAAATGATGTTATAAACTCAATAAGTGATGAAACAAGTGATATTACTAAGTTTTGTTTTGAACAAATCTACAATGAACTTAGTAAAGATTCACAAAAGGTTTTATGTGCTTTAAGTTGTTTTGATGAATCTCCTTCATATGGAGTTTTAAATTATGTGACAGATTTAAATAGTCAAGAATTTGAAGATGCTGTAAATGAACTTATAACAGTTTCGTTAGTTATTCCTGAACAATATGTGAATCAGCAAGAAAACCTATCAACCAAATATGTTTTGTTACCACTAACAAGAGGTTTTATAAATAATCAATTAGACAAAATACCATCTATACGTAGAAATATTCAAGAAAAATTAAGTAAAGTCAAACTAACAAACGAAGAAGCTATAAAGGCAAAAAATCAATTTACTAATAGTTTTTCTAACATGGGAGCTGTTACTGATGAAGAAAAAGTTGCATCATTATTATTACAAACGGCAAGACAAAAATACCAAGAAGGACTTTACGATATGGCTAAAGCGGATTATATAAATGCACAAAAAATTGCCCCTGATTTTCCTACCGTATATAAAAACTGGAGTTTAATGGAAGCCCAAGAAAGACATTTTGTTGAAGCTGAAAAGTTAATAAAAAAAGCTTTTGAATTAAATTCTGAAGATCCCCAAATTTGGTTTACATGGGGGAAAATTGATATGCGGAATGATAATATGGAAGAAGCTTTGAAAAAATATGAGAAAGCATATTCCATAGATAATAAAGATCTATATATTATAAATGCATTAGGATATGCGAAATGCCGTTTGGGACTACATGAAGACGCAAATAAATTATATGAGAAAGGGTTAAAAATTTCAATTGAACAAAAATCTAAAAAAAATGAAATTATCTGTCGAACTAATTTAGCAGATAATTTAAGGAGATGGGCTGACGTATATAAAATTGATAAAAACTATAAAATGGCTGAAGAAAAACTATTTGAAGCGTTAGAACATACTCAAAAAGCTCTAAATATGGATAATACTGACCCTCATACCAAGATTCATATTTCTAAAATTAATTTAGATTTAGCATTTTTATACAAAAGCAGCGATATAAATAAATCTTTGCAATATTTTAAAAATGCTATAATGGAAAACCCTATAAAACCCAAAGCTGTAAATTGTACTGTGAAAGCTATAAATGAGATTGTAAATATTCTTAATTCTCAAGGTAAATTAGATTTAATAAATGAGTATGTTCCAGTTGAGCTTTTTGAGTTTATTAAAAAAGATATTAAATGGTCTGAAAAAATTTCTGAAATACAAAATAAAATTAACCAAAAACCAATTCATGGTAAAATTATAAGATATGATATTAAAAGAATGTTTTGTATTATAGAAAATAATGAAGTTCATGGAGATACTTATTTAGGACATTTTAATGACTTTACAAGATTAGATGGAACGCAAATATATAAATTAAAAAATAAAATTGTTACTTTTGTACCTATCAATAATGACGGTCAAATGGTTGCTAAAATGATTACGATAATAAACTAATTTTGGACTGGGTCTCTTGTGAAGAGAGAATTTTTATGAAAATAAGCATATATAAGCAGAGAATTTTAATAAAATAAATTCTCTGCTTGTTTTCTGTTATTAACAAGTCCGCTTACTGCGGGCTTTCAGTGCTTTCAAATTGGTCTTAATGTTCTTTTGTGGACTAAAATATGGAGACGGTGGGAGTCGAACCCACGTCCAAAATGGATAAAAATAAGCCTCTACATGTGTAGATATTAATTTTCTCGCTCAACTCAGGAAAATATCAGAACCTGACAAGTCAAGCCTAGGTTTTATTTGAGGGAAACTCTAAACCCTTGACAGTTATCTTGATACAGCTACTGCCAATCACTGCACTGCGTCTTGCATAATGGACCCATAAAGTCGGCAAGCTGGACTCTATGAGTAGCTATTCGTCGAGCGATTAAGCAGCTAAAGCGTAAGCTCTAGAGAAATCAGCTTCGATTACATTATTTTTAGCATTTAATTTGTTTTGCTCGTTGATAACCGAGAACAGCGCTCGGACACGCAACCTATTTTCACCAAACATCCTGTCAAATCCAAAACGTCCCCATGAATCGTTGTTGTGGGGACATTTGCTCCTGTGGTGCTCAAGCTTTGCTTTGCGCTCCTACGTCGCCTTTATTAAGTTTCACACATCTGTCGACTAAAAAGTCGCCATTTTGTGCTCCACTCCGGCTCACGCATTTAAAACGTCCCCATGAATTATAAAATGTTTATAATTGGTGTTGTTAATGTACTGTAATACGTATTATAATCGCATTTTATCTTTTTTTCAAGTCATGGAATTTTATTTTTATTTAGTCAAATTTTACTTGGCAATCATCTTCAATAATCCGTATCATCTCATCCATTGTTTCTTTTTCCAATGTAGATTCTGCCATTTTCAAACAATTTTGTGCGTTTTCGCTATCACCAAGTTTTTTGAATATACATGATTTTATATAATAATAAAAACAATTTTTATCTTTGGTTCCATCAATATATTTTAAAGCCTTGTCATATTCCTTGATTTTATAATAAATCACCGCCATAAAACGAAGTTTATAATCCATTTCAGCCAGAGTTTTTGGTTCAAATTTCGCCAACTTTTTCAGCGCAGATTTACTATTTCCTTGTAAAAAATCAATATATGCAGTTAAAATTTGCCCAGAACCCCATTGCGGATATTTTTTGAAATTTTTTACAGCATTTTTATAATCTTTCAAATGGTAACAAACCAATCCTTTGTTGCCATAAAAACTATTGTCTAACTCATTTTTGAATAATTTTTCAGCTCTTTCAGCCCACTTTAGTGCAAATTTATATTTTCCTAAAGTTATTAATGTTCCAATTTTATTTATGTACGGATACCAAGAGTCAAGCCCCTTTTTAATCGCGTTGTTATAATATTTTAGTGACTCAAAAGGTTTGTTTAGACATTCATAGCAATAGCCAATTGTGGTACATAAATAACTTGGGAGGTAGCCATCTTCTTTTAATGAAATTTCTTCAGCCTTTTTATAACAGTCAAGAGCCTCATCATATTTCTTCTGTTCTTCCAAAATTTTACCTTTGTCCATATAATTAGACACCAAAGATTGTCCCAGTTCGATAGCAATATCTAACAATTTGAGTGCATTTTCTACATCGTTTTTTCGATATAAACATGTTGATTTTATTGGGTAAATATTACGCTTTTCATACGGAGTAAACTGTGATAAATTTATTACTCTATCACAATCCAAAAGACATAAGTCATAGTCACCATATTCTTTTTCATAATAGGCTTTCATTGTCAACAGTTCTAAATATAGGTCTTTTTCTGATGAAAATTGTTGAATTTTTTCTTCAAAATATTCATAAACTTTTTCTTTGCCAAATTTTTTATAATACAAATTTGCAATTTCTGAATAATCATCTTTTTCATAAGGATAAATCGCCAAAGCACTTTCATAATCTTTTATCGCGCCATCTATATCGTTATTTTCACTTTTCAATTGGGCACGATATTCATACATAAAAGCATTTTCTGGGTCAAGCTCAATCGCTTTATCGAGTGATTTTAGAGCAGATTTAGCATTTTTCACAAGGTTGTAATAGTAATAAAAATTGAGATAAGCCTGCGCAGTCGGTTTTATCTTGATAGACTTATTTATAACATCTTTTATTGTTTTGTCGTATTTTTTGACAGTTTTAGGGAACGTTTTTTCGCCGTATTCATCAGCCAAAATATGCAACATTATACTGAAATATAGGTCGTAGTATTCTTGTCTATTGGGGTTTATGGCAATTGCTTGTTTGATATTATTTTCAGCAACAATGCTCATATCTGATTTACAAATTTTAGCAAGAATATAAAAAATTTCATCACATTTTGGATTATCAAATAGGATTAAACATTTAATATACATCAATATACCGTCTGCATCCGGTTCATTCATAATGCGGATTTGATTAGCACGTTTTAATAAAGTTTGCTCATCAAATTTGTCAGGATTGGCATTAATTTCAGCTCGAAACTCTTTTGCTTTCCGAATTTCTTCATTTTCCGGTGCAAGGTCAAGATGTTTATTCATATAAAAAAGAGCCTTTTCGTAATCTTTATACAATTTGCCATAACAACAATAACACCCAACATAAATATCATCTAAAAGTTCATTTGGTGTTGAAGGGTCATTTAGAGCAAGTTCAAGCGCTTTTTGCAAAGATTTTAATGCAGATTTTGAACCTTTTTTATACCTTTTAACACCTTCTTCATAATAGTATTTCGCATCTTTTTTATTAATCATCTTCACCAACCTCAATATATTTATTATAATGGCATTTTTAGAAATGTAAATATTACAAAATGTAACAAAACACCTAAATCACTAAAGAAATACTCAACCTCTGCCGACATGGATAGTAATGGAACAAGTTACGAAAGGACACGGACTCGCACTATG
>ERZ808267.285-NODE-285-length-17391-cov-2.904822_pt1 | contig 17391 bp, 23 predicted proteins | sample MGYA00521241_ERZ808267 | MGnify/ENA primary metagenome ERZ808267 (study PRJEB31516, sample SAMN03275592) | gut metagenome | biome: mammalia-associated habitat; material: feces | host: Papio cynocephalus | place: Kenya | collected 2012-07-19 ... | reverse complement strand
CTAATGTTGCGTTGACCACTTTTACATCAAAAGTAAAAGTTGATGGCGAGCCTATGGAACGCAAGAAATTCTCATTTACGCTGACTGACCCTAGTGGGTTTATCAATGTGGTTGTTTTTCCACAAGAGAAGACGCTCAAGCCACTAGAACTTATGGAGGACGGTATGACTGTTGCGGTCGGTGGCACGATTAACGAGTTCAATGGCAATAGAAGTTTGCGAGTAAGTAGTATCTCAAAGTGCGATATACTCACAAAGGAATTAAAGCGTGTCTATCGCAAGGTTAATGATGACTACTATTATGTGAAGCCTCAACCAGTTTTGGAAACACAGCAGATGGATTTGTTTGCTGTCGGTGGGAAGACTACTGATTACTGGAATACGCACGATTCGGTCGTCGTGTTTGACCTCGAAACGACTGGTTTTGATTCCAAAAGTTGTAAAATTATCGAAATTGGTGCGGTAAAAATTACCAAGGGTTCAATAATTGAAACTTTTCAAACGCTAATCAACCCAGGGAGCAAAATACCTGACGAAATTACCAAACTTACGCATATTGATGACAGTATGGTAGAGAACGCTCCCACTGTTGACCAAGTGTTGCCTGACTTCTATAAATTCGTCAATGGGTGTGTGTTGAGTGCATACAATATTGACTTTGACTATAGCTTTTTGAGTTTTAATGGTCAAAATTTACGCCTATTATTTGACAATGAGCAAATCGATACTCTACGGCTTGTTCGTGATAAAGTCCCAAGTTTGAGTAATTATAAGTTGGGTACGGTAGTTAAGGCTCTCAATATTACGCTAAATAATGCGCATAGGGCTTTGGCTGATGCGTACGCCACGGCAAAAGTTTTTGTCAAACTTATATAAAAAAAGTCAAAAAAATGCCTATAATATATTGATATTTTATTTTTTATATGTTATAATACTACTAACTATGAGTGGGGACCTGCCCACTCATAACTTTTAATTATGTGTTTTTTACAAGGAGTTGCTATAAAATGATTAGTAATAAGGATTTCTTTTTGGCGTTGGACCAATTAGAAGCAGAGAGGAAAATTGATAGAGAATATTTTATCTCTGCATTGGAGAGCGCGCTAACCAGTGCGTACAAGAAAAATTTTGGCGAAGCTAGGAGTGCCACTGTAAAACTCAATCCAGAGAAGGGTACTATCAAGGTTTACGCTTACAAGACTGTTGTTGACGAAGTGGAGGACACTGACAAACAAATTAGTTTGGCAGATGCCAAGGCAATAAAGTCTACATACAAGGTCGGCGATATGGTTATGGAGGAAGTTACGCCAAAGAGTTTTGGTCGTATCGCTGCACAGACTGCTAGACAGGTTGTTATGCAGAAATTGCGTGAGGCTGAAAGGCAGCACTTTACCGATGACCTAAATAGCAAGGCTGACACACTCACTACTGGTATCGTGCGTAGCAAGGACGGCGAGGACTTTATCTTGGAATTGAGCGGTTTTGAGCATTTGGGAATTTTGAGTGTAAAAGATGTTATCCCTAATGAAAAAATTAGTTTGGGCGACAGGGTAAAGGTTATTATCAAGCGTGCTTATGAACGTGATGGTAGGTCGCTAATTCAGGTTAGCAGGACTTTGCCAAACTTTGTAGTGAAGCTATTTGAGTTGGAAGTTCCAGAATTAAGTAACGGTACAATTTCTGTCAAGGCTTTGGCTCGTGAGGCTGGTAATAAGACTAAACTTGCTGTAATTGCAAATGACCCCAATGTTGATGCTGTGGGTGCTTGCGTAGGTAATCGTGGTGCGAGAATCAACTCAATTATCGAGGAGTTGAACGGTGAACGCATTGATGTAATTCCTTACAGTGAGGACATTTTCGAGTTTATCGCCAACGCGTTGAGTCCTGCTGATGTAATTAGCGTGGAGATTAATCAAGAGACTAAATCAAGCAAGGTTATCATTCCTGATGGGCAGTTGAGTTTGGCTATTGGTAAAGAGGGTAGCAATGTTCGTTTGGCTGCAAGACTCACAGGGTGGAAGATTGATGTTGTGAGCGAGACTCAATCAAAGCAGGCCGACAAGGACAAGGAGTTGGAGCAGGTTAATTCAAACATTGACCAAAACTTGGACGAGGACTTGTTTGAGGAAATCGAGCAAATCTAATTTGTGGAGGTAGATGACTATGGCAGAAAAACACATTCCGCTGCGTATGTGTGTCGTTTCTAGGAAGATGTTGCCCAAAAGTGAATTGCTGCGTATTGTGGTTACACCCGAGGGGCTGATTGTTGACCATTCTCAAAAAATGGACGGCAGAGGTTACTGGATTAGTCGGGATAGAGAGGTTATCCAGCAGGCAAAGAGGCGACACGCTTTTGGCAAGATCCTGAAAAGGAATGTTGGCGATGCTTTTTATGAGCAGTTGGAGGCTTGTGTAGATGCAAAATGATTGGATAAAATACCTGAATTTAGCAAAAAAAGCGGGTGCTGTCGTTTTTGGTATAGATGAGATAATCAAGTGCCGTAGCAAAATCTACCTAATAATGTTGAGTGAGCCGCTGGCTACTCAAAATTTGAGAGAAAAAATAAATAATTTTATAGCAAAAAAAGACACAAAATTAATAAAGTTAGATGATGATTTGAATATTTTTTTGAATACGGATAATTGCAAGGTCATAGGTTTAACTAATGAGAATTTGGCAAACCAAATCAAAACTTATTTTAAGGAGTAATAATTTGACTAATCAAACTCAAGAAACAAAAAAACAAGTGCGTTTTGAAAATATGCGTAACATTTCAGAGATTAACAATGTTCATTTGGTCAAAATGAGCAAAGAAGTTGATAGCTTGCGTCATGAATTGGAGCAGTTGACCAAGAGTGTTAGGTTCAAAATGCGTGATATAGAGAATGCTGCGGCAGAGAAAGAGGCTGCTACTGATGCCGCTGCTGCTCGCAAAATAGAGTCTAGTGTAACTAAGGTTGAGCAGAAGCTTGTCAGAGAGGGAAACCGTGTGCAGACACAACCTCAAAATAGGGAGGCTAGACCTGCTAGAGATAATTCTAGACCTCAACAGAATCAACAGGGTCAGAGGCAGGATAGACCTTTTAATCGTCAGTTCGACAGAAATAAGCAGGGCGATAATCAAGGTCAATTCCAACGCCGCCAAGGTCAGAACCAATACCAAAATCAAGGTCAAGGTCAGAGACCTTTTGGTCAACGCAATAATCAAAACGGTAACAACCAAAACCGTACTGACCGCAATAATGGTCAACAGAGAGATAGGGACGGATTCAAGAAGCCTTTCGGTGACCGTAAGGACGGTGCTAGGCCAGCAGGTGGAGGTCGTAGAGAGAGTAATGAACCTTTGGTAAATATTAATGACTTGCAAAACAATGTCAACAAGAGGTCTTTTGACAATAAGCGCAAGGATAACAAACAGCACAAGGGTTCAGGCTTTGACGACTTTGGACGCAACCAAAAACGCAATATGATGCGTAGAGGAATGTTAGAGGAGTCTAACATTGAGGAGAGAATTAGGTCAAATCGCAAAACAAAGAAAAAGAAAGAAGAAAATATCGTTGTTGCTGCTCCAATTGACCACGCAATTATCACGACAGAGAATATTACGGTGAAACAACTTTCAGAGAAAACTGGTAGAAGTGTCGCTGAAATTTTGAAACAACTGATGGTTTTGGGTATGATGTCAAATGTCAACTCATCTATCGACTTTACTACTGCGGAACTCGTAAGTAGTGAGTTGGGCGTTGTACTAGAACAGAAATTAGAAAAGAGTTATGAGGAGCAACTTGCAGAGGAGTTTGGTGTAAGTAGCGACCACATTGATGACAAAAATTCAGTCGCTCGCCCTCCAATCGTTACAGTTCTAGGGCATGTTGACCATGGTAAAACTAGCCTACTAGACTTTATCCGTAAGACTCACATTCAGAGTCAAGAGGCTGGTGGTATTACTCAACATATCGCAGCATACCAAATCAAGACTATGGATAGATTGATTACTTTTATTGATACTCCTGGACATGAGGCTTTTAGTGCGATGCGTGCTAGAGGTGCTAGTGTTACTGATATTGCGATTTTGGTAGTCGCAGGTGATGACGGTGTAAAGCCGCAGACTTTGGAAGCAGTGCAACATATCAAGCAAGCCAAGATTCCTATGATTGTGGCTGTAAATAAGATGGATAAGGCTGAATTTAACATTGAGCGAGTAAAGCAGCAACTAGCCGAGGTCGATGTTGTACCAGAAGAGTGGGGTGGAGATACTATCTTTGTTCCGATTTCTGCTCTGACTGGACAGAATATCGACAAACTCCTAGAAATGGTGCTTTTGGTTGCTGATATGCGTGAACTCAAGGCTAACCCAGATACTCATGCACTCGGTATGGTAATTGAGGCAAAACTTGACAAGGGTAAAGGTCCTATCGCAACAGCAATTATACTAAATGGTACTCTCAAAGTCGGCGATTACATTATTTCAGGCGTACACACAGGTAAAGTACGTGCTTTGATTGATGACAAGGGTAAAAATATTCGCAAGGCGTTGCCTAGCACCCCTATTTCTGTACTAGGATTGGACGGTGTGCCAAATGCTGGCGACCAGTTGTATGCAGTTGATGCCAAGTTTAGTAAAGATGTCTTGGCTGAACGCAAACGCAAGATTCAACAAGACAAAATCAATAGTAAAAACGCCTTTTCTATGGAAGAGTTCTTGGCTAAGTCTGCTGACAGTGAGAAAAAGGTTCTCAACCTTATCGTCAAAACCGATGTTCAAGGTTCTTTTGAGGCGCTTGTTCCTATCCTAAACTCTATCAACAATGAGGAAGTTAGGGTAGAATGTATCCACGGTGGTGTAGGTGCGATTAACGAAAATGATGTAATTATGGCAAAAAATGCAAATGCTATCATAATTGGCTTTAATACCAAGACTGATTCAAAGGCAGGTATAATGGCTGACCACGACAAGGTAAAAATCTTTATGAGTAAGATTATTTATCAGGTTTCTGATTTTGTTTCGACTACAATCAAGGGTATGCGTACTCCTATATTTGAGGAGAAGGTTATCGGCCATGGTGAGGTAATTAGAACGTTCAAAATTAGTCGTATCGGTACTATCGCTGGTTGTATCGTGAAAGATGGTAAGATTAGCAAGAATGCAAAAATCAGGCTTTACCGTGATGGCAAAATGCTGGTTGATACGACTATTACCACTTTGCAGAGAAACAAAGAAGATGTCAAAGAGGTTATGGCTGGTATGGACTGTGGTATGAAGTTAGAGGGTCATAATGACATTCAACTAGAAGATACTATCGAAGCGTATGTTATGGTTGAAATAAAGAGAGATTAATTTCTCGGGGAGGTAATTATGCAACAAAATCGTTTGCAGAGAATTAATAGCGAAATCAAAAAAGCGTTGGCTGATATATTGAGCAACGAAATCAGAGACCCTAGGCTGTACGGGTTGTTGAGCGTTACCGAAGTTAGTACTACCAACGATTTGAGTCATTGCTACATTTCGGTTAGCATTTACGAAAACGACCCCAAAAAGTGCGAGATAAGTTTCAACACTTTGCAGCATAGTGCGGGGTATATTCGTAAGCTTTTGTCTAGTCGTGTGGATTTGAGGATTGTTCCTTTACTACATTTCAAACTGGATAAGAGTTACGAAATTGACCAAAAAATGAGTAAATTGATAGATTCTATTAATATTCCTTCTGAGGAGAAAGTTGATGAGGAGTAATCCTTTTGCAAAAAATTTGATTAAAATGTGTAGGCGTGCAAAAGCGGTCGCCATTTCAGGACACCAAAATCCTGATTATGATGCGGTCGGGTCTTGCTTGGGGCTAAAAGAAATTTTGCGTCAAAATGGTATTGAGGCAGATGTAGTTCTAGGGCAAGAATTGGATTCGACTTTTAGGAATTTTGCAGCGAACTACACTTTTATAACAGAGGTAAAAAAGCAGTATGATGTGTTGATTACTGTGGACACCGCAGAATTAAAGCTTTTGCCCGAAAATGTAGCGGCAATCAGACAAAATGCGGCAATTACATTTAATATCGACCATCATCAGTCAAATCAAGAATATGCTCAATATAATTATGTAGAGGGTTTCCGTTCAAGTGCTTGTGAGACGCTCTTTTACCTTTTTCAGAAGTTTTTTACGCTAAATGTGGATTTGGCGAAATGCTTGTTTATTGGAATTTACACCGATACGGGCGGCTTCGTTTATTCGAATACTCGTGCGGAAACTTTCGGCTGTTTGGCTAAATTAATGTCTACTGGTTTGGAAGCCGAAAGATTATTACAGGAGTGTTTCAGGACAAAATCAAGGGCTGCTATGGAGATAACCAAGCGTGCTTTTGGCTCTCTCAAATTTTATCATAATGACCAGATTTTGGTGTCTGTGTTGAGGGAGAGTGATTTTGCGGAAACAAAAGCAAATCTCAATGAAAGCAAATTTATTGTATCGTATTTGCCGACCGTTGAGGGTGTGAAGGTAAGTATTAGCGTTTCGGAGCCAGTAAAGAATGATTTTCATGTATCGTTGCGTACGGCTTTTGATGATATAGATGTTTCACAAATTGCGGCTAGATTTGGCGGTGGCGGACACAAACGTGCGAGCGGTTTGACCCTAAAAGGCGATTTTGACAAGGCACTCAATGCATTAATCAAGCAAACTATTTCAGAGTTGGAGAAAGTGTAATTGATAGGTTTTATTAATGTAAACAAGCCTGTTGGTATGACCAGTGCACAGGTAGTGGCTACGGTCAAGCGAAAGTTAAGCCTTGACAAATCTACAAAAATTGGCCATATGGGTACGCTGGATATGCAGGCTGGCGGAGTATTGCCAATTGCTGTGGGTAAGGCTACTAGGCTTTTTGACTATATGCTCACAAAGCGTAAGTACTATCGTGCGGAATTTACTTTTGGGTATATGACGGATAGTTTGGATAGTGCAGGCGAAATAATCAATCGTGATGACAAGGTAATTATAGAGAGACAAGTGCGTGAGGTTTTGCCTGAGTTTTTGGGCGATATTATGCAAGTTCCGCCGCTTTTCAGTGCCAAAAAACTGGGTGGCAAGCGTGCGAGTGATATTGCTCGTAGTGGCGAAACGGTTGATTTGGAGGCTTGCCCTATACATATTTTTAGATTTGATTTGGTGTCGGTGCGGGGAAATTCATTTGTTTTTGATATAGAGTGCAGTGCTGGTACATATATTCGCAGCCTTTGTAGAGACTTGGCTAGTAGCCTTGGTACTTTTGCCACAATGACGAAACTAACTAGAACAAAAGCGGGTGTATTTGAGTTAGGTAATGCAATTGAATTGGAAAATGTGAGCGAGGAATGTTTACTGCCGCCAGAGGTTGTTTTGGTTGGCGTGCCTAGTTTGAATTTCGATACAGATAGAGAGATGCAGACTTTGCTCAATGGTCAGCGTCTTTGTTTAGATAAACCTGCGGGCATATATGCTTTTTATAGTATGGGCGTATTGCGGGGGCTGTGCCAAATTGATTTAGAAAAAAATGCAAAGATGAAAACGTGGTTATAGCGAGGTACATATATTATGAGGTTTGGACCTTCGGGGAACTGTGAAGCCTTTTATGAGGCGGGATTAAAACATACTAAACAAGAGCCAAAATGGTTGAGTGCAATGGGGCTAAATGCCTTTGAATATTCTTTCGGTTTGGGTAAATTTCTCAAAACGGAAACGGCTCTCGCTATTGGTGAGGAGGCGAAAAAATACGGGGTTGAAGTTAGCGTACACGCACCGTATTATATAAATTTTGCCAATACGACAGAAACTGCAAAAATTAATAATCCGAAGTTTTTGTTTGAGAGTTTGAGGAATTTGCGTGAGATGGGCGGTAGGCACTGTGTCGTGCATATCGGTTCGCAGATGAAGTTTACTCGTGAGGAGGCTTTATCGAATATCAAGAGTGCTTTTACCGAATTTTTGGCGATGAAAAGGGATAGCGAGTATAGCGACCTTATTGTTTGTCCAGAGGCTATGGGAAAGTACACGCAAATTGGTACATATTCGGAAATGTTTGAGATTTGTAGTTGGGACGATTGCTTGATTCCTACGCTTGATTTTGGGCATATAAATTGCATACTGCAAGGCGGGCTAAAAACGAAAGAAGATTTTGCCAAGATTTTGCGAGAGGGAATTGACACTATCGGCTATGACAAGATGAATGATTTGCATATTCATTTTTCCAAGATTATGTACAACAACAAGGGCGAAGTCAAGCATTTGACTTTTGAGGATGATGTGTATGGCCCTAACTTTGAGCCGATGATTGACGCAATAGTTGAGTTGAAACTTAACCCTGTGATAATCAGCGAGTCAGCGGGGACGCAAGCCCCTGATGCTCTCGCAATGAGCAAGTATTATTCTCAAAAAATTAATTAGTAGTTTTGTATTTTTAGGAGAAAAGTATGATTTCAGCATCAGAATTGAGAAAAGGTATGTTTTTTGAATGGAATGGGCAAATTATGTCCGTTCTAGATTTTGAACATAACAAGCACGGTCGTGGTGGTGCGGTAGTTTGGATAAAAATGCGGAATATTCAGACGGGGGCGAATGTGGAAAATACGTTTAACCCGACCGACAAGTTTGAAAGAGTGCAATTCGAAGAAAAAGAAATGACTTACCTATATAATGACGGCGATTTGTATTATTTTATGGATACGGAAACTTATGAGCAGACCCCGTACAACAAGAGTATGGTAAAGGACTGTTTGCCATATGTTTTGGAGAATACGAATGTTATTGTTCGTTCTTTTAAGGGGCAGGTTTATTCTGTTGTGCCGCCAGTTTTTGTAGTTTTGCAGGTAGTAAATACTGAGCCTGCTATTCAGGGCGATACGGCAAAGGCTACATACAAGCCCGCAACAATGGAGACGGGGCTAGTTGTGCAAGTGCCACTTTTTGTGGGAAATGATGACAAAATCAAGATTGATACTAGGACTGGGGAATATGTGGAGAGAGCATAAAATATGCTCTTTTTCTTTTTTTATTTTTAACATAAATTTTGCTCGAAGATAATACTATACTACCGAAAGGAGGTATTGAGTGGTTTTTGAACTTTTACCAGAGAGATTTAGACGGGCGCTCTTGACCATCAACTGTGATAAAATTACCGAAATGAGATTGCGTGTTGGCTTGCCAATTGTGATTGAATACGCTGGGCGACAATATTTATGTGAGTCTGGAATTACGCAGGATATGGCTGCGGCGATGCGTCCCACTTGTCAAGAGATTTTTGATATAGTTTTTCGAGCGTGCGAGTCGAGCATATATAGTTATAACGAGGAAATCAAGCAGGGATTTGTAACGCTCGCTAATGGGGCGAGGATTGGACTATGTGGCGATGTCGTTATTGAGAATGGACAAGTCAAGACTATCAAAAATTTTAGTTCGCTGAATATTCGTTTCCCGCATATCGTCAAGAATTGTAGTCTCAAAATTTTGCAGTACTTGTATGACGAAAAAGGTATACACAACACTCTAATAGTTGCTCCGCCCGCTGCTGGTAAGACTACCTTTATTCGTGATATTTGCACTCAATTTTGCGATAAACACATTGCAGAAAGTGTGCTTGTTGTCGATGAACGGCGTGAGATTTGCGCAAATCAGAATGGGCAGAATACCCTATACTCTGGAAATTTTGTTGATGTGTACTCGGGCGGTATCAAAGATTTGTGCATATCGAGTGCTATTAGGACGATGAGTCCCGAGGTTATAGTTTTGGACGAAATTTCTTCCAAATCTGATGCTGATGCATTGCTTAATTTGGTTGGGGCAGGAGTAAAATTCTTGGCTACTACGCATTGTAGTAGTTTGGACGAGCTAAAAAACAAGCCGTTACTTAGGGAATTTTTGAGTTTTAGGGTGATTGAGCGGTTTGTTGTGCTGTCTACTCGTAATAGACAAGGCACTGTCGAGTATGTCTATGACCAAAATGAAAATTGCTTGTTTTATGGGAGATAGGGTATGAATTTTTTGATAGGTCTGGGGTTGCTTTTTGCTGCAACTTTGGGTGGATTTGCTATTTCTAATGGGTACAAGCGGCGGCTGAATTTCCTCAATGATATGGACTCATTCTTGGGGTATATGCAGGGAAATTGTGCCTTTTTGCAAGATTCTATCAAGCGTGTTTTGGTTACGCAAAAGGCGGCATACGGCGATGATTTCAACAAATTTTTGAGCGAAATGCTGGATAACTTGGACAAGCGTGAGGCGTTTTTGGGTGAGTGGCAGACGACACAAAAAATAATAAGTTCTGATGAGGCAAAATTTGTGGTGGAATTTTTTTCTAATCTCGGCAAGTTGGATAGTTTTACGCAAATAGACGCTATCAAAAATGCAAAAAGTTCGTTTGAGGAGAAATTACAAAAGTCAAAAGAGCTGGTAAATACAAAAGGAACGATGTCGGTAAAACTGGGCATCATTATGGGAATTGGTCTATTTATTATTTGTGTTTGAGGGGAAAATGGGAATTGAAATTGTATTCAAAATCGCAGGAATTGGAATTGTTGTGGCGATTATTGCACAAGTGCTAAAACAGGCAGGAAAGGACGAGATTGCGACATTAACCACGCTGGCGGGGCTTGTCGTTGTTCTTTTTATCATAGTCGATATGGTGGGCGAATTGTTTAGCACAGTGCAAAATATATTTAATCTGTATTAGGTTCGTATGGAAATAATTTTTAGGATATTGGGGCTTTGTCTAGTTATCACGATTGCTATAATTGTCGTTCGACAAACAAAACCAGAATTGGCTGTGCTGGTCGGGGTTGCTGGGTCGATTGTGCTGTTTTTTTACATACTGGATATGCTTGAACAGGTTTTCGGTGTATTTGAATACATCTTGGACAGTACAGGGCTTGACCCGCAATTATTTGTGGTTTTACTCAAAATCGTAGGTGTAGGTTACCTCACTGAATTTGGGGCGAATATTTGTAGCGATAGCGGGAATAGTGCGGTGGCAAGCAAGATTTTGTTGGCTGGCAAATTGGCAATTTTTGTCCTATCAATTCCGATTATCAAAAGTCTGATTGAAATAATAGCGAGTATAATGGCGTGAAAAAGATAAAGAATAGCAAGATTTTGCCAATACTAATCGTAATTGTATTAGTCTTGTTGGTATTTTCAATTCCTAGTGTGTTTTGTGAAAATAGTGATGATGATTTGATAAACGATTTACAGGATAATGTCTATCAGCAACTCGGGCATTTTGATTTTTCTGATTTGGACGATTGTATTAGTTCGCTTGGCGAGCAGAGTAAGGACATTTTTGGCTCGCAATCATTTTTTGATAAGGTTAGTCAACTAATCAATGGTGATTTTGGGGCTGATGCGGGAAGCTTTTTGGGTGCATTTGCGAGTTGCTTTTTTGGAGAAGTCGTAAATTTTCTGCCACTGCTATGTGTCATAATAATGGTTACCGTCTTGTGTAGTTTGATAGGTAATATTCGTTCAGACGTTGGGTCAGAGTCGGTTGGGCGAATAATAAATTTTGTGTGTTTTGGCATAGTTGTTGTTGTAACATCGGGAATGGTGTTGGCGCTTCTCGGCGAAGTTGGCGGGGCTATTAGCAGCATAAAAATGCAAATGGACGTGATATTCCCAATATTGCTTACTTTGCTTGCTAGTGTCGGCGGAGCGGTAACAGTGGGGATATTTCAGCCAACACTAGCCTTGCTTGGGAACGTGGTGGTGCAGATTTTTAATTTTGTGCTAGTTCCGTTGTTTACATTTGCGTTTATTTTTGCGATTGTTGGGAATTTGTCTGATTCGGTCAGCCTAAACAAGTTCAATTCATTATTCAAGAGTATTTTTAAGTGGGTCGCTGGAATTTGTTTTAGTGTGTTTATGGGGCTGATTTTGGTGCAAGGTGTAGTTGCGGGTAATTTTGACAGTGTATCAATTAGAGCTACGAAATTCGCTCTCAAAAGTTATGTGCCGATTCTAGGAGGGTATCTTTCGGACGGGTTCAATCTAGTAATGGCGAGTAGCGTACTAATTAAAAATGCTGTTGGTGGTGTAGGTATCTTTTTGGCGCTGTGTGTTGTATTAGTACCTATTGCAAAAATCGCAGTTTTATCTCTTGGACTGAAATTGACTGCCTCTATTCTCGAACCGATGACCAAGTCAAAAATCCCTAATTACTTATCACTAGCTTCAAAAAATGTGAATATGCTGTTAGTTATTATTGCGGGTGTAGGCTTTATGTATATCGTGAGTATCGGTATGCTGCTGGTTGCAGCTAATTTGGGGTGAGCATAAATGGAGTTTTTGAGTAGTTATTTGTTGAGTGTCGTTGGGGTAGTACTTTTGACCGTGCTGATTGATTTGATTTTGCCAGACGGTAAAATCAACAAGTATGTAAAGTCGGTCGTAGCTATTGTGGTGGTGGCGGTAATCATCTCTCCAGTGGCAAAACTCGTAAAGTCCGATTTTGATTTTAGCAATTTGTTTACTAACAGTAGTTACCAGGTTGATGAGGTTATACTAAACGAACTTACAAATCAAAATTTGCAAAATTATCAAAGCGAGTTGGAAAGTAATTTAGAAAAATTGGGGTATAGTGGCGTGCATATTTCTATTGCGTGCGCAGAGAAAAACGGCAATCAAATTATTAAATATATTTATGTCGATTTGTGCGATTTGGTTATAAATAAAAATGAGTCGCATATAGATTACTATACCAAAATTAAGGAGAGCGTGGCAAAACTTGTGAGCAATATCAAGGAGGAGCAGATAGTCGTGTATGGCTAAATTAGATTTTTCGTTTTTGAATAACTTTTTCGCCAAATTAAAAAAGATAAAGCATATAGAGGTTTATGCGGTAATTTTACTGGTTGTAATCGTATTAGGAATTTGGTTTTTGCCGAGTGGTAAGGCTACACAAAAATCGAATAATCTTGTGCAAACCACAACCACGACCACGCAGTATGTGCAATCGTTGGAGAGTCGGCTAAATGCACTATTAAGAGATATTGCGGGTGCAGGGGATGTCAGTTGTATGGTAACTTTGGACGGTGAAGTTGAGCGAGTGCTGGCGTATGCGAATGACCAGAAGAATAGTTCTACGCAAAACACGACTTCTAGTGGTACAATCAACAAGACTGAAACTGAAAATTCTAGCAAAGAGCCGATAATTATTACGGTGAACGGCTCGAACGAACCTTTGGTAATCAAGGAAATTATGCCAGCGGTAAAGGGGGTGGTGGTAGTCGCTGCGGGGGCTGATAATGTGAAGGTTAAGTTAGATATTCTCAAAGCCGTGCAAGCTTTGTTAAAAATTGAAAGTTCTCAAATCGAGATTTTCTGCAAAAGTAGCAAATAAGGAGTAAAAAATGGTAACAAAAAAGAAAAAAATAATAGTTTTGAGTGTTATGTTTGGTTTGCTTGTTTTGACTGGTTTTCTCAACCTTTCTATCAATCAGGCTGCAAACAGCGGCGATATAATTAACACAAGCACTCAAATTACATCAGCAAATTTCTTCTCAACATATAGAGCAGATAGAGATACTGCAAGGACACAAGAGAAATTGTATTACAAGGCTGTTTTGGATAGTAGCGGTAGTAGTGCCGAGGCAAAAAAATCTGCCGAAACTGCACTCGCTAATCTTGCGGCTACGGTCGAAAACGAACTATATTTGGAGAGTAATATCAAAATGAAAGGTTACGAGGATGTGGTGGTATCTCTGACTGACAATTTTGTAAATGTTATGGTAAAATCTAGTGAATTAAAGGACGACCAAGTGGCACAAATCGTAAAAGTTGTGCAAGACCAGACAAAAAAATCTATCGATAATATCAAAATAATTCCAGTTGAATAGTTGTAAATTAATGCGCTATGTGTTATAATAAATCATATTTGAGGTGATTGTTATGGCATTTGAGCAGATGAATAGTAACCAGCGTGGTCGGGTAAGTTATAACAAGACAATCTTGTTGTCTATTATTAACTTGGCTGCCAAGGAGATTAGCGGCGTGGCTGGACTTTGCACCAACTTCGGTGGGTCAAAGTTGGGTAGATTGTTTAGTACAAATTATTATGAGGGTGTCAAGATTACTACATCTTCTGACGGTTTGTCTATTGATGTCTACATCAACATTTACGCCAACAATAGCGTTGCAGATGTTGCTTGCCGAGTGCAGGAGAATGTCCGCAACAGCGTCATCTCTATGACAGAAGCACTCGTCAAGTCTATCAATGTCCATGTTATGGGCGTAGAATTTGACAAGAGTGAATAAAATTATGTAGGAGAACCCCATTTTTGTGGGGTTTTCGGTCGTGTAGGAGGATAAAATGACTAGGACACAAGCGCGTGAAATAGCGTATAAGATGATATTTGGAGACCAATTTGTTGATAAAGGTTTTGACCAAGAGGATTTTGTGAATCTAATGGATGGCGAAAAGTTTGATGCTAGCGATATAGAGTTTGTTCAAAATTTAGTTGTGGGCGTCAGGACGCATTTGGACGAATTAAAGGAAATTATTGGTCGCAATTTGAGTGCGTACAAGTATGATAGACTTTTTTCTGCGGACAAAGCGGCACTGCTCCTATGTACTTATGAGTTAAAGTACAACAGGAAGGAAACCCCTATAAAAGTTGCTATCAATGAGGCGCTGAATTTGGTAAATAAGTATTCAACAGAAAAGAGTTCGGCGTTTGTAAACAGCGTTATTGACAAAATTTATAAGGAAATTTGCGGTAGTAATGAGTAATGTTATTTCTGTTTCCCAGTTTAATAACTACGTGCATAATATTTTTGTTTCTGAGGAAATTTTGCAAAACATTGCTATATATGGTGAGGTTTCGGCGGCGTCTATGTCGGGTGGGAATCTCTATTTTAGCATAAAAGATGAGGGGGCGGTGCTAAATTGCGTGCGATTCGGTGCTGCGGGTGGCTTTGTGCCTCGTGAGGGCGACCAAGTTATGGTTGTTGGTTCTCCCAACTATTATGTCAAGGGCGGTAGATTTAGTTTTAATGTGGTGCGAATTGAGCCTTATGGACAAGGACTATTATACAAGCAATTTATGGAAATGAAGAACAAGTTAGAGGCTTTGGGAATGTTCGACCAAAAGAACAAGAAGCCTTTGCCAGAGGTGATTCGCCGAGTGGGTGTTGTTTCTAGTGAAACTGGTGCGGTTATTCAAGATATTATTGATATCACGGGGCGTAGGAATCCTATGCTGGATATTGTACTATATCCTGCCAAGGTGCAAGGAATCGGTGCGGAAATCACTATAATTGACGGGTTGCGTGCGCTAGATAAAACTGATGTTGATGTCATCATAATTGCTCGTGGTGGTGGCTCTGCGGAAGATTTGAGTACTTTTAATGATGAAAAATTAGCATATGCGATTTTTGAAACAGAAAAGCCCGTAATTAGTGCGGTTGGACACGAAACCGATTTTACAATCGCTGATTTTGTGGCTGATTTGCGTGCGCCTACACCGTCTGCCGCTGCGGAGTTAGTTGCGGTAAATATTGCGGATTTGCGTAAAGATTTGCAAGATTATTCCAAACGGCTGTTGTATTTGACTACTGCGTTTTATAATATGAGTCGGGCAAAGGTGGATAATGCTATTGGCGAAATCAGTCATTTGGCGATTTTGACGATTCAGGATAATTATTTAGATGTGTCGACCTTGCTAAACGGCTTGAAGTCGGCTACGCAAAATGCTCTACAACAGAAATGTTATAGTTTTGATATTTTGACAAGCAAGTTAGAGAATGTAAATCCTATCAAAATTATGCGTATGGGATATAGTCAAACGATAAAAAATGGTGCAGTTGTTAGTTCGGTAGGACAAGTTGATGTTAATGATGAAATTGATGTGCGACTATCGGACGGGGATTTGCAATGTATAGTCAAAAATAAGAGAGAGGGTAAAAAATGAATTTTGAAGAATCTGTCAAGAGGTTAGAGGAGATTGTCAAACTCTTGGAAAGTGGGGAAGTAAAACTCGATGAAGTGAATGCTCTTTTTGCAGAGGGAGCGGATATTACAAAAAATTGTTACAAGTTGTTGAACGAGAGCAAGGGCAAGATTACCGTTTTGCGTGAGGAGTTGGATAAGTTGGTAGAAAAGCCATTAAATGAGTAGTTTTTACTCATTTTTATTTTTTCGGAAGCATATATTACTGTGTGAAAAAGGAACGAGAAAATTTATCAGAGAATCAAATGATCCGAGTGTTGAGCAACAAAAAGGACAAACCCAAAAAGAATTTTAGGTGGCTATTTGAGGTGTTTTTTATCTCTTTGGGGCTGTCGATTTTGTTTGCTCTGGTTTCCGAATTAATGCTGGCGCATAGTAGTCTAGGGCTGGCTTTGATATTAATTATTCTATTAATGGTGGCTAATGTCTTTTTTGATTTGATTGCTATGGCGGTAACTGCGTGTAGTATCAAGCCACTCTTGGAATTGAGTCAAAAAAATCAAAAGGGCGCAGATGTTGCTATTCGAATGGTCAAGAATGCGGACAAGGTTTCTTGTATTTGCGGTGATGTGGTAGGTGATATTTGTGGCATTTTGTGCGGTGCGGGTGGTGTAACTATTGCGGCAATTTTATTGACCTGTTGCCCTAGCGCAAATTCGCTCATTATCTCACTTCTACTCAATGCGGTGATTGCCTCTCTAACGATTACCGCCAAGGCAATCGGCAAAAGTTATGCATTAAACCATTCTACACAGATTGTTATATTTGTTGCGAGGAAACTTTCGTTCTTGTCCAAAAAAGGGAAGAACAAGGGCTAGAAATAGCTAGAAATGCCTATTTTAAGCTAAAAATCCAATTTTATGCATAAATATTTACTAGAAAAATGTATAAAAATGCAAAAAGGTATTGCATAATTATAAATTTTGTTATATAATAGTAAAGTATAAATATGCAAAGGGTGGTAATAAATATGGCAAGGACATCTCGTCAGGCTAAGATTATTGAAATCATCAATAAATCTGAAATTGATACTCAAGATGAGTTGGTTAGCGCTTTGAAAGATGCTGGCTTTAATGTAACCCAAGCGACAATTAGTAGGGATATCAAGGATTTGGGACTCTTTAAGGTTGCTGGGGAACAGAAAAAGTACAAGTATGCTATCGTAGAAGGGGATAGCCACGGGTACGCTGGCAAAATCAACACAATTTTTAAGGAATCTGTGTTGAGCGTTGCTGCGGTATGTAATCAAGTTGTTATAAGGACTTTGCGTGGAGTTGCAAACATTATTGCTTCTGTAATTGACAAGCAAACAATTTCTGGTGTTATGGGAATCGTGTATGGTGAGGACACTGTGTTGTTGATTGCTGCTGATGCCAAGGGGGCAGAGGGTGTAATTGAGCGTATTAAGGAATTTATGACGACTCTATAATTTGT
>ERZ808267.284-NODE-284-length-17490-cov-6.442558_pt1 | contig 17490 bp, 16 predicted proteins | sample MGYA00521241_ERZ808267 | MGnify/ENA primary metagenome ERZ808267 (study PRJEB31516, sample SAMN03275592) | gut metagenome | biome: mammalia-associated habitat; material: feces | host: Papio cynocephalus | place: Kenya | collected 2012-07-19 ... | reverse complement strand
CAATGTCTGCCAACTCGAAATACTTGTATTCGAGCTTCATGTGCTTGCCGCTCTTGTCCACGCCAGCTTCGAGGAAGCGCACACGGGCAAGCTGTAACTTCTGGAACACATTCATAGTGGAATAATCCACCGCCGCACCCTCAGCGGCTTTCTTGGTAGTAGCCATAGTTAATAGTCCTCCTTTTAATTGAACCACTTGATTGTGGTATTTCCTGTGAAACCTTTTTCCCAAATGTACCAGCCGTAGGCAACAGCGGAACCGCCGCCATCAATCATCTTTTGAAACTCGCCGTTTTTCGCACACAACAGGCGAGAGCTGGATACATAAATTACTTTAGGTGGGGATTTCGTAAAGAGTTCTTTGCGCTTTCGACCTTCCATAAAAGTAAGCTTCAAGAACATCGCCACATGATTTCCCTCTTTTACAAGAGAGAGAGAGCCTTTTCAACGAACTGCTGTGCATACTTGTAGGGCGGATTGGTGACAATATCTCCGGGAAATGGTTCGTTACATTGGAGAAAATCGACACCTCCTTCACCATAACCACGATCAATCAAGTCGGTAGATTTGACCAAGTACCCGTGCTTCTCAAAAACTTCGGATAAATGCCCCTCTCCGCAAGCACACTCCCAAATGTAAGGTGAAAAGCGGAATATACCGCACAGTAGTTCTGCCGCTTTTGGTTCGGTGGCATAGAAATCATGGGTTTCCCGCTCTTTCTCGGTGTGATTGGATGCACCGATAGTTTTGAATATCGATGTTCCCGTGCCTGTCCTATCTTTCATCAATTCACCTCCAACATTTCTAATAATTTCTTCTTGATGGAATTGACTCTACGAGTGTTCCGCTTGGGCGGCTTCTCTCCGAGGAAATCTCGAACATAGCGCCGTGCCAGCCGGATATACCAGTCACGGTCAACCACATCAATCGTCAGGTGATTGTCGTTGTCTACGACACATTTTGCGGGAAGTCCAGCAATCTTGACGGGATTGCCAGTGCCGAGGTGGATTTTGTAGAGGGTGCCGTACCGATGATCTTCCGTGGCATATACCCTGTTGACCTTCTGTACGACCTCCATCTGACCATCTACCTCATGGAGAGCGTCACCGTATTTGCTCCCGGCCTTGGCGACCAACTGGAAGTCCAGCAGGCGGTCACACCGCATGATGGTTTCCTCGACCGGAACGCCGTAGGCCAGATAATCCTTGACCGCCTTGGCGACCACGCAGGCGTTGTTGTTGATGTTGAACGCTCCTGCCGGGGCAATCCCACGAACGAGAACGCCGCCCTTGATTTTGGGGTCGCCCTCGAAGGGAACCTCAACATAATTGTTCACATCTTTCTGACAGATCATCTTGATAAGGTCTTCCTCCAACTCGAAGCCGGTTCTATCCTGCCACTCCTGCGTGATTTCCTGATACATGGGAACATCGCAGTCATCAAGGCTGACCATGATACCATCGGTGTTGAGCTGAATGATCTTCAAGGTGGGGCAGTCCTGAACGAGATGTTCCGCCATTTCGAGCAACTGCAACTGGCCTGAGATACAGACCGAGCGACCCATGAGCGGGTCATACAGGTCGTTGTAGCGGTTCAGCATGGCTCCGTAGGTGGTGTTCAACACCAGCTTCAAAGCGTTTGCCGTGGCCTTATCGCCAGCCCTCTTTGCCTTGACACGCCGTTCAATGGTGGCGGCGTACACATCAGGAGAGGGAATATTCCGGCTGCAATACCCGTTCAAGGTCATCTGATGTGGGTAGTAGCTGGCAACATCTTTGTTGCGGATAGAGCGGGTTTCCGTGGCTTCCTCTCGGTAACACGGAATAGCCCCGTGGATACCGCCGTAGGCGATGGTGCAAGGGCAACCACCGACCATCAGATCGAGTTTTTCCTTGAACACCACTTCGTCAGGAATACTCTTGTCTTTCAACCGTTCAAAGAAGTCGAACACTTCCTGCGGAATATACTGACGAAGCAGCTTCGGTGGATACTGGTATTCCCGCTCGTCATAATGAGGTTTCTGCTGTGCGTCAAGGTAGGCAGCGGTCAGCTTGGCATTGGTCATGTAGAGGGCTTTTGCGGGATACAATCCCTTTTCACGACCCAGCGTAAGTTTGCTGGACAGGTAGCCTTGGCGAAGATCGTCCAGCCTGTCGGTTGCGTCAACATCGTGGCGGCAGTAGAACTCAACCTCTCGCTTCTCGTCCTCGGTTAGAGGACGGTTGATGTTGAATGACACGGTGGTTTCTCGAATGTCCATTCCGAGGTGAGCTTCGATTGCTTTCAGGGATAAACCCATCTGGCAATCGTCCATCAGGTCATATTGGTCGAAGAAAATCCCGCAGTCACGGAGAGGGGCGTACTCCCAGCCCTCGTGACCACCAACGATAATGAAATCGTTGACTGCCTTGATTTCCTCCGGCGTGAAGCCTGAGAGAACCGCTTGTAGGATAAACCTGTCGTATCGTTTGTTGTTAAAACCAGCCAACAATGGCTCTCGCTTCATAAACTCGTCAACGGCTTCGTTGTCGTTCCAGATGACGGTGTATTCTCCGGTTGCTTTTTCTTTGAAGATGAACAGCCAGTCGTATTGAAACACCTCACAGTCAAAGATGTAGACATTATCCATGGCAACACCTTCTTCCGGGAGTAACAGCCTGTTCAGAAGTCCAACCGAGCTTTAGGCGGTTGACAATGGTGGAGCGGTGAATACCGGTTGCTTCTGACCATTCTTGAACAGTCAGGGTTTTACCGAAAGCAGAGATCAAGCGGTTAGACCGCTTATTGTTCATCTGCTCTTTCCACGATACCCAGCGACAATTCTCAGGGGCATAATTCCCGTTCGGGTCAATCCTGTCGAGAGTTAGGTTGTCAGAATACCCATTCGCCACAGCCCACTCATAGAAACCCATGAAATCAAGCCATTCGGGGCATACTGTAATCCCTCTCCCGCCGTACCATTTGAATGTTCGCTGATTAGGATTGAAACACCGCTGTTTCATCATCTGCCATACTCCGTGAAGCCGGGTATGGTATTTGCCGTGAACTAAGTGACCGTTAGGGTTTGCCATCGGTAACACCTCCCCATTGGTCAGCCATAGCCCGTGCGATACCGGGGAAGGTTTTGCTTCGGGCTTTTGCTCGTTCCTTCTTGCTTCCACCGCAATCCATTTCCCAGCAAGAGTAGCGAACGGTTCCGTTCTTCAAAACCATCTTTCGCCCCTTGTCCGGTTCCACGATGTTTGTTGGCTTCAAGGGGAGTACCCCTCTTTCCCACAGACAGGTTTTCTTGGTTACAGCGTGTCCAAACTGGAAAGGTTGAACAATTTGAGAATACTCAGGTAGGCAGAAAATCTTGGATGGAACTGGATTTTCAATAACCACTCTCGGAATATCCGCATACCAGAAACGCATAAACAAATCTCGTGCTAAGATACCCTTTTGCACTCGATCAGGCTGCAACTGACCGCCTTTCCAAATGTGTCTTGCCCCGGCATTTGTCAGATAGGTACACGGCGGGTGTGCGATCAGCAAATCCCATCTTCCGACTTCGTGGATTTGTCCGTCCATTGTAGTCACGCTCCCTCCCTTAACGGCTTCAAGAGCGTCACCGAGAATGTGCCATTCGGGGTGTCCACCTGACGGTTCCTGAATATCACAAGAGTAGGCTTCGTGCCCTCTCTCTCTGAACGCAGTACAAACCGCTTGGCTTTCTTCGCAAGCAACAAGGACTTTCACTTCGACACCCCCTGTTCGATAAACTTACAACCGCACTTGCGGTAGGTGGTACACCGCTTCTTGTAACTTCGCACAAGGTACTGGATACCATCGTCCACATAATCATAGGCGATGGGTTCTCCCTTGCCCTCAAAGGTACGAGCGATACGACCAATGCTCTGAGTTATCACAGCATAGTCCTTCTGCGGTGTGGTCAGGTACAAGCGGTCAAGCCGGGGAATGTCCAAACCTTCCTTTGCCAAAGAGTAGGTGGCGAACAGATACCGCTTGCGCCCCTGCCGCATTTCCTCAATGGCCTGTTCCCGGAGAGCCTTGGCTTTCTTGGAGGTCATCTTCCCGTCAATCATCGCCGCCTGCTTTCTCAGGTCGGGCGGAAGACGGTTCATCAGGGTTTCCAAGTGCGTCAGCCGGTCAGAGAGAATAAGGTTAAAATGGTTATCATTTACCACGAGGTCATGAACAATCAGGTCGTTTCGTCTGGAATTATCAGCAAGGTAGTTGACCAGCTTGGCGTAGATAATCGTACCGTCCGTGTCCAAAAACTCACGGCTGAGTCCTTGATGGGTGGCACGAGGTAAAACGCTGACGGTCATAATCTTGTCTCGCACCGCTGCGTCCGGCACCTGATAGGCAATCCCACCCAGCAGAGCGTAGGTGGCGGCAATCATACCGTCTGCTCTATGAACCGTAGCGGACAGGCCGTACTTGTGGCGAGCTGCCAGAGCGTTCAGCACCTTCGAGAACTGCGTCATAGCGGTCGGGGTTCCGGCTACACGGTGACACTCGTCCACGATGATACAATCCCAAACGTTGCGATACTGGGTTAGATCGAGATTGCACATGGTCTGCACGGTGGCGAACGTAATCCCATATCCGATACGGACTTTTCCTTCGGTAATCGTTCCAATCAAAGAGCGATCGATGTACTGCTCAGCACGACTCTTGCTCTGCTTGACAAGATCGAGGGTGTGCGTAAGCCAGAGCGTTCTCCTACCAAGTGCCGCTGCAATTGCTAAGCCCATCTGAGTTTTCCCGCAACCCGCCGGGGCTTGCATGATACCGTATTGGGCTTCTAACATCTTCGTAACTGCTTCTTGCTGGTAGTCATACATCGGAATATCCGCACCGAAATTAACAGTGAAAGGGGTAGGTACGGCAGTAGTAACCCAGTCTTTTTCGTCCAGCATCTCCATCACAGAACGAAGACAACCAAAAGGGATCACCAGTGTCTTACCGTGCCACTGATAGAGATACAGCTTCTCGGGTGTCTTACCCGTGTAGAACCCCATTCGCTTTTTCTTGACGTATTCAGGGTTAGCGAGAACAAGATTTTTGTTGCACCAGTCAACGACTTGCTTAGAGGGATCCGTAATCTTGAGCTGGCTGTCGACAATCACAAGCATTTCTTCACCCACTCACTAAGCCGAACACCGTTCGTCTGGATCTGCTCTCTGCTCAACTGTCTTACACCCGCTGTCTGGCATCCACTCAGGAAGAAAAACGAAAGGAAGTATACCTCGCCGTTTACCATTCTGAGAGCAAACCAGCCATCACCGTTTCCTGTTCTCAACCAGAGAGTCATTGCCGAAGCCTGATTCTCTTCGATTCGATCCAACCGGAAAACATCCTTATCACAGACCTTGCAGTCAATGGGATAGCTAACACCGTTTCGAGCAGCGATCACGTCGAACGGCTGTCCCTGACTGTTTTGAGCGAGATTGTGACACCAGAAGCCACACGCCGCCAGTGCGAGAGCAAGATCTCTCTCGAACCCTGTCCCGACCTTTCGATTACTTGCCATTAGATGCCCCTCCCTTTTGAAGGTCGCACACTATTTTGTAGTGAGCTTCGTTAGCTTGGATCAGCTTACGAATATGCTCGGCCTGATTTTCGATCAGTTCCGCCGCGCGGTTGTTCAGTAAACGGACACACGATCCGTCGTTAAAGCTATCAGCATAAGGACATTCCTTTTTACAATCACCCGGATAGTCAGCGCACATCCGGAGGGCAAACGAAATATCGACAGGCTTCAAATATTTCCTCATTCGTTGCCCTCCAGCCTGTCGATCAGCCTAACGATACTGGTCGCGAGCGCTGCTACCGCAGCGTAAGTGATAGCCCACGCCATTGTCATTCCTCCATTCTGATTGTCTTCCAATGGTAAGGTTCTCCATATCTCGACTCATACCATCGTTCAAATTTCACACGATTACTCGGATCTCGAAAGAAATCCTGAACCGATCGAGCGACGAGAAAAGCAAACGCTTTCACATGACCCTGTATCTCAGGGGTAAACGCTGATCTCTCGCTCATACACCATCACCGATCTTCTGCTCGTACATATCCAGAATCGAGATGGATTCCGAAATAATTCGATCACAACTTGGCCCTTTTCGCGTACCGGTCAAAATACCGCTGAGAATCGGACTCGTCGTTGCGATACCGCGCGTTCTTAGCATCTCGATCAGCCACGCATAAGAGAGATGGTTGATATTCAGGCGGTAGCGAATCATGTCGCGCTCACACATAAAACCTCTCCTTTCTCGTAGATTGAGAACAATAATTATTGACAATATCTGGGCGCAATGGTACAATCAGGCTGCTGGACAAGTGAACCATTGAGCACACCAACTGCCGAAAAAAGTTGACCTTTTCGGGGGTCAGATTATTGTTGTCATTTTTTCTTGTTCACAATCAGAGTATAATCCCTATATAGGGATTTGTCAATAGGGAATTAGGGAAAATTTAAATCAGTTGGAGGTATAATGATGGTGTTCATCGAGAGACTTGAACAACTCCGGGTAGAAAAAGGCATAACTCGAAAAAAATTGTTAGCTGATTGTAGAAAAGGAAATCAAAGCCGAAGAGAAATATATCTACAAGATCGACAGACATCAAATTGTATTTTGGTTGAGTCAATTTCGTCATGGCGATATCGAGAACAAGGACTGCCGGAGACAACTTATCGATCTACTCATAAACTCAGTAACAGTGTGGGACGATCCTGACGGATATCGAATTACAACCGCCTATAATCTGACATCATGCAAAACCAAAACCTTCCGCATTTCCGACCACTCTAAACCCGACATTAAGGGGTTCGTATTTGAAGAGTCTTGGCGTGCCATTGAGCGCGAATCCGAACCGCACATTGTGAGGGGATTGATTCTCGTTCAAACCAAAAGGCATTCTCTGTTTTAAAGACAGAGGATGTCTTTTTTATTGCAAAATGAATTAGGTGATAAAGGTGAGTAATCGGGCATAAATCCCTATAACTTTTCTATATACGCGCGTACTAAGAGGAACTTATAGGGAATTGCACCCGATTACTCACCTTTATCACCCGACTTATTTCAAATTAGGCGCAGAATAATACCACCCTCTTGATATATCGTCAGATAGTATTTCGAGGGTGGTATTGTATCTTTACTTCTTTAGCAGCGCACCCCACGTATCGGGGCCGCAGATGCCGTCCGCCGTCAGACCGTTAGCAGCTTGGCAAGCCTTGATCGCCGCTACAGTCGCCGCGCCGCAGATGCCGTCCGCGCCGTAGCTGCCGCACTTGTAGCCCTGCGCGATGAGCGCGCCCTGCATGCTACGCACCGCGTTGCCACGGTCGCCGTTGCCGATCATAATCGTCTCAACCATAACAGTCTCCTCCTTGGTCGTGGTGTTGGTAATCTCCGTCTTGCCTGCAATCATCTCGGCAAACGGGAAATACTTGCCCGGGCAGTCCGTGGTAGATCCCGCAACATCCTTATGGCCGATCACCTTGGTGATGCCCCAGCGCCGCTTGATGTCGGCCACCAGAGCCTGTCCAGCGGCCAGCTGCGCGGCGGGCATGGTCGGCTCTACCTGATAATTGCCCTCGAAGCACACGCCGATGCTGTGGCTATTAGCCCCGTAGGCATGCGCACCCACGGTATCTTCCGGGCGGCCACGGTAAATCGTGCCGTCCTTGCGCACCAGATAATGGTACCCGATGCCCGCCCAGCCGTTGCTGACGTGCGAGCTGTGTACGCCGTCCGGTGTGCAAGTGGTTGTGCCGGAGTGATGCAGGATCAGCAGATCCGTCGTGCTGCGCTTGCTGAGCGGCTTTGCCCATTTGTAGGTTTTCTCGATGATGTTCATCAGGTTTCCTCCTTCGGCTCGATCTTGTCCTCCACGCTCACTTTCAGTCGCTTAATCAGGCTCTGCAGAAATCCCGGCACCGGCGCACCCAGCGCGGCCACGTTCTCCAGAATGGAAATCAGCTCATTAATGACCAGCCAGATTACCACAATGGACGCGATCAAGAAGTCGAGTTGCCAATTAAGCCCCATCTGATCTGCGCCGTACCGCACCAGCCAATCCAGCACGCAGGCCACCGCGACGATCACGAGATATCCGACCTTCTTGATGATACCGCCGATGCCGACGCGGCTGCTCAGCTCCCCGGCCTGCCACGCCTTGGCCATGCCCGTGATGTAGTCGAGCACCATCACCGCCACGAGGATGATCGCCGGAACGATGAGCTGTGTGCCGTAGGATGCCAGCGCCCCCAGCGCCGCCGCAAGTACGGCCTTGATTGTGTTTTCTTTCATAATTTTCTCCTCTCTGCGCATTGCGCGTGTAAATTTAGCCCCGTTGGGCGTTGGGTCGTTTTAGCTTGGTTCTTGCGGTTACTTCACGATTCGCGGGTTCAGCAGGATCAACTTATCCCCGAATGCAATGGCAAGCAGCGCGCAGCCGAAAGGCAAATCATCATCAACCACGGCGCTACCGTCATAATTTTGTGGGGTTACGTTTAAGTTACCGTTTGCGTTTCTTGCCTTTAGCTGGACTGTCCCCAATACATCTTTATAGGTTTTATCGGTAGGGGTTGCGACGAGAAATACAGAATGTGCCCAGAAATCCAACCTATCATAATAAACGGAATTCATGAGAATTACTTGCACGCTCTCGCTTTTTCTGACAAACGAGACATCATCTTTCTTAACGAGCGTTGAAACGTCTAAGGCGAGGATCTGCTTAGAGTTTTCTGTCATCGCACTTTCTACGTCCGTCAAATACTTTGGGTCAAGATGGTGATACTCGTCTACAACAGAAATGATTTGCAGCGAATGAATGCCCGCCGAATCAGCGGTCACATCACTTACCGTAATTAGGAACGGCTCGCCATTATCCACCGAGAACTCCTTATACGGCGCACCAAGTGAACCATTACCAAGCCATATCCACGTCCGGCCATAATAATACGAACTATGACAAACACACATGTACTCAACGCCATCATATACGACTTTGTAATTTCCCCCGGCGACAAGATCCCATGTTACATCATCCGGGCTATATCTGGGGCCGAAGCCATTGTCAACAAACGTTGCAGCACGGTCTGAGAACATTTCCGTATAAACAGTTTCCGCCCAATGCGTCCTGTTCTTTACGTAGTCCTTTTTGGTTTCATCGTTCTGGTTCCAGTCGGGATTTTCCAGTTGCGTCATCCTCTCCATCAGCTGGTCGTACACATCGGGCATGGGATCGGCAGGCGCACCAGCGGCAGACCGCACAGACGGCAGCGCCCGCAGAATCGCCACACGCGACGTGCGGATATCCCCCGCAAACAGGCCAATCTGCACCGCACCCGGCACGGTGCAAACGGGCAGCGCGATCGTGTCGCCGCTAAACACCGTATCCGTGTACGTGCCGTCCATGTAGATCGTGCGCATGGTTTTGGTGTCGTACTCGCTCCACTCCTCGTCGAGCGTCCAATGTACCGTGTAGTCGCTGTTGTCGCACACAATCGCTTGCGCGTCACACACCGCGACCTTGTGCGCCACTGTAATGTTGATATCAGGCATTCGATCGACCTCCTTTTATTTCCACCGCCCCAGTGCGTGGACGGCGATGGCGACAGTCATCGTCACTGTGTTTGTAGCGGCTCTTAGGTAGTACCACATCGCGGATTGCGTGGCCGTGGGCATACCTTCGATTTCCAGTCCGATGACGTTCGCGCCGGATGTACCGCTGGGGATCATGAGCACCGTCGGAGCCGCCGCAAACAGCCCTGGCGGAAAGTTGAGGGGGCCAAAGCGCTGCGACTCATAGAGCGCGCCCCATGTGGCCGAGCAGTCCGGCTGGCCGGTATGATCCCGCCAGCACTCGGCGATACCGCTCGCCCACTTGCGGTACGTCCACGCGCCGGACGTGCCCTGTTCGATCACGCTATCCGCTACGGTGTTTCCGTTGATCGTCAGCGTGCCTGTAGCGGTTGTCCCTACAACAGTAGCTCCCCCGCTGACATTGAGTGACGCGGCCTGTACTGCACCCTTAAACGTCGTACCACCAGAAAATTCCGTAGCCCCGGAGACATTCACCGCGCCCGTAATTTCAGTATCCAACGCCACTTCGAGTTTGCTTTTCGTGGATGCCTTTCCGATGGCAAGACCTTTGCCAGCGGTATTGTAGTCAACCAGCGCAAAGGACGATTCGACACGCACGTCAGCTGTGACCGACGTAAAATAATCCTGCAAGACTACTCGCACAATATAAGCATCGTCCACGGAGATTACAGGCGCACTCGTGAGATTCTGCGTTCCGCTGTAACTGGTTTCAGCCGTACCGGTGGAGATTTGCGCAAACGACGTGTCTGTCTCCTTGCGGTAATACAGGGTAATCTTTCGATCATTTTTTTCGTTTACCGACGCAACGGCGTATGCCATCGTGATAGCAAGCCGTGTTCCCTCGTCGCTGTCAGCGGCAGCCGTGGTGATTCGCTTTGCGCTCAGTTTGCTAACGATGGGTGGGCTGTACGCAAGTACCGTCACATCCCGCGTGGTGCTTGAGGAGCGCCCACGGCTATCTGTGACTTTGATGGATACCGCGATACTTCCCGATCCAGAAATAACTCCGGTCGTGACCGCCGTGCCGTTATATGCAACGCCCTCGCACTTTACTTCGCAATTTGTCACAGAACTGCCGTAAATGCCTGTAGCGGTAACGGCAACAGACAGCTTGGATTTGCTCTGCACATACCCGCTGAACTTCGCGTTCAGTCCGCTGACGGCGTCTGAGATACTAACTGCCGAGATGGTAGGGACAGTATCGTCCGAAATGGCAATCTGGATGCCCGTGCCGACCGTGCCAATCTCTGTATCCCCGTTATAGGTCGTACAATAGATGGAGCCGATACCCACCGTCGCACGGGGAATCTGTTCGGCCAGTGACTTTGGCGGTGTCCAGCTGATACTTTTCGAGCTGGTTTTCGTCGCGATGGTGCCGCGCACCGAGCCGAAAGCATACGTCAGCGTATGCGTAAAGCTCGAGCTTGCGGGATCGAGCGTAATCGTGCTGGCCATGCCCATCGTCAGCGAGCCGACAGCGGCGGTTGTTGCGCGCGGGATCGTATCCAGCGTGACCGTCGCAGAGATCGACGTGGACGAAAGGGACGTACCTCCAATTGCGCCGTCCGCCGAGATGACAATTGACTTGCTTCCGTCCGCATCGTGGTACACGCGCACGGTGGTGGAAATCGCCATCGTTTCGGAGTGATACGAGATTTCGATGTATCTGCTCCCGCTGGCGCGGCTTCCGTTGACGGTGATACCGCCCGACCATGTACCGGTGGTGGTATATCCGCTGTTGCTACGGCTGTAATACAGCGTCGCTGTCACGTCACTGTAATTGCCGTCGATATTCGATACCGCCGACCAGTAAATTTCGGGATAGATATACTGGTTGCCGGTCGTGCCTGCGAAATTTCCAGATGCCATCAACTCACCACCTTTTTAAAGCTCAGGTTTCCGTTTGCACGCGGGACAAATGCAAAGTTACCAATCTGCGCAGATGTCAGGAACTCCGCGTCAGTAACGTATAGTCTTCGGTCGCTGAAATACGCCACCTCCGCGCCGGACTGAACGAATGCAATCCGGTCATTGTCCACACGGAGGGTCAATTCGTTGCCGTTCTCGCCGATCAACAGGCCATCTGCCGTGAAGCGAAACCACTTGTCATAATCCGACATACGGCTATTTACGCTGTCGCTCAGGTCATCCACCTGATTGCTTACACGGGATAGGTCAATCTGGATTTGATCCGCCATGACGCTGAGACGGGAGTTGAGCTGCGCTTCCGCGTCCTCTTTGCTGATCTTCGCGTCGAGCTGGCCATTGATGAGTGTCAGCGACTGCGACAACCCCGCAACGCTATCCTGTGAGACAGACCCTACCGCGAGAGCGGAGCCGTTCAGATAGCCGTCCATCGTAATGGCAACCTTGCTGATCGTCTTTCCGCCGTCTTCGGAGTAACCCAGCCCGCCCATAGACATGATCCACATCTTTGTTGTGTCCGTGACCGTCGGTGTGTCCTTAAGTGTCCAGCCTGTTGGGAAGCCGTCCTCGTCATAGGTGATAGCGAAATAGCCGCCCTTCATGCCGATGATCTTTTCCGTCGCGTTCTGGAAGGAATCCATGACTTCGTTATACATACGCTGGAGCTTCTGCGCGGTGGGGCTTTTTATGGCGTAATCTGCATCCTCCACCCCGTAGCACGTTGTATCACAACTCATGCCGCCGCTGACGTGCAGCTCCTGTTCCATCACAAAGACGGACAGACCCGACACTCCATCGCGGTCAACGACAGTCAGGATATCCCCAGCTTCGACGGACGGGTCGCCGCGCCACTTGCATTTGCAAGGTGCCATCGGCTTATCTTTGATAAGGTCAAGCACCGAGGTTGCGATATCCTCTGTTATATATGGGTTAATTGCCGTGATGCCAATACCAGAGCCAACTGAAATCGGATTCTCTTCCGTCCCGGTCAGCAGGCTATTGATCACAAACAGCTCGTCCGTGGTACGTTCCAGCCCGTCGAGGTGCTGCACGTCCCATCCGAGCGTCAGGCCGCTGTCAGTGTACCAGCAAAACGCCAGATTTCCGGTTGCGTCGAACTTGGCATTGCATCCTACCAGCCCGGCCAGCCAGCCCAGCTGCTCACGCAGGCTGCCAGTATATGCCGTCTCGATCTGGATATTGGGGAGCGTCACGTTGGGAGCTGTTACCTTCGCTTGTGCGCATACATCCGCAAGGATCTGCGTGGGCGTGGCGGGAAAGGTGATTGCCGGGATATAGTCCGCCGTCAGGGAAGCCATGCGGTCATAGCCGGTGACAGTCACCCACAACTTTCCGCTGTCCTCTACACCGTCCGCAGGGACGAAAAACACGCCCTTTGGAATATACGTCACGTCATCGTCGCCAGCGACTCTCAGTCCCACATACGGGGTAAAATACCCGTTTTTCAGCGCAAGCCCGTCCTGCTTGTACATTGTTAGCTTGCAACGGGAGGAAAACGCCGCGCCGACGGTCACGCCGTCAGAAGAGCCGAACTGCTCCGTCAGCGTCATTTCTTGCAACTCCGAACGCGGGAGGTCTGTCTCGCCGTTGAATTTGGCTTTCAGATAGATCTCCCGCCCCGGAGACTTGCAAGCGTCGTGAAAGGCTTTCGTTGCCGTATACATAACTTACCTCTCAATAAAGTTCATGCTCAAGCTTTCCCATAACCATTCGCTGTCAATCAGACTATACATAGGTGCAGTTCTGTCACCTACATACGCGGTCATTTCGCGGGTGGTTCCGGTCAACGCGTCTGGATACGCCACCGTGAAAAACTCATCACTTACAGCGTTAAGAAGTGTAGAGCACTTATCGGGAGTCAGCGGTGGCCATTCCAGAGTGAGTTTTCTCTTTGTCGCAACTCGATCCCGAAAAAGATCACCGGATTGGTTACGTCCTGTCCCATCGGCATCAATGTCCTGTAGACCCCAGCTGTAGGACTTAGGATCAGGCAGTGCGACTTTCGAGCCGTCTGCCTTGGTAATTGTCAAGATTGCCATATTACCTCCTTAGTCCGCCAGCGGGGACTTACCCGTACTGCGTTTTACACGCCCGTTCTGGTCGACAACGATCTGAAACAGGTTCTTCCCGTCACACTGTGCGACCACATTGATCGGCCGGTTGTTACCGTTCTGATTGCTCATTGCGTCTCGGACAGCGCGGTAAACACCGGACGAAACGGATTCGACAATCTGGTCATTGTTAGCAACAGCGGTCTTTCGACCAATGCTACCAACCATCTCGGCACCGGCTTCACGCGCAATAAAGAGCTGGCCTTCATCCGGGAAGCCACCTTCCGCGAACGTAGAGATGTGGCGCAGATTAATCAACCGGGTATCAAAGGCGGGAATAACTTCCTTGCCGAGAATCTTCAACCCCTTGAAAGAGATGTGGAACATCGAATTGATACCGTCGATTACTCTGTTCAGAATCCCAATCACGCTGTTCGCGAGTGTTCTGACAAAATTGGTGATGGGGTTACTGTTTAACGACCATGCGGCGTGGGAGAGGGAAAGACCAGCGGCCAGTACCGCTAAGCCAAGCCCGATTCCGGCACCACTCAAACAAAGCAGTACACCGAGTACTGTAAGAGATCCGCCAAGAATTCCAGCAATGACTGAAATTGCCTTTGCGACCGAAGTTTTTACCGAGTTCCAATCCAAACTCGCTGCTGTACCCAGCGAAAGAGCGCCTGCCGCTATGAGGGCAAGTCCGAGCGGGATATTGACTCCGCTGAAAGCGAGAATTCCGCCGATCCCGAGCAGTGACCCTCCAAGAATTGCAGTAATCGTTAGGATGGTTTTCTGTGTTGTAGCTGAAAGCGTCTGCCAATTGGGGGCGATAGCTGTACCCATCATTGCCGCACCGGCTACCATCAGACCTAAACCGAGAGGGATATTTGCCGCCGTGAAAGCAAGAATCGCACCGACTGCCAAAAACGACACAGCGACCGCCGACGTGATTTTAGCGATCACATTCTTTACCTCGTCGCTTACTCCATTCCAATTCAGACTGATTGTGGATGCCAGCCCAGCAGCCCCCGCCACCATTAATCCGATGCCGAGGGGTAACCCTCCACCGGAAAATGCGATAATCGCTCCGAGAGCAAGCACCGCCGTACTAACCAGTACGCCAATTCGCGAGAGGGGGTCTTCGATTTCATTCGGGAGACTGTTCCAGTTTAGAGCACAGCTTCCCGCGAGAGAACTCGCACCTATAATCATCAGTGCGATACCCAGCCCCGTAGCGGCTCCAGTGAAGGCAAGAAGCGCACCGACAGCCAATGCCGCGCCACTGAGAATTCCGGTGAGAGAAGTGATTGCGTCTGTCAGATTCTGTTCACTCGCGTGCCAATTCACGGCAGTGGCTGTACCCAAACTGACCGCCCCAACGGCCATGAGAGCGATGCCGAGAGGGAGATTCGCGCCAGAAAATGCAAGAATAGCACCGAGCGCGAGGGTGGCTCCCCCGACCATTCCCAAGATAAGAGCGAGGGTGTTAGCGACTTTATCACTCATCGAGTTCCAGTTAAGTCCGATAGCCGTTCCCATAGCTGCTGCACCAGCGACCATTAATCCGATGCCGAGAGGGATGTTAGCGCCCGTAACAACCATCAAAGCGCCCACAGCAAGAGCAAAACCGGATACGATGGTTGTGATCTCAGCAAGCACCTCTCGAACTTTTTCCTGAGCTTCGTCAATTCGATTAATAATCGCGGCACCAAGAAAGTCATACCCGGGAAGATCAAAATCAAAACCACCGACACCGCCAAGATCAGCACCAGACCCGGATGACCCAGAACCGTTCGTGGCAGACATAACGTTTAGCTCATCAAACCCAGCAAGATACTTTTGGAGCTTCTTTGCCGCGCCGGTAGCGTCCGTGAGATTATCAGCGAGATCCCCTGCACTTGTAGCGGCGTTGCCAATGCCTACGCCGTCATAATCAACCTCGGCGAGCTTAAAACCCACAAGAGATGCCAGAGCATCCGCAATCTCGCGCAGCACCTTAAAGAACGCAATACAGTAAGGGAGAACCGCGTTCAGAACCGGAATGAAGATGTTACCAATTGCGCGAGAGGTCTGCGTTATCTGTGCCTGCAAAATTCTCAGCTGGTTAGCGGGCGCTTCGAGCGTTCTGCTCATATCTCCCTGCGCCGTAGTCACCAGTGTGAGAATCGAGTAGTATCTCAGCTCAGCCTTTTCAGCCTGCGTCATATCTGACACGCTCTTCTGAATACCAAAGTCAAGCGCAGTCTGCTCCAACCGCGCCTGTGAAAGGTCGTAACCGAGTCGGCGTAGAGGTTCCAGTTCTCCCGAAATACCGGACTGTAACTTCTGCATAGCTTCCTCAATGGGGATATTGAAGAAGGACGAGATGTCGTAGCCAAGTTGGGTCAGGTTCTTACTCATAAACTGAGCGCGTTCGGCTGTATCACCAAAGCCCGTAATCAGTGTATTAAACACGCCCTGATTGCGAAGCCACTGAGAGGGGTCGATGCCGAAGATGTCAGATACGGTATCAGCATATTCCTTCGCCGTTCCCGCGTACTCGCCCATAGCCGCAGTAAACAGGTTCAAATCTTCCTGATAACTGTTCGACTCGGTAACAGCATGGGCAATGTAACTCCCGACTCGACGCAGACCAAGGGCCACACCCGCGATATTCAGAGCTTTTAGGTTGTTCCCGAACTTACTCGTTGAACTCGCGGCCCGATTTGCGGACTGGTTATACCGATCCGTGCTGGTAATAAGCCGCTGGATTTTAGACGGAAATGCCGAGAAGCCCGAAGACACTTTTTGCATTTCGTCAGCAAACGGCTTCATTGCCGCCGCCAGTTTGGCGAGCTGGTCTGCAAATTTGTCAAGATCCGCTTTGTCCAATTCAGCGATAACCGCAGGGAGCTTTTCGAGCTGATTGGTAAAGGATGTCAGCCGAGCACGATTCAACTCAGAAAACGGACGTAGACCGTCGGCAAGAGCCGCGAGTTTGTCACCGTCCGTCCACTTGATCCCCGCAATCGCGGTGTTGATCGCCGTAAGCTGCTTGGCAATAGCGGACGAGATTTTCGTATTACCAACCCGATTCAGCGTTTCGAGAGCTGTTGCCATTCGCGTGATTTTTTGCGCAACATCACCGCTATTCAGATTTTTCAGGGAATTATTCAGCTCACGAATGCTTTTAGCTGTACCGCTAAGTGACGTAGAGCTATTACCGCAGGCGGTTTTCAGTCGTGACAGCGAGTCTCGAAGCGCGTCAATACCTTTGACCGCATCACTGCTGTCATTCACAATTTGAAATTCAAGCCCCTGAATCTCAACATTGTCAGCCATTCACATCACCGTCCTTTCCCTGAAACTTCTTGTTAAGCGAAACCATAAAGGCTTCCATATACGCTTTCGCCTGATTGTCGTGTCTCTCCTCGAGACTCTTCTTCTGTCTTGTGTCACGCCGAGTAAATAACTCGTAAGGGTTCTCTCGATAGGGAATCGGTTTTGTACCCTTCTTCGCGAAAGACCGAAACACGGGTGCGACATCCGCGAGAGCTTCGTAGAAATACGCGCCCTGTAGCCAAGCGTCTTGATTTCTTAGATCCTGCTTGATTTGCGCGGCTTTTCGATAATACTTCACCAAGGTACAATCGTCATTCCAAAACTGGTGATACGTCATACCAATAGCGAGATAGTACGGAAAAACCTTGTAAAACTTATCCGTGTAAGTGAAAAGGGAGGTAGGGGGTTTATCCCCACCCCCTTTGTCATCGGAAGAACGGTCACTTACCAGCCGGTCTTCCAGCTCACGTTTCCCACGTCACCTTCCGGGGACTCAGGCTCATCCAGCAGACTCAGCAGAGGTTCGTTATACATCTCCACCAGAGCGGAGA
>ERZ808267.283-NODE-283-length-17503-cov-2.774587_pt1 | contig 17503 bp, 7 predicted proteins | sample MGYA00521241_ERZ808267 | MGnify/ENA primary metagenome ERZ808267 (study PRJEB31516, sample SAMN03275592) | gut metagenome | biome: mammalia-associated habitat; material: feces | host: Papio cynocephalus | place: Kenya | collected 2012-07-19 ... | reverse complement strand
TAATTCAAACAATCTTAGCTTAAAAACAGTCGGAGACTGGCTATGCGGAAAGACTCCTATGGATCCATTTTATTATGATAAAGGATTGCGATACGAGAATCAAACAAGAAAAATAACAAGAAATAAAACTACTTTTAGAAGGAAAATTTTATGTGACGATGAGGAGTTTGATTCTTTAAGAGACTTTTGTAGAAAAAACGATTTAAATTCGGGAAGTGTCAGTCATTGGTTGAATGGAGATAAAGGCATGCCCGAGTTTTGGTATAATCGCGGATTAAGATATGTAGATGACTCTATTCAAAAAATACATAAAGCAGTTAAAAGTTAGAATATTAATATAAAACAACAAATGAGAAGTAGCGTTCTTATTTAAACACAGTAGGATGTTGTGGGTAGAAATATGTGCCCAGCAGCGTAGTAATACGCTGTATAGTAAGTAGCCGTATGCGTCAAAACCATAGGGGTATGATGAGACGCAGGAAACAAAAGATTAGAGAAAATGAGGTATATATGACTAGAAAGAAAACAACAGAAGAATTTAAAAAGAAAATTTTAAATCTTTTGGATCCTCAGAGACTGTTACACCCGGCATAGTAATATGTCGGGTTTTGCTACTCTCCTATTAACAGATAGGATGAATATACAGTCCGAACTGCGACAATAAACCCTAATTTATAATTAAGAAATCGCAGAGTAAGGTTGAAAAACCTTGCCGCCAAGTTAATTGGTCAGTACCGTGCCACGGGAAAGTAACAGATTGACAGCGCTGAAAACAATGAGCATGAGGCTCAGAAGTAGTAAAACGGATGTAGAATCGGCAGGATTAGATGCTGACGGCATGGCTACGTCCGTATCTCAGCTTAGAGATGAACTGATGTCACTCTCCGGAGTAGATATCATGAAGAATGCCAACGAATTTAAATCTTCATACGATATCCTGATGGGAATCGGCGAAGTATGGGATAGTTTGAGTGACGTAAATCAGGCAAATATAACTGAAATACTTTTTGGCAAGAGGCAAACCTTAAATGCCTCGATGTGTAGTAATATACATCATTAAACATATTTAATTGCGGGTAATTCCTTAGAGCTTTACACCACAGTATTGGAGAAATCACAATACGATGGTTTGAAAACGTAAAGATTGGATGTTCACGCAGCAAAGCTCCTAAGTATGCAAATATATGGAGAATGTTCAACGACTAGGATTACGTCAATCCGTAGAATGTAAGCTAATGACATTCGAAAAGGTATGCTCCTACTCTTATAGAGAGGATGAAGAAATAGTCTACTCTTACATGAAAATGTAAGGTGTTGATGATTGTAAGAAAGAATAATTAATAGAGCAGAAAATTTAAAATCAAAAAGATGGACAGAAGAAGAAAATAAAATCATTATAGAAAATTTTTCTGAAATGTCACCAATCGATATACAAAAAATTTTACCCCATCGATCTATCAATGCAATTAAATTACGTGGGCAGAAGCTGGGGTTGTCTATGTGTTCAGATTCGAAATTTCACAACAAATGGAAAGCTTGGGAAATAGAATATTTAAAAAATAATTGGAGAAGCATGTCTGATATTTTGATATCTAAAAAATTAAACAGAACTCAAAGAGCGGTTAAAGCAAAGCGAAATGAATTAAACCTTTTTAGACAAGAGCCCGATAGAAAATTAACCTATTATGATTTGAATAAGTTTCTAAGAGGAAATACTTTGGAATGGAAAAAGAGATCTGTTAAAGCTTGTAATAATAAATGTGTTCTCACTGGTTCCGAGAATTATGACATACATCATTTGTTTAATTTTCAATACATATTAGAAAAGTATATCGACGAATATAGTATAGAAATTTATCAGGATATAAATGACTATACTAAGTATGACTTAGAATATATAGTGAATACGTTTAATGAATTTCACAATAAGTATCCTTTGGGAGTCTGTGTTGATAAAGACATACATAAAATGTTTCATCATTATTACGGTAAATCTTTCAATACTCCTGCTCAATGGAAGGAGTTTTGTGATAATTACAGGAAAGGAAAATACAATCATTGACCGGCATGATGTTGCGAATCATGTTGAATATATAGGAAGCCAACATCGGTTCTTCTATCCTGCAGAATTATGAACGTGCGCAAGAAATATTAGAAACATCCCGAGATAGCGCGGGTTCAGCAACAAGTGAAAATGAAAAATATTTAAAATCAGTACAGGGACATCTGGATGTATTTCAGGCAAAGTGGGAATCATTATCCACTTCCCTTGCAAATTCAACAGGCCTAAAAATACTGATTGATTTAGGTGGAACAGTAGTATCCATCCTTGATAAAATAACTGGTGCTTTTGGAAGTGTGACAATGGCTGCCCTGCCATTTGTAGGAGCGCTTTCAAAAGTAGGAGGCATCGGTAAACAAAAATATGCCCTCTTATGCAGAACACATACGCATAGGATGTTAGCAGCTTAACAACTGCTAAGATGAACCTTTTAAATTGCTGGGAAAGGCTAAAGCTTGCAAACCAAAGCGGAATCGGAAACGATATACGTAATGGTGGAGAAATCCTGAAAAAATTGCAAGATGGTGTATGCTGAAATAAAAGCTGCCTTTTATGGAAGAAAATAGTTGCAAAACAATTCGTACAGATATATAATTCAACTGTACAAGAAAATCATAGTGTAGTCGATTTATTATTTACTTAGGAAGAGAGAGCGCGCGAAACCTCTCTCTTTCTACTATCTTCCAAAAAAGCAGTGCTAACCACCACTAACAATGTCTGATCAGCAGCTAAGCCCCTACCCTCTTTTGAGCACGGGGAAAGTTCAACGACTTCAGGAAGGTTCCGGGATTCACCAACCCGGTAATGGAAAGTCTGGACTGCAGAGAAATTCTGCAGAGGAGAGTTGAAGTGCTCTCCCGCCATAATTTAGCAAAAAAAAGAAAAGGAGAAATTGAGAATGATAGATGAATATGGATTAACTAAGAATGAATACTTAACATATTGTCCTAAATGCGGGCGAGTAGACACTGTCACTTGTTATGACCCCGCTAAACTTTCAACTATGGAAGCTCGCGCCTGCTTCTCTTGTGGTGAAAGCCCTCTTTTCTCTAAACGAGCATGGAAAAAAGGCAGAACAATCGTTACTGAACACTGTCTCTACGATTGGGTAGATGGTAAAAAAGAACCATTAACCTTTTCTAAAATACCATTAAGAGCTTTTCAATTTATATGGGACAATTATGTGAATGTTCCTGAAAATGATAAACTCATGCCAGAGGCATTTGAGGAAGAAAAGGAAAAAACTATCGCTTTTTTCGAAGCTGGTGGATATAACGGAATTGTCAGATACGTTTGCCCAAAATGTAAATGCAGCACAGCAGCACCTGGAGCTGCTCAAGGCTTTAGTGTAAGTAAAGCAGCTGCAGGAGTCGTGGCCGCTGGGCCTGTTGGAGCGTTGGCTGGGGCCGCAGGTATGAATAAGAAGAAAAGAACATGTCCTAATTGCGGATATAAATGGTAAGATAAATCTTTAGACCGTCTCTTATGAGGCGGTTTTTTATTATGCTAAATTATGGTCAGTAGTGATGTGAATATCATGAAAGCAACAGATCGTTATTTAAAGAACTCGAGAAAATGGATGCCAATACAGGTGAGATCACAAAACAACTTGGTTGGAGCTTTGGACAAATAGGTGATGGTAGCAAATTAGGCAATTCAAAGAAGATAAAAGCTGAATTTAACCAAGCTCAGTATAAATATCAAAAGAACGTAGATATAGAAGCTTTAAAAGACTTCAACACTATGGTCCAAGAACAAGGCATGACCGTAGAAGAAGCTATAAGCAAAATGACATCTGGCTCAGATGCCGCTAGAAAATATGCTAGAGAAGTGGGAACTGCTGGGGCCGATATAGATGAATTTACCACCAGACAAGATGCGGCAAATGCGAAACTGCAAGAATCTCAGAAGGGTTTCAAAGGTCTCTCAACTTCAGCAAAAGCCCTTATCGGCAACCTTGGTGCAACCCTCGCTATTGGAGCTGCATTTGAGTTAGGTTCATGGGCTTGGGACAAGCTTGATGAGAAATTCACCATAACTAAGCAGTCTAAGCTCGATGCTATGAATAAGACTATTTCAGAGTTTAGCGACAAGACTGCTGAAGCATCTAAGAATACGCAGACTATTAAGTCGTTAGCTGATGAATTCAATACATTAGCTAAAGGTGTAAATGATGCCGGAGAAAATATTGGATTATCTTCAAGCCAGTTTGAAAGATACAATGAATTAGTTTCTGAACTTACAACAGCATCTCCTGAACTCATTACTGGGTACACTAAAGAAGGAAATGCTATAGTAGATCGAAATAATGCGATAGCTGATGGTATAAAACTCCAACAAGAATACGCTCAACAAGCAACTGAGGCATACACTACGAACGATGCTATGGACAGCATCATCGAAGGCGCTAGTGTTGGAATTTCTGAAGCAAAAAGAAACCTCAACAAGGAAGCTGACAGTTTATTTTCAGCTCTGAAAGATGTCAAGACGACAAAAGTAATTGCTGGCAAAAGAGGCGCTGGAGCGACTAGCAATCGTACAGACACAAGTGATTTGCTTAATGAAGTTCTTGGGCATGAAGTAAACTTAGAGCATGCAACTTTCGAAGAGCTGGGAGACATTGTAACTCGAAGAGCACAAATTATTGAAAAGGCTCGCGAAAGCAATAAATACTCCAAGGAAGAATTAGAAACGTTACAGTCTACTCTGAGCACAATGTCTGATTACTATTCTGACGTAAGCGCTGAATCTCAGCCTGTTTATGAAAACCTTTTAGCTTATGCTACAAAAATTAGCGATGACACTGGCGAATCTCTTATGAGTTCTATCCCGGAAGCACTTCAGGGAGCGTTTCAGACAGGTCTTCGTGAGCTTTCTACTCAAGATTTAGATGCTTCAGAGATGAAGTCTCAAGTAAGACAGCTCCAACAAGACCTGACTGATTTATATACGGAGAACGGAAAAGGAGATAAAGAGTCTTTAGGATACCGCGATGCGTTAGATCAGATTACGCAGGCTAAAAAGGATTTTGATAAATCTGCTAAAGATAAGACGGCAATCGAGGCTTATAATAGCGCTGTTAAGAAATCAGTCAAAGCCTTAGACAGTCTTTCTGAGGCTCAAGAAAAAGCCGGCAACGATACTCTTGCGAAAGCATTAAGACAGCAGTCTTTGGAGTTGGCAGATTATGCACAGGACATTGCAGCATCTTTAAGCGAAGCATTCAATCCTTATCAAGATGCTTTTGCTTCTACAAAAACAGCCAAGTCAACATTTGATGAATGGCGCGAAGGAATCACAGATTACGCTGATGGTATAGCGAGCTACAAAGAAATCCTTGATTCTGTTCTTACATCGACCGAGACTGGTGGCAATGGAACGATGGCATTCTGGAAGGCTGCAGAAATGACTCTTGGCGATAAGGCTGTGCGTGCATTAAATTACAACGTAGACGCAGCTAAAACTAAGATGACTGAACTGCAGACTGCTATGTCGGATGGGCAAACTGCAACTGAATACTTCTACACTTCCCTTGCGGATAACGCAGATAAGATCAATACTGTATTGGGTCGAAATGCTGTAACGGAGGACGCAGATGGTATTAAGTTTGATATCAACTCCTCAGAATGGGCAGCTGTGGCTGATGTTTTAGGCGTTTCTGAAGAGTCTATGATGAGCTTGCTCAACGCTGCTCAACAATTCTCCAACATAGACCTGTCGAATACAGATGCAGTTCGTTCCGCTCTTGCGGCACAAGAGACCACTGCGCAAAAAGACGGCAAGATGTTTGCTCTTGCGGAACCTATTGAAAAAGAAGCTCAAAAAGCTTTAGGTTCAGTGGAAGCTGCGCATCGTAGGATAGAAGAGCTAAATCAGGAAGATGATATTAGTCTTATCAGTCTCGATGTCTTAAAGGATAATGCTAACTATTCTAAAAAATATCTCCAAGATCAGGTTGATACCTATGCGGCATATCAACAGCAAGCTAAAGATGTGGCTAAAACTTTCACTGAAATGGGATATGGTAAGATTGATGGAGATATCATTAAATTTAACGACAGCGATATAGATCATGTTACCTCCTCTATGCTTCAGATGGGAGCCAGCACAGATGATCTTTATGCTACTCTTAAAGCATTCAGGGATTCTGATGATATAGACATGAGCAAGAAATTTAAGGGTATGTCTGATGATGAGCTGAAAGATTATACAACTAAACTTCAGCAGGATTATCAGGATGCTTTAAGCGAAGACCCTACCCTTAAAATGACTGCTTCAGTTGACAACCTTACCAACTCTGTGGAGCGTCTTATTGCTGCAATGGACGGAATTCCAGATATTGACATCGAGTCCAATATTGATGATATTGAAAATCAAATCGATGAATTTGACTGGAAAGGCGCTACTCAAAATGAACGTGGTGATAAAGGCGAAGAGATACAGTCGAATATTGATTCCGCTAGAAAAAACGTAGAAGCGCTCAAGCAAGGCTATAATAACCTATCAAAAGAACAGCAGAAAAGCAGTACGGGAAAGGCTTTGAAAAAACAGTATGAAGACGCTGAAAAAGCGCTTGATGCTTACGAGGAAAAACTGCAAGTACTTAAAGACAGTGGAGATTTAGATCAAGCTGCATCTATAGATGTAGACAGTGAAGACGCTAAAGCCAAACTTCTTGAATTGAAGTCAGAGTTGATTTCAATGGACGGTAAAACAGTTTCTGCAACCTGTGAAGCGATTGTTGAAAATGATGATAAGCTAAATAGCTTTATAGCTAGCTTGGGATCTATCTCAGATGAGGATAAAGAGGTAGTCGTTAAAGCTCTGACTGAAGGAGCCGAGGGAGATATCAATGGATTCTTACGAGAAATATCTTCACTTCCTCCTGAAATACAAACTAATTTACTTACATATATCCAAGCCAACTATACGCTGGGAAGTCAAGAGCAGCCTAAAGACAGTACGGCCGGAGTAAATTACGGTACGCTTCTTGGGCAGATTGCCCCTACCCCTGGTGCAAGTAGTGTTTACTATAGATTAGGCGGACAGGACGCTCCTGAAAATAAAACAGCTACGGTTTTTTATAAGGCTCTCAATACTGTCAAAGATGCAATGTCGGTTGTTGCTGGTGGTGGTGCAAGCGGCACTGCTAATCGTCGCAAGCAATCAACCTTCCCTTCTATGGCTAAAGGCGGTAAAATCGGACCTACGGGCAACGGTGGGCTGACTTTAACCGGAGAAGTTGGAACTGAGCTGGTATGGTTGCGAGACGAATCACGATCATTTCTTGTAGGTCAGTATGGTCCCGAAATGGTAAATCTTCCAAGTAATGCTGTAATTTATCCTTCAGATGAAACAAGACGGATTATTGGAGACACATTGTCACCGGGTCGTATACATTTTGGCTCTATGGCAACTGGCGGTTACAAACGAGGATCTTCCTCTAGTTATTCTAGTGGAAGTTATTCAGGATCATCTGGTAGTTCTGGAAGTGGAAACTCGAGTAGTTCGAGTAGTTCGAGTTCTGAAGAGTCAGAATACGAAAAAAGAAAAAAAGAGCTCGATCATAAGCTCAAGATGGAATACTTGAGCGAAAGTGAGTATTATAAAAAATTAAAAGAGCTCTATAATCGTTATCAGAGTGAACTTTCTAAGAACGTAGATGACCAGCGTGCAGCACTTGAAGACCTTCATGATGCCTGGATAGATGCATACGAAGCAGCTAAAGATTCTTTAGATCACCAGCTTGAAATGGGTGTCATTACTGAGGCACAGTATTATGAAAAGCTTAAATCATTAGGCGATCAGTACTACAAGGGTCGAAGTGAGTACAATAAGGAATGGGAAAAGCATCTCGAGGAAATGAATGACGCTGCTAAAGAGGCTTATGATGCTCAAGCAGATGAACTGCAACGTCAACTTGATAAAGGTTTAATAACTATCGAAATCTACTATAAGAAGATATCAGAGTTACAGAATAAATGGCTTAAAGATCCTGGTCTCAAAAATGATCTTAAAGATGCTCAGGACGACCTTCTTGACGCTTTAGTTGATGGTTGGGATCAGAGAATGAGCGACTTATCTGATATGATTGATAACTTCGATCTTGTAGACGAGAACTTCGAAGAACTGAAAAAACTCTATGAAGGACTTGGCTTAAACATAGATGATGTTGTTACATGGGACGAAACTTCTGATCTTCTTACTATGTGGGAGAAGTTCATTGAGGCATTTGAAAGTCCTGACGTTCTTAATATGTTCTCTAAATTCGAAGGTGGGACTAAGGAATATTATAAGCTCTTACAGGAATTCCGCAAAGAGCAGCTTGAAGCAGAAAAAGACTACTATGATGAAATCACAGATCTGATTCAGGATACTCTGAGATGGGAAGCTGAGGAGAAAATAAAAGCCTTAGAAGAACAAATCGACGCTTATCAGGAAATTATCGATAAGAAGAAAAAATCTTTATCCATCACGGAAGACGAATTTTCTTACATGGACGAAATGACTGATTATGCGGAGCAGATTGCTAAGCTTCAGAATGAAATTTCCATACTTAATAGAGATACTTCTCGTTCAGGTATCGCTCAGAGAAAAGAAAAAGAAGAAGAATTAGCTAAGCTCTTAAAGGATCAGAATAAAACTGTCCGTGATAACACTCTCGATAAGACAGAGGATATGCTTGATGATCAGGCAGACAAATTCTCTGAAGCGCTTCAAAAGGAAATTGACTCCATCAACGACTGGCTCGATAACACTTCTGAGGTTCTGAATGCAGTCAAAGACGCAATCGAAAATAGAGAAACAAACAATATTCTCGAACGTATGGAGAAGTATAATGCTATTCAGGGAGATGGCTTATTTGCAACTGTAAAAGATGCAACTGACACTCTGAATAAGCTTCTGCAGAAATACGGAGATAATGAAGAAGCACTGAGCAGAATCACTGCAATTCTCTCTAAGGAAAGCAATGACTCGAAATACAACACTGGAATTCAGCCTAAGACACATCATAGTGGATTGAAGACTGGATTTACTGGCGATGGAGCATCTCTGAAACAGAATGAAGTTTATAGACTTCTTACTGACGATGAACTCGTGTTAAATCGAGCGGACCAGTTCAGGCTGGCAAATCAGCTTCTTATAGGTGATTCGATTAAGAATGCTTACTCTGATTTACTGAAGACTTCTTCTCCAACGAAGACAGGAGTCTCCCCTGCTTCTATAAATCTGACCATCAACGCTCCAGTTACTATCTCAGGTAATGCAACTCCAGAAGCGATGAAAGAGCTTGATAAGTTTGGAGAGAAAATTGGTGACGATGTCTTTGACAGACTCACTGATGCACTTAGATTGAATGGTATTTCAACTGGTGCGAAATTAAATGTTCGTAAAAAATAATAAATGATCTATGCCTGCGGGTTTATCCCGTGGGCTTTTGTTTTATAAAGGAGGAAAATATATTGTATGTTTAGATCAACGAGTTTTATTTTCGATAGCGTTCCAAGTGAAACTTATGGTTTAATGATTTATTTCTTAGACGATGAATCAAAAAAAGAAGTTTCCCTAGGTACAGATATCGATGTGATCGAAGACCGTACACCAAAAAGGTTTTCCCCTATACATTATGGTGTAGATGTTAATAAATCAATGAGTTTTCCTCTGATTTTTGGTAGTACGGAATATTTATCTGACTGGGACGTAGATGCCATTCTTTCCTGGTTAACTGGACATCAGAAATATAAATGGCTTGAATATGTAGACGGTGACCACTATGTTCGCTATAGATGTCATTTGAATAATATGCGTTCAGTTTATATAAATGGACTGCCTGTTGCATTTGAATGTGATGTAGAGTGTGATAGCCAGTTTGCATACGAGTACCCTATTTTCACAGAAATTACCGCAACAAATGGAAGCAATCCAGTTACTTTGGACTTTTTAAACAGAAGTTCCTATAATGGCTATCTCTTCCCTACTTTACATTTAGAGTTTGGGAATGATTGCAATAGTTTAAGTATAATCAATGAAACAGACAATAACCGTGAATTTAAAATTAACTATTTCGATAGAGTGCTTACAGATAGTTCGAACAATGAAAAAGCGATAGATACAACCATAGCCAAAGAGTCCGCCGCTTCAATTAATGAAGACGACTTTATGTCATGGCAGGCGAAAACGCTTCCAAGTGCAGAAAATTATGGTGAGATACTTTATGGCGATAACACTATGGTTGCTCTTCCTTTAGATTCCGATGTTGCGTTATATTCTAAAGACGGAGGTACTAGCTGGCATGAAACTACTCTCCCCCACTCCGGTGGCTGGGCAGGCTGCTATGGCGAGAATGGGTTTGTCGCTGTATGTACAGATGCCGGATCAGCCATAGCTACTTATTCTCAGACTGGAGAAAAATGGAACATCAATCCAATAGAACTTCCTGTTGCTCAGGATTGGACTAAAGTCTTCTTTGTGGAGACAAAGGGATTTATGCCTAATCAGTATGTTGCGATAGGTGGTGTCAATTCTTCAACTATAGCTATCTCTACTAGTGGATGGTCTTGGACTTCCGCATCTCTTCCTTCTGCTCAAGAATGGCGTTCTGTCTTTTATGGTGCGAATAAGATAATTGCAGTTGGTGGAAATTCCAATATTGCAGCAGTATCTACAGATGCAATTCACTGGACAGAATTTGAATTACCTGAAAATGCTGCATGGACAGATGGCTGTTATGGTGAAAATGGATTCATTATAGTATGCGACAGTCTGTATGGCAGTGGCACGAGAGACCCGATTGCTTTGACCTCACTAGATGGTGAATCATGGAACACTATAGAAATGCCAATAGGAGCATGGAGTTCTGTTACGTTTGGAACTGGTGGGTATCTGGCTGTTGGAGATAAACAGTATGCTCATTCCTTAGACAATGCAACTTATACAACAAATACACTCCCTGCTTCGGTTGAAAAAGTCATTGCTATAAACGAACAATTTGTATGTTCTTTAGGAACTAATAAATATATCACATCTGACGCGTCATCAACAGTTAGAGGTATTTTTGAAATTCCAATTACTACAGATGTCGATGCTGAAATAAAGAACGTGTATGTATATGCGGAACTCCAAAATACAGTTGGAGACACTTCCTATGCATCGAATGGTTCAAAACTGCTTGCTTCGAACACTGTTGAAGGTGAAGAGATAACTGAAACTGGTGGTAGTTGGATAGCTATAACGACAGATTTGAGATACGGTCTAGGAATAGATGGAGTGATGATGTCTGCAATTTATGACGCTGACACTCAAACTGCAAAGATAAGCTATGTTGCAGACGTAAATCATACATCTACCATCAACGCCCCTCTTACTGTCAAGGTTATTTATCAGGTAGATATTAACACTGATCTTGGTTATGACGGATTGACTGTTGATGTTGATAACTTAAATCAAATAATAACTACGAATAAACAATCTCTTAATCTGTATGAATATTTCAATATGAAGTTTTTCAGGCTGGTTAAAGGATTAAATAAATTAAAATTCTCTACAGATAATGGAGAGTGCAAGATAACTATGAAATGTGAATTTTTAAGAAAGGTAGGTGGAAGATAAATGATACTGGATTTTTCCTCAATAAAACATGATTTTTACGGAAAAGTAGAACAGCCAGTTCTTACGCTGAAAACTCCAGATGGTAGAATTATTTCCACCATTCCAAACTATTTTAAATTAGATTGTATTTTCCGTTTTAATGATGTCTCGGAAGTAACATTCAGTGTCCCTGCCTATTGTGATGGTGAGTATCAGGAAATCTATGATAAGATTACCGGAATGGAACAAGTGAATGTAGAGCCATTTGGTGATTTCATTCTCATAAATCCAACTACCAAAAACGAAGGCGGAACAAAGGAAGTTAAAGAATGCAAGGCGTACTCTCTTGAGTACGCTTTTAATCATAAAAGAGCAGAACTTCCTGCTGGTACTTATAACTTTTATAATCCTGCCGATAATTCTGATTGTATCATTCAGATGATAACAGAGTTTGCTCCAGACTGGTCTATTGGAACCATTGACAGATCTCTGATAGGCTGCTGGAGAACATTTGATACGGTTGACGATAATTTATATTCATTTATGATGAATACTCTGCAAGAGTCGTACAACTGCCTGTTTTTATTTGATACGTTCAATAAAAAGATAAATGTCATATCAGCAAATAATACAGTTTCAAATCTTCCGATATATTTATCATATAACAATCTGCTCAAGAGTGTTGAGATTACAGAACTCACTGATGAGATAGTCACCGCTCTGTCCGGATATGGTTCAGGAGATGACGTGAATATTCGTTCAGTCAACCCTAACGGCACAAACACTATATATAACATAGATTACTTCATAGGTAAAGGAGATCTTCCAGATGATTTGACAACGAAGTGGCTTTCCTATAAGGAAAACTATGAATTATATAGAAGTGTGTTCTCTAACTTAAATGTGCTCTACACTCAGAAGATAAATGAAAAAACTCTTGCAGATGCAAAAAACTACGTACTTCAAAGTGAATATGATGCCATCAATACTGCTTATTTAACAGCTCAGACTCAGCATGGTGAAAACTCAGAGTACGATGAAGAAATTGAAGACCTTAAAGAACAGCTTGAGAAAAAACAGACTGAATGTGATGCTCAAAAAGAAAAAGTCGCACAGCTGGAAAAAGAACAGGAGACTATCAATGATCAAATTACAGAAATAGTATCTGTTTGTGATCTTAATAAATATTTCTCTTCTGATGAGATGAAAATACTTACTCAGTATTTCAAACAGGACTCCATCGCTGAGGACACTTTCGTAATCCCGGAATATAGCTCCGCTGTTCTTGAAAGTAATTCAAATATTTTAACTATAAAGAATCAAGCGACTGTAAAAATAACAGGTTCAGAGCTTTATGCTAGCAATATAGCTGAAGTGTTTAAGCCTGATGAAAACGGAGAGTACTCTTCCACAATAAAAGACACTACATCTGGCGAAGATATGCTCAACCTTAATGGATCACTAGAACAAATCAATGGAGCAACTCTTCCGGAAGGTATCGCTGAGACGATAGCTAAGCAGTTGAATGATGAAGCTAAAAGAAAAGTATATGAATTTCGAGGTGGAAGCCTCGAGTTCAAGAAGACTGTTGAGGAACTAGTAAATGGAGACACAACATTTAAGGATGTTATACTTAAAGGAGATGTTGTGAACGCAGACATTCACTACAATGTGGACAATCTGGATACATATGTAGATGAAGATTCTGATGATATCACAAAAGCAGGATATTTTACTCTTACTGCAACTTTGAGAAATGCGTCATATGATGGAGTTCCCTACCCTAATATGAATTTATCTATTAGCGGTAAGATTTTGAAAGACGTTCCTTTTACGGGCGAACATTTTATGGCTTTTGATATTGAGAGTGCGGTGTTTTATAGTACAGCATCGACAACCGAGCATCAAAAGCAGGCCGTTATTCAGGAGCTTTACGATTATGTAAAAGACTCTCTTGATAAATTAGCGCAGCCATCTTATGAGTTTAGCGTTGAAAGCGGCAATTTTATCTTCGCTGAAGAGTTTGAACCATTTAAAGATAAACTCAAGCTTGGTTCGTCTGTAAATTTAGCATTAGACGATGCAGAAGAAGAGATTATCAAACCTATTCTTGTTGAAATTGAGCTTGATTACGATGATGAGTCAAATTTCTCTCTTACTTTCAGTAATAAGTATAGATCTTCTCGCTCAGAATTTCAGCTTGCAGACCTGATACAGGATATGACTCACACCTCTCATTCGGTTAGTCTAAACAAAGCTTCTTATTCTGCTTATAAAGACTCTAAAGCAGGAAATCAGGTTGATAATCTTACGAATAACAATCTCGACGTTGCTAGAAACAAAATCATTAATTCAAGTAATCAAGGCATGGAATGGAACTCTTCTGGTATGTTTTTAAGACAAGTGCTGCCAGATGGAAATTATTCTCCTGAGCAGATAGGCATGATCAATAACATGATTGCTATGACTGATGATTCGTGGGATTCTGTAAAACTGGCTCTTGGTCACTTCGTAGATAAGAATCTTGGAGACATGTGGGGTATTGTTACTCCAAATATTCAAGGTACACTGATTACTGGCAATAACCTAATTATAGAGAATACGGTCTTAGATGAATCAGGACAAGAGGTAGTTAAACAATTTAAAGTTGACGGATCAGGCGCATGGTTAAACAATGCGTCTTTTATTTTATCTCAAGAAGCAGACCCGTCAACGGGATATGCTGGTGGTAGGATTCTGATAGATCCTAAGTACGGTATTGCTGCTGGGGATATGGGCCTGTTTACTTTAGATGGCACAGAGATCACGCCTGCATTTTTAGATGAAGATGGAAAAATCGTATATGACGAATCCGAAAAAATAGAGACATCCGATGGAACCATATATTATGTTCCTGCACACACTAAGTTCCTATTCGATATAAGAACCGGTAATGCTTACTTTGGCGGAGATATAAATGGTAAGAACATCATAGCTCAAACCATTAATGGTAATGCCATTGCAGACTACACTTTAGATGCGAGCACAAAACTTACCGGTGACGCAAATGCGGATCTGATTTATAAGAATGTAATTGCAGCCATTAACAAATACATCTCCTTTAAGAAAGAAAACGGAGAGCCTGTTGTGAAGATGGGTAATGCGGTTATTGGAGATTTAACTGCTGAAAATTTCAAGGGTAATAAGATAGAAGCAGATACCATAAAGACCGATGGTTTAGCTGCAAATGTTATTGAAGCAATCAATGCTTCCTTTGGAAAGATTGATGCAGATAGAGTCAACATCAAGACTTTAGATGCAGATAGAATTATCATGGATGGTGAGAATGGTAAGCTGGTAATTGACCCTGCTTATGGTATAGCTGTTGGTAATTCTAATCTCTTTACTTTAGAGGAAAATGGGACTGAGACTATAATCATTCCGTCGTTCTTAGATGATGATGGAAATTTAATCATTGATCAAAACACTCACGCACCCCTTAATTCATCGTTTTTCTTTGACATCAACACAGGAAAGTCATATTTTGCTGGTGAAATTTCAGCGTCGCAAATCACATCAGGGAAAGTTTCTTCTGATTACATTGAAATCAAGGACGGATACATCACAAATGCAATGATTGAAAATCTGTCTGCGAGCAAAATCAAAGGTGGCGAAATTTCTGCAGATGTAATGAGCACTAATATTTTAGCAGCCATCAACGCATACGTTGGTGAAGCCACTATTGATAGTGCGAAGATTGGTGACTTATCTGCAAAGTATATGACTACAGAGGAGTTCGTTGCAGATCATATTGTTGGTGGTTCAGGACAGTTCACAAAATGGCTCACTGGTGTAAATATCAGTGGTGACATTATAACTGCCGGAACAATCTCAACAGAAAGACTTCTGATATTTGACCCTGAAACAAACGACAGCATAATCTATGCTTTAAATAACGGAGTATTAGAATCTCAGGCAGGACTTTCAGATGAAGAATTGAAACGCTTAACATTAAACGGAAAACTTATAACCGCTGAAAGTATTACGGCTGACAAGATTGCAGCAAACGCTATCACATCAGAAAAAATAGCCGCAGGTGCAATAACTGCAGATAAGATAGCAAGTGGTTCTATCACTTCAGATAAGATTGCTGCTGGCGCTATTACTGCAGACATGATTGAAGCTGGCTCTATCACGATTGGCGCGTTAGATCCTGCTGTGAAAAAGGCATTAGAAGATGCTGAAAAGAATGCTTCATCCGCTCAGGAAACTGTAAAAGGTACAGTAAAGAGCATAGTCAATGAATATTCATTGTCGTCATCAGACACTGAATATATAGCTTATCCTACAGGATATATTTGGAGCACGACTGCTCCTACTCATATTGATGGGAAATATATGTGGACAAGGGTTAAGACTATTTATGTCGACTCTTCCATTGCTCCTACTTATTCTGATCCTGTTTGCTTATCGGGAGCAAAAGGTTCAAAGGGAGAAGATGGATATACTCCTGTCAAAGGGGTTGATTATTTTGATGGCGCTAAAGGTGAAGATGGATCAAGTTCTTATATTTATATAAGATACTCTGAAAATTCAAATGGAGCAAACATGGTTTCCTCCCCTACTTCAGAAACTAAATATATAGGTGTCGCTATATCAGATTCAACAACAGCTCCTACTTCTTACACTTCTTATACATGGAATAAATATGTAGGCGAAGATGGCATTGCTGGCGCAAAGGGAGAAGATGGCAAGACATCATATTTGCATATTGCTTATGCAAACAGTTCCGACGGAAGTGTAGGATTTTCCACTACAAACTCAGAGAATAAACTGTATATAGGACAATATACAGACTTTGAAATAAAAGATTCAACTACTCCGTCTGATTATCAGTGGACAAAGATCAAGGGTGAACAGGGAGTCCAAGGAGAACAGGGAAAGCAGGGTGAAACTGGAGCTACTGGAAATGGTATTGAATCAATAACGCAGCATTATGCTGTTTCATCATCAAACATATCCTTTCCTACTTCTTGGTCAGAAGATCCACCGTCACTGACTCCAACTAACAAGTATTTATGGCATTATGAAACTATCAAATATACTGATGGTTCATCTGAAGATACAGCTAAAAAAGTAATAGGTGCTTATGGCGATAAAGGAAGCACCGGAAATACAGGTGCGGACGGTCGCGGTATCAAAAGTACTGTCATCAAGTATCAAGCTTCTTCTTCCGGAACTTCAATCCCAACAGGGACTTGGGAAGCCGCCATTCCTTCTGTTGGTCCTGGTGAATATTTATGGACAGCTCAGATCATCACATACACTGACGATACTACATCAACAGCATATTCAGTAGGTCAAATGGGCCAGACTGGACAAACCGGAGAAAAGGGAGATACCGGAGAAACAGGAGCAGCAGGACGTGGAGTTCTTTCAACTGAGATAACATATCAGGCTTCTTCATCTGGTACGAATGAACCTACGGGTACGTGGGAAGATTCTATTCCAGATGTTTCCGCTGGTGAATATCTGTGGACAAAAACGGTTATCACCTACACTGATAATACAACTTCAACTTCATATTCTGTAGGTATGATGGGTGCAACTGGAGCTACTGGTAAGGATGGTATTTCTCCAACTGTAGAGATTTCGAAATCTGGAAATACAACTACTATCACAATCACAGATGCGTCAGGTACTCACTCTCAAACAGTGAAAGATGGTGAAGATGGAACGCCAGGAGCCACGGGTCAAGATGGTAAAACAACTTACTTCCATGTTAAATATTCAAACGATGGCGGCAAGACATTTACATCTAATTCAGGTGAGACTGTTGGTGATTATATAGGTACATGTACGGATTATAACGAG
>ERZ808267.281-NODE-281-length-17629-cov-3.466997_pt1 | contig 17629 bp, 16 predicted proteins | sample MGYA00521241_ERZ808267 | MGnify/ENA primary metagenome ERZ808267 (study PRJEB31516, sample SAMN03275592) | gut metagenome | biome: mammalia-associated habitat; material: feces | host: Papio cynocephalus | place: Kenya | collected 2012-07-19 ... | reverse complement strand
ATCGGCCCGCGCGACCACTTCCACGAGGCGTCGCTCAGGAATATGTTGCGTTCGCCGTTTGAATATTCAACCTCGATTTGAACGAGCGCCATGGGGTTGTCGCCGTAATTGCAGGAATTCAAGTTCCAGCCCATTCTGCCCGTATACCAGCCGCCGCCAAGCAGCACGCCGACGGTGTTGTTGCCCGAGCGCAAAAGTTCGGTGATGTCGTAGGTGTTTGACTGCACGCGGGTATCGTAGTCTGTCCAGCCCGTGCCCCAGAAGTCGTTGCCGGCCTTTTTGCCGTTGAAGAAAAGCTGGAAGTTGCCGAGCGTTGCTATGTATGCGCGCGCCTTGACGATGTTTTTGCCGAGGTAGAACTCTTTGCGCAGGTATGCGGGTTTGTCGCCCCCGAGCACAACCTTGCGCGGGACTTTGCCCTTGTATCTGGTTTCGGTGCGTTTTTCCGCGGGTTCGTCCGCGCCTATCCAATCGCCGTCCCAATCGGAATTTTTCAGCAGCCCGAGCTCGAACGTCTTTACGTCCGACCACGGCGAAGCCTCTCCCTTTTCGTCCCAATAGCGCACTTTAAAGTAGCATTTTTGGCGCGAAGAAAGCTCTTTGCCGCCGTATGGCACTTTCACCGACTGCGAAGAGGCAACTTTGCCCGAATCCCACTGCGGGCTTTCCTCCAGCCCCTCTTTTGTATCGGCTACCACTATTTGGTATGCCGTTTGCGAAATCCCCCTATGTTCTGCGGGCAATTTCCACGAAAACGACATAGACTCCAGATTATATCCCAGTGGGGTATCGTAAAATTCCCCCACCGTAACATCGTACGGTTTTCCCGCTCCGAACAAAAGTGTTCCGAAAGCGCAGACTATTCCCGTCAGCACAGATATTTTCATTCCCATATTCAACATATTCCTTTTCTTTTCTCCCATTCTCCACATCTTCCTCCCTCAAGTCAAATTTTTTTCTTTTGGCGCGGCGATTTTGCTCCCGCAAAATACTCGCCGCTTTGTCTGGGATTCGCCTGTGCGTTTTTTTTCACAGATTTTAAACATTGTGATACTCACTGTCAAAGCAGCGTTTGCGCTACGCGCATCGTTGCGCCACAAAATCTAACCCTGTTAGACACGGGAAAATCCCAAGTAAAGCGGCGGCAATATTTTTGCCTCGCAAAAATCCGCCGCGCCAAAAGATAAAAACTTGATTTTTTTGAAAAAATGTATGCTTTTGGGTGAGTCCCTTTCAAATAAGATATCAAATTACCTACAGTATGAAATATTTTCTATACGCTTTTTTGGCTTGCGCACTGTTTTTTGCGGCAAAATACCTGCACTCGATAGAGGATTGGACACGCGCCGTCGATATCGCCCGCAACGCCGACGAAATCCAAGTCTATACCGTGGAAAAGACGGATAAACACGTGAGCAAAAAGCTGCTGTATGCGACGAAAGACGCCAAAGACATTTCGGAATTCGCCGACGCAATGCGCGTGAAGAAAAACGTCGCCGTTACACATAAAGGGTTGATAGGGCTGCCGTTGATAAAACTCTCAAACAAGGGACAAACCATTCTCGAAGTATCGAGCCACGAATACAAAAAAATAAGCGCCACAGACTGCAAACTCGACGGCATACTCAAAAACCCGCAAAAATGGCGCAACTGGTTTGAAGAGCGAATCCCAGCACTAAAACAGTAGGAAACCGCCGGCTGAAGCGCCCACGCCGAAGCAAGTTCCGCAAGGGGAAAACGCCCTCGACATACGTCGCCAGCATCCACAATACGCGCAAAAAAAGCGACGTTCCGAAACGAAACACCGCTGTTGAAAATCGCCAGCCGACTACTTCTGCTCGCCTGCGTTGCGCGGGCGGTTTGAATTGTTGGGACGGCGGCGATGGAAGTTTTTATCCCTGTTGAAATTTTTGTTATTGTTGTTGGGATACCTCTTCTTGCCCTTGAAATCGCGCTTGAAATTCTTGTCGAACTTCTTGCCGCGCTTGTCGAAAGACTTGCGCTTCTTTCCGCCGAAAAGCGACTTGAGCGCAGCCTTGATTCTCGCAAATACGGAGACCTTGCAGCTTGCCTCGTCGGCAGTCGAATAGGAAACAACGCCGTCTTCGGAACGGTCGTGGCGCGCTTTCGGGCGGCGGTCTTCAAGAGAAACCTCTATGGTTCTGGGCGTAAAGCCCTTCTGCTCAAAAGACGGGCCTTCGTGGACTTTTTCGCAACCGCACTGGCACTGTTGCTGTTCCTCGGGCTGGGATTCGGACACTGCTGCGCCGTCTTCGGGCTTTTGGGCAACGGCGTCTTCGGCAGCCTTCTGGCGCTTCGGAGTATATCCGTTGACATTTGAACCGCTGAGTTTTTCGGAGGTGCAGGACATATCTTCGATTTCGCCGCAGGAGGCGTTGCCCGACTGCGATTTAGACTTTGCCGAACTTGCCGAACTTCTGTTTCTTCCGTTTCTGCGACGCACCGGCGTTTGAAGCGCTGCCTCCTGCGCGGGCTGAGCCTGCTGCGCTGCGACTTCGTTATTGTTTTCGGCGTCGGTTTGATTGTTTTGTTCCATGTTTAGTATATTTAGATTTGCGGAATGCGGCTGTGATAGTCCGTTTAATGTTCCTTTTCGCAAATGCTGCCGCTAATCCGTTAATAAATGAAAAAGAACATCTTTTACTTTCGGTGTTGACGTGTTTGCCGCCCGAACATAGGGAGGCTACGGACAAATCCGATAAAACTTTCACAACATCACATTTTTGTCGTAAAAACAACACTTTTTTTAAAGAAAGGCTCGACACCCCGCCCCGCTTGCCTTGAAATGCCGGCATGCAAAATCTGCTGAAAAATTTGAAATTGCGCGGATTCGAGCCGCACGTTTTCCCGAGCGCGGAAGAGGCAAAGGAGTTTCTCGCCGCCGAAATAAAAAATACCGACGTCGGCATGGGCGGTTCGGTAACCGCCGTCCAACTCGGGCTATACGAGCTTCTGCAAAAAGAGAACAAAGTCTACTGCCACTCTTTCGACCGTTCCCCCGATGTTCTGGCAAAAGCCGCCGCGGCAAAAGTCTATATTTCCGGCGTAAACGCCATTGCAAAAACGGGCGAAATTGTGAACATAGACGGGCGCGGCAACAGGGTTTCGGCGCAAATTTGGGGCACAAACAGGGAGCGCGTGTACTTTGTCTGCGGCACTAACAAGATAGCCGAAGACCTCGCGGCGGCGGTTTCCCGCGCCAAAAACATAGCCGCTCCGCAGAATGCAAGAAGGCTCAAGCTCAAAACGCCGTGCGCAATAAAGGCGGACAAATGCTACAACTGCAACTCGCCCGAAAAGATATGCAGAGTACTTAGCATATTGACGAACCCCACAAGCTCGCGCGCAATAGTGGTATTGATAGACGAAAATCTCGGCTACTGACGCGTAGGGAAGTCGGCGGTTTGCGATATTTTTTCGCGCCCGCAAAAAAAAATGTTGCAAAATGTCCGTTAAATCTCTTTATTGGCTACTTTATTGATTTTCAAAAAGGAGAAAATTTTATGTCACAGCACAACAGTTTCAAGAGCGGCGGTTCGTCATCATCAAAAAAACGCAGCGTTCTCAAGCGCTTTGAACGCATAGATTTGCTGCGCAAACGCGGAGCTTTGAAAACGGTAACCCGCGTAACGGGTCTGCCCAAGACAAAGCCTGCCGAATAATAGGCGGCAAACAACATACGCTTTACAGAAGAACGAGATTCGCCGCCGAAGGTGTTCCTCGTTTTTTTGTTTTAGGCGCGCTTTTTTTGTTGCCCGCAGGGCAAATTAGTGGAATGGTTTTAACGTGTTGAAAAAGCATAAGAACAGCCCCAATCCGTTTGAGGACGCAGTATCCTCCTTCAAACCCGCATTTCAAAAATTCGAGAAATTTTTGCTGGGGCAGGTTTCCGCCTTTTCGCCCGAAATAAGGGACGCCGCGCGCAACACAATAGCCCCCAAGGGCAAATTCATACGCCCCATTTTGGTGATGTCGGCAGCGGGCGCGGCCGCCGATACCGAAGCCGTGGTGCGCCGCGCGGCGGTAGTGGAGCTTACCCACCTTTCAACGCTCGTCCACGACGACGTAATAGACAACGCCTCGATGCGCAGAAGCTCGCCCACGGCAAACAGCCTCTACGGCACGCGCACGGCAATTCTTTTGGGCGACATAATATTCGCCCACATGATGACGCTCGCCGTGCAGGATTCCGACGCGCGCGTTGTCGCAGAAACGGCAAAGTGCGTGCAGACCGTCTGCGAGGGGGAAATCAAACAGACGCTCTCCGCAAAAAAGGACATTGTTTCGAGGAACGCCTACTACACCACCGTCTACGGAAAGACAGCCGCGCTTTTCGAGCTTTCCTGTAGGCTCGGAGCGCTCGCCGCCGAAATCCCGCAATGGGCGGACACCGCCGCCGAAGTCGGCAAGCAACTCGGCATTGCATACCAGATTTTCGACGACGTTTGCGACTGGTTTATGAGCGAAAATCAGGCGGGCAAAACCCTCGGCACGGATTTGATTTCGGGCAAGCAGACATTCCCGCTGATTGTGATGATTGAAAAACTGCCCGCGCGCAAGGCAAAGGATTTCATAGCCGCCCTGCCCTCGGGAAATTTCGCCGAAATCCGCGGCAAAATGGTTGCCGAAAACGTGCTGGCGGAGTGCTCGGCGGAAATCGACCGACGCATAGACTCGGCGGAAAAGCTGCTTGAAAAATTCCCCGAGACGGGCGCAAACCTCTCCAAATGTTGCGCGGCTCTGCGCGAGATGAACGCGGAAGTCGTTCGGGACGCCAACCTATGAACAACACGCCGCCGCTCTATGTCTGCGGAATTTCGCACGAAAATGCAACGCCCGAACAAATAGGGGCATGCTCCACGGACAAACTGCTTCTTTCCGCTCGGGAGGCAGATATTGCAAAAAAATACAATTTAAGCGAAATTGTTTTACTCAACACTTGTAATCGCGTTGAATATTATTTTATAGCACCAAGCAATTTTGATGTGCGCGAATTTTGCGCGGAAGTGTTTGCACAAAACGCCGCCCTTTGCAGAACGGAAACGGGCGCGGCGGCCATTGCGCACCTTTTCGAGGTAGCCTCGGGGTTGCGCTCCCAGATGACGGGAGAAACCGAAATACTCGGGCAGGTCAAGGCGGCGTATTCGCGCGCCTTTGCCGACGGGCACTGCAAATCGGTGCTCAACACCGTTTTTCAAAAGGCGGCGCACGTTGCAAAAATCATCAGAACCCAAACCGACATAGGGCACGGCAAAATAAGCATCGGCGGCGTAAGCGCAGAGCTTGCCCAGCAAATTTTCGACGACATTTCCGCCGCGCAAATTCTCGTGATAGGCTCGGGCGAAGCGGGCAAGCTTGTCTCCGATGCCCTCTATGTCAGGGGCGCGCGCGAAATAACGGTAGTTTCGCGCACGCGCGAGCACGCCGACAAACTCGCCGCCGAAGTAGGAGTAAAAAGCGGCGACATTGTTGACGCCCTTTCGTCGCTGGACAAATTCGACATTGTAGTCTGTGCCAGTTCCGGCGGGCAAATTATAACCGCCGCGCAAATGCGCGCCGCGGTTGCCGAACGCACAAAACCCATTTTCCTCATTGATTTATCCGTTCCAAAAAATGTCGACGCCGCCTGTGCCGACATTGACGAGGTCTTCCTCTACGATATGTCCGACCTCTCCGCCATAGCCAACGCCAATATGCAAAAACGAAAAGCCGAAATCTCCAAAGCCCGCGCCGACATAACCAAACGCGCCACCGCCCTCTTCTCAAAATTTTTTCTTTTGGCGCGGCGGATTTCGCGTCCGCGAAATATGCCCGCCGCTTTGACTTACGAGTGAAGTTTATGCTGGTAAGCTTCTTTCCTGTGGTGCAGGGAACACAAAAGTTGCGAAGCAAGCTTTTGGGAAGAATAAACGCGGAGCGTTTACCCGAAGGGCGAGAACAGCGCGCATTTTGCGTAAGCAAAAGCAAGCGAGCGAGTTCAACACAAAAGTTGCGAAGCAAGCTTTTGGGGGAAGCTTTGGCGTTAGCCAAAGACCCCGAGCGTTAGCGAGTGGGCGAGACGAGCACCGCCGTGCGAGCGAGTTCAATTTCGCGTCCGCGAAATATTTTTCTTTTGGTACAGGGCATTTGCTTCACAAATATTCGCCCTGCTTTGACAGTGAACCCGCTGGGCGGGTCTCCATTGAAGGGGCAAGCCCCTTACGGCATTTTGCATTCGCAAAATATGCCTATCCCCTGTGCACCCTCAAAAAAACAGCTTTCAAGTTCAGAATACCCAACTCTGCTGAACAGACTGACGTAAAAAATACACAGTTTAGAACCTGCGTAGGATTGTAAAAACGCGCGAGGCTCGAGGCAGAATTCGTGTTGAGCGGCGGTAGGATAGTACAAGTAGTACAGACAGCCGCCGCTCAACCGAATAATGCCCGAGAGCGTAATCTTTGGTGTGGTTTTTATAATAAAAAAGGCGTTTTGAAAAAACGCCTTTTACTTAGTGTTTAAAACCACGCCACGCCAAAGATTACGCGCCCTCGCGCGTTTTTCAAAAAGTGGTCAAATTGTGCTTATAAAACGCGGCTTTGGAAGCAACTGACGGTGCGTGGCGTACTGATGTACGCGAGCAGTGGCAGGTGATTCCGAAACGCGTTTTTAAGCCAATTTCACCACTTTTTTTACTGTCCGATGGCTGCCAACAAATCCTTGAACCACTGCTGAGTGGTGTCAAAAGGCTTGCCGCCCTTGATGCGCTCGAACTCGCACGCGCGCAAAACATTGCCCGCATTTTCGTCGTGCCCGATTACGCCGCCTTCGCGCTTGAAAGCGCATTCTACAGCCAAGTCAGTGCAGCTTTTAATCAGACGCAGGTCGTCGGCATTTGCAGCTGCTGCGCGGGCAAAATAGCCGCTCTTTTGAACGAGAACTTTTTCCGCGCCAATCATGTCGGCAAACTGCTTGCCGAACCACTTGCCGGGGTTGACGGCGTCGAGCTTTACGTGCCCGAAAGCGTCTCTGGGAACTTCTTCGCCGCGGGCTTCCATTTCGGCAACGATTGTTTTAACGCCTGCGCCTTCGGAAATGAAAATGTTTACGCAGTCGTTCTTGTCCATCACCTGCTTGAGACGCGCCGCCTCCTTTTTGATGTCAAGCTCCATTTCGGGAATGTAGATTGCGTGGACGTCGCGGCGGGCTTTTGTAAGTCCGAGACCGTCAGCCCATTCGCCCTGATTGAGAAGCTTGCGATACGCCAGAGCCGTCGCGGCAGTCAGCCAGCCGCAGTTTCTGCCCATGACTTCGTGAATGATGAGCATTCTGGGGTTCGCGCCGTTTTCGCCGACAACATTGCGGAAGAACTTTGCGCCCTCTTCGGCGGCAGTCCAAGCGCCGAGGCTCTGCTTGATGGGATAAACGTCGTTGTCGATTGTTTTGGGCAGACCGATTACGGTAAGCTCGTAGTTGTTTTCCTTGAGGAATTTCGCCAAGTCGGCAGCGGCAGTGTTGGTGTCGTCTCCGCCGATGGTGTGGAGAACGTCTACGCCGTCCTTAACGAGCTGGTCTGCGGCAACCTTCTGGGGATCCTGACCTTCCTTGACCAAGCCGCGCTTTACGCAGTCCTTTACATTCGTGAGCTTTACGCGCGAGTTGCCGATGGGCGAGCCGCCGTAGAGGTGCAGCAGATGCGCCTGCGCGCGCATTTTGTCGTCGACTTTTATGCTGTCGCCCAAAAGCAGACCCTTGTAGCCGCCTACATAGCAAATGATTTCTATGGAGGGGTCTATTTCCGTATAGCGTTCGATGAGACCGCCGATTGCGCTGGAGAGGCACGGAGCCAAACCGCCGGCGGTAAGTATTGCAACTTTCTTAGGTTTCATATATTTTTTTGCGATTATTGTTTGTAAAATTCCCGCCCATACTACAGGGATAGCGCGGCGTGGCAAGTTTTTTATCAAACGGCGGAGGCGAAAAAAACGCGCCGAAAAATTCCGCACACAGACCGCACGGCCGAGTCCCGAATTATTCTCCGATATTGACAACCGCGGTAATGGGCAGATGGTCGGAGGGATAGCGGCAGTCGACGTTGTCGGTTATGACGGCGCACTTCTTCACGGCAATGTTGCCCGAGACGAAAATGAAGTCTATCTTCTCGCGCGTCTTTGCGGATAAATCGCACCTGCCGCCGTTGTAGATTTCGGGCATATAAGAGCCCTTTGGCCCGTACGGCGGAGTTTGCGATTTTCCCCAAGTGTCGAATAACGCGCCGCCCGAAAGCAGCGTTTTTATCGAGGGCGAATCAAGCTCCGCATTGAAATCTCCAGTGAGAAAAACGGCGGAATTCCCAGCAATTGAGCGGATTTTTTCGACGACCAACTTTGAAGACTCCAAGAGAGCTTCGTCCGTCAACGCCTTGTGGAGATTGAAAAAGAAGAACGTCTTTTTTGTTTTCCTGTCGCGAAATTCCGCCCAGTTGCATATGCGGTACTGCTTTTCATTCCAGCCCTTGGAAACCTTTTGCGGAGTCTGCGAAAGCCAGAAATAGCCAGTCTTCAAAACGTCGAACCTGTCCTTTTTGTAAAAGATGTAGTTGCCCCAAGTCTCCCAGCATTTCGGGTCTTCCTTCGGCGTGCAGCACGGGCGCCCGAGCGCGCCGTAAATGCCGTCGCCGCCCAGAAAAACCGCCTTCTGCCACGGATACATTTCCTGAGTCCCGAAAATGTCGAAGTCGTGATAGCGGACAAGCCCCGCGCCCATTTCCGCCCTGCGGCGGGCAAAGTCTTTCTTGGGATTTCCGCCCAAAATGTTAAAGCTTGCAACCTTTATGTCTGCGGAGGAATCGGCTTCGGCAAAGGCGGGCAATGCCGAAAACGCAAACGCCGCAATGGCTATAAAATCCAGTATTGTTTTCATTGCAAATACGCTACGGCGCGCGGCGGACATTTCAAGATTTTAATGCCCGCCACCCGTCGGGTTAGGGAATAATCTTTATGTTGTCGCAGTCGGACACCTTGAACGGCTGCGGATTTTTCAGCTTGCGCGCGGGATACGCCGTAGTCTTGTTGACTTTGTTGTTGCGCCAAAGCAGACCGTCAACGCAATAGATGTTTAACAGCGGAAATTCGTCGAAAACGTTGAACGTGTTGTTTTCAATGCGGATATTTTTATGATAGCGGCTCTTGGCCCTGTCGGCGCGGATTCCCGAACCGACGGCAATAACGCCGTCGTTCCAAACGCTGTAGCCGCAGTTGTCGAAGACGTTTTCGGTTATCAGACAGTCGGACACCCCGCCCTGCTCGAACCAAAATACGGCGTCGCCCTCGAACAAAATCGCCGTGCCCGAAGCGTGGAAATAATTCTTGCGGACAACCGTCTTGCCGCGCGAATTTACCAAAATGCCCCTCGCGCGGTTGTTGCGGATTATGTTGTTTGTAATTGATACTTTGGGATAGTCTCTGATAACGGCTATCGCATCCCTTTCCTTGACGGATTTGGGAACTGCGCTTTTAAACGTAAGGCGCTTGTACTCTTTGTTGATGCGCTCGACCGCATCTATCTCGCCCTCGCCGAGCTTTACAACGCTCTGCCCGTCGACAAACTCGACGCGCTGCCCGACACTGAACGTTTCAAAGCCGAATTGCTGCGATTCTCCAAGGCGCGTGATTGCCGTGTTGCCGTCGACGGAGACAATCTGTTCGTAGATGCCGTGAATGTTCGTGGCATCGTCAAGCTGGTTTTCAAAAAGATTGTTTTCAAGCGTGATGAAGCCGGTGCAGTTTACAAAGTGCGTGGCGTCGCAACCGCAGCTTAAATAGCGCCCTTTTTGCGGAGTGAATTTGCAGTCGCGTATGGTTATGTTGGAGGAATTTTCGCCGAGAACACCCATCGAATTGGCGGAATAGACAATCACGTTTTCAAGCAACACTCCCGCCGCGCCCGTCAAAACAAAATCGGGGCAGTCGCGCCTTTGCGGCTGGAAAACCAGCACATTGCCGACTTTCGGCAACAGCGTCGGATGCATTACAGCCACGCGGTTTTCCGACAACTTCTTTGCGGGAATTGCGGGGAATACGTTTCTGTCGGGAGTCCTGTAAGCAAGCTCCTTTTTCTCGGCGTCGAATTCGTTTATGCGCCTGTACGGGTACATAACCTTGCGCTGGTCGTCGGGGAAAAGCGGATCGGGCTTGCCGAAGAACATCAATACGCCGTTGCGGACATCAAAGGGATATTCGGCGGTGTCTATCTCCAACACGGTTTCGCCGGGCTTTGAGGAAACAACTTTTGCCTCGCTGTGGTGCGGACGGAAAAAGTCGACCGTGAAATTTTTGAATTTTATCTTCGCCGAGTTTTTCGCGCAAAACGGAACTACAAGCCCGTGGAAGACGAAATCCGAACCGCAGCCGTCTATCGTTATGTTTTTGAGCCCGCGCAGATTGAAGATTATGCGCTTGAGCCCCTCGTCGTTATTGCTGATAAAGAGGTAATCCTCACCCGCGAAATGCGGAGCGAAATCATACCGCCCTTTCGGGAATTTTATCACGACGGAATCCGATGTCGCCGCCGCCATCGCCAACGCTTTTTGCACCGCGGGCGTGCTGTCGCGCCCGTCGCAACCCGCGCCGAGCGTCGTTATATCTATGACCGTTTCCGCCGACACCATCGCGGCAAAAAACATACAACCTGCAATCAATATTCTCTTCATTTTTTCTTTTGGCGCGGCGGTGACATTTTCGTGCAACGAAAATATCACCGCCGCTTTGCTTGGAGTTATCACACGCAATCAATTTTACCGCGCTTTGCCCTGCTCGGCAGGGCGTAGGTGCGCTTCCTTCTTTTGGCGCAGGGGATTTCGCGTCCGCGAAATATCTCCCCTACTTTGACAGTGTATATCACAACGTTTTCAAATTCAGAATACCCAACTCTTCTGAACAGCCTGACTAAAAAAATAACGTCAGCTTAGAACCAACGTGGGATTGAAAAAAGTTGCGAGGCTCGAGCTGGAATTCGTGTTTCGGCGAGCGTAGGCGGGCTGAAGCCCGCTAGTCGAAGCCGAAACCGAATAACAGCCGAGAGCGTTGTTTTTTTGTTTTTTATAAATTTTTCCGTGAAAAATATAAAAAACAAAACAAAAAAACTACGCGCCCTCGCAGCTTTTTTATTTTACCTGCATGAGCTCGATGGGCAACCCGTCCTCCTTGATAAAGGCAGCCTTGACATTCGGAAGCGGATCAAACGGCTCTACCAATACCTCGGCGCCCTTAAGCTCCGCGTCGATATCGTCAACAACGTATGCAATGTGCGTCGAGTTTTTTATAAGCTCGGGCATTTTGCATTCGGGTTCGAAGAAGAGAAACTCGATGTTGTTTTTGCTGTCGGCGGGATCCGTTATGTAAAGCTTTGCATCGGCGAGATACGTCGCCTTTGCGGGTTTTGACTTTTGCGGAATACCTATATGTGCAAGTGTTCTCATACGGAATCCATATTGCCGACACCGCCGCCTTTTACAAGAAAAATTTGGAAGGCAAACGGATTTCTTTGTTGTAAAAACGCGCAAGTTGTAAATACTGGCGGTATGAAAATTTTGGCAACGGTTTTTCTGACAATGACGGCAATGGCGCTTTCCGCCCAGCAAGCCGATTTTGTGGCGTGCTCGGGAAGGATAGTCCCGAAGGAAAGAGTGCAAAAATTGGCGGCTGCGTCGCCGTCGGGAGCGCAGGCGGTCGTGCGCGAATTGAGGGTTTCCGCGGGAGACATTCTCAAGGCGGGCGACACGGTTGCGATAATATCGGGCGAAGACACCGCCGCGGCGGCGCTCGCCAGAGCGGAAGCGGCGCTTGAAACGGCGAAGTCCGCGCGCGACATCAAAGTGCTCCAGCAAAAAAATTTCATAGCAGACCTGCAGGGCGAATCGCAGCAGATTTCAAACGTGCTGGCGGAAAAAGACCCGCCGCGCCGCGAGCGCGAGGAGCTTGAATACCAGCAAACGGGGCTTCTGCGCCGCATAGCACAGGCTCGGGCAATGCTGCCTCTCGTGGAAAAGAACCAAAACGACATCGTAGCGGAAGCGCAGGCGGCAGTAGCCGAGGCAAAAAAAATGCACCAAGCATACTTCGTAAAAACGCCCATCGGCGGACGCGTGCTTGAAACGCACGTAAGAAACGGCGAAATAGTGCCGATGGAGGGCATCTGCGAAATTGCCGACTCGAGCGAAATTTTCGCCGAAGCCGAAGTGTACGTTTCGGATATATCGAAAGTGAAAGTCGGGCAAAGCGCGCAAATATCGTCGGAGGCGCTCGGCGGAAAGACGTTCACGGGAAAGGTTGTGGAACTTTCGCGCACGGTAAAAAGCAACAAGGTTTTCAGCTCCGACCCGTCGGACTTTTCAAACCTGCGCGTAGTGCGCGCCAAAATCAAACTCGACACCCCCGAACCGTTCGCAAAACTGATAGGCTCGCAGGTGGACGTGAGAATATCGGCTCGATAGACAGTGGCAAAGAGGGGAAAAAGTCTGTTTGAAAAACTCGTGCCGCTTGGCATTCCGCTGGCGTGGCTGCAACTCACGGGCGAGCGCAAGCGCTTCTTCGTGGCGATTGCGGGCATAACGTTTGCCGTAGCAATGATGCTCTTTCAAATGGGGCTGCAAAAGGCGCTTTTCAAACAGGTTGTCGGGCCGCTTACGCTCCTCGACGCCGACATTGTAATGGTGGGCTACCACTACGAATACTTCGGCGTTGGGCGCGGATTTCCCGCAGTGCGGCTGCACCAGAGCAAGGCGCTTGAAGAGGTCGTTTCCGCCGCCCCCGTAAAACTCGGCTGCGCGTCGTTTAGAAACCCCGAAAACGGCAAAGAGCGCGACATTTTCCTCATAGCATTCGACCCGTCGAAAAACACATTCCTCTCGCCCGATATACAGGCGGCGGCACAAGATTTGAAAATGCGCTCGAGCGTCGCCTTCGACAGACTCTCGCGCCAACAGTACGGAGACGTGTGCGCAAGATTCGCCAAAGACGGCAAAGTCAAAACAGAAATTGCCGGACACGGCGTGGAAATTAAAGACTTGGTTTCGATAGGCGCAACGTTCGCCGCCGACGGCAACGTGCTGATGAGCATAGACACCCTGCTCGACATCTGGCCGCACGCAAAAGACACAGTCGCAGACGTCGGCGTAATCAAACTTAAAAAAGGAGCGGACGCCGCAACCGCCGTAAAAAAGCTGCAAAAAATTCTGCCCAAAGACGTGTCGATAATGACGAAAGCCCAATACATAGAAAACGAAAAGCAATATTGGGCGGTTCGCACGCCGATTGGTTTTGTAATTGGCGCGTCGATGGCGGTTGCAATATTCGTGGGCGCGGTGATTGTCTACCAGATTCTCTATACCGACGTTTCCGACCACATTCCCGAATACGCAACGCTCAAGGCAATAGGCTTCGGCGACGGATTCTTCGTCTGGACGATAATTCAGGAATCCGTGATACTCTCGGTTGCGGGCTTCATTCCGGGGGCGCTTCTGGCGGCGCTGCTGTACAAGCTCACGCGCGACATTGCCAATATGCCCACATACATGTCGGCTGCAAGCCTGTGCGTGGTGTTTGCCCTGACCGTCGGAATGTGCGTAGTCGCGGGACTTTTGGCGACGCGCAAACTCAGAAAGGCAAACCCCGCCGACATCTTCTAACGGCGCTAAAAATCCGCGTAAAAATCAAAATTTCAACGAACCGAAAATTTCAAAAAAAAAACAAAACGCAAAATGAAAAAAGACAAACCCGTAAAAAAACAATCGCAGGCAACATGGGGCGGAAGATTCTCGCAAGCCCCCAGCGAGCTTATGCTCGACTTCGGCGAATCGGTTTCGTTCGACCGCGCACTGGCTGAATTCGACATTGCCGGCTCTACGGCGCACGCAAAAATGCTCTCGCAGACGGGCATAATAACAAAGGCCGAATTTGCCCAGATAAAGGCGGGACTGCAGAAAATCCTCAAGCAGATACGCGCGGGCGAATTCGAGTGGAAAAAGGAATTCGAAGACGTGCACATGAACATCGAGCAGGCGCTGACGAAAATAGTGCCCGCAGCCGCCAAGCTCCACACAGCCCGCAGCCGCAACGACCAAGTTGCAACCGACATGCGCCTGTTCTTCAAGTTCGCCGCAAACGATGTCCGCGCGCGACTGAAAAAACTCATCGCCGCCCTGCTGAAGCTGGCGAAGAAAAACTCGGCGGTGTACGTCCCCGGCTACACGCATATGCAGCGCGCGCAGCCCGTGAGCGTGGCGCACCACATACTTGCGTGGTGCGAAATGTTCTACCGCGACATCGAGCGCTTTTCGTTCGTCTTCGACGGCGCAAACGTATCGCCCCTTGGAAGCGGCGCAATAGCGGGAACTACGCTCCCCATCGACCGCGCCCTCTCCGCCGAATACATGGGCTTTACCGACGAAGACGGCAACCCGATTCTCACGGGCAACTCGATGGACGCCGTCGCCGACCGCGACGTGTTCTTTGAATTCGCCTTCGCCTGCGCGACGCTTGGCGTGCACTTCAGCAGAGTTGCCGAAGACGTGATAATTTGGAATACGTCGGAATTTGCGTTCGTGAAACTGCCCGACGCGTTCACAACGGGTTCGTCGCTGATGCCGCAGAAAAAGAACCCCGACTCTTTCGAGCTAATGCGCGGGAAATCCGCCAGAATGATAGGCAACCTCACCGCGCTGATGACGCTTGTAAAGGGACTTCCGCTGACCTACAACCGCGACTTGCAGGAGGACAAACCGCCGGTATTCGACTCTTTCAAACAGGCGACCCTCTGCCTCGACGTGCTCACCGCATGCGCCCGCGACATCGAATTCAACGCCGAAAAATGCGCCGCCGCCGTCGCCGACCCCCTGCTTCTTGCAACCGACCTTGCCGACTATTTTGTAAACCTCGGCGTGCCGTTTAGAAATGCGCACCATATGGTGGGCGAACTCGTGGCGCTCTCGGAAAAGACGAAGACGCCCATAAACGAACTCTCCGACGACGACGTTTTCAAAATCTGCCCGAAGGCAAAACCCGACTGGCGCTCGGTCTTCGACCTCAAGCGCGCCTTTGCAATGCGCAGGGGAATAGGAATGCCCAACCCCGAATTGATTGCCCAGCAGATAGAGAACTTCTCCGAGCTGGTGAAATAAGCCAAACAAAACGCCCGAAAAAATGCAAAATTTCGGGCGTTTTTTTGTCTTGGAAAAAGCGGTACGCAATATTATTTAACATCTTAAAATATCATTTGCAAACATTAAACTTGGGAGAGTTTTTTTTGCGCTATCCCGTTTGCCGAAGAATGCGCTTAAACGCAAAAACGCCGACTGACAAACCGGCGTTTTTTTTAATCTCAAATGCAAAGGCAGGCAAAGCCCGTGCGCAGCACGCCGCGCCCCGCGGGAACGATTCCCGAAAACGCGACGCCCGCGAAATGCGCCCTGCGCATAAGTCGGGCTTGCGCGCGGCGTTTTGCGCTTAGTATGCGCGCTCCAAAACGGAACCGTCGGGGAACTTCAGCTTCAACGAGCCGCCGCCGTTTTTGATTACAATGCCCTCGTACTTTTCGCCCTTAACCGAGACCAGCGGCTTCATCAGTTTTTCCGAAACGAGAGTGTCGTAGGAAACCTGCGAAATGTTGTGGTCTATCATATAGCCCTTTGCGTCGGAAACGAGAACGTCGAGGTTCTTTCCAATCATATTGAAGCGAACCTTGTCGTGGATTCGCAGCGAGGCGGGCACGAAAACCGCCGCAACCAAGCCCAAAATAACCAGAACCAAAAACACCTCAACTACGGAAAATCCTTTTCTTGCTCTTTTCATATTTCCATAGAACAAAAAGCGCGCCGCTTTTGCAATTAAAAATTTTCCCGCCGACAACGCCGCACGCGCCCAAAAATTTGGTTGAAGAGGGCGCGCAAAAATTGTTAAAACAACGCCATCATGGAAAGAACGTTCGTAATTCTCAAACCCGACTGCATGGAAAGACACTTAATGCCCGAAGTGCTCAAGCGGTTTTTAAACGCGGGTCTGGAAATTGTCGCCTGCAAGATGGCGCGCATTCCGGAGGAAATCCTGCGCGAACACTACGCCCACATAGTCGACAAGCCCTACTATCCGCCGCTGGTGGAATTCATGCGCCGCAAGCCCGTGATTTTGATGGTGCTTGAGGGCGACAGCGCCGTTTCGCGCGTGCGCAAACTCCTCGGCTGCACCAATTCGCTCGAAGCGCCCGCGGGCACAATCAGGGGAGACTTCGGATTGAACTCCCGCGAGAACATAGCCCACGCCTCCGACTGCGCCGAAAATGCCGACATAGAAATTGCGCGCTTCTTTCTGCCCGAGGAAATTTTCTGATGACTTCCCCCTACGAAAAATTCGACTTCACGCCCGAAGTGCTTGAAAAATTCGCACACTTTGCCGCCCTTTTGCGCGAGACAAACGCAAAAATCAACCTGCTTTCGCGCAAGGACACCGACGAGCTTGAATACCGCCACATAGCCTTTTGCGCGGCAATCTCGAAGTTTTTCACGCCCGAAAAAGGCGCGCGAATTGCCGATGTCGGCACGGGCGGCGGGCTTCCCGGAATAGTTGAGGCAATTCTCTATCCGCAGGCGGAAGTGCTGATGTTCGACGGAGTCGGCAAAAAAATCAGGGCAATTTCCGAAATGATTGCCGAGCTCAAACTGCCAAATGCCGCCGCGTTCAACACGCGCATAGAAGAGCGCAAAGACTCTTTCGACTACGCAACGGGGCGCTCCGTATGCGCCCTGCCGCTGTTCTTTTCCTTCGTGAAAAAGCGCCTGCGCCACGGCAAAAAAGGCAATCTCGAAAACGGCGTGATATATTTCAAGGGCGGCGCACTCGAAGATGCGCTGGCTCAAAACAAAATCCTTCCAGACGCCGAATTCGACCTGCAAAAATTCTTCGCAGACGCCGCCTACGAGGGCAAGCGCATATCGGCGTTCTCCACGCGCAAAGTTTTGGCGGGCGCACGATTTTTGGCTTGAACAAAACCCGCGCCGAATAAAGACTGTACACACAAATTTACACGCAAAAAATGGCTAAAGAAAAACGCACAGCAATAGAACCCACAAGGGAACAGGACTATCCCGAATGGTATCAACAGGTAATCAAAGCCGCCGACTTGGCGGAAAACAGCCCCGTCCGCGGCTGCATGGTTATAAAACCGTGGGGATACTCGCTCTGGGAAAACATACAGAAGTCTATGGACAAAATGTTCAAAGACACAGGACACACCAACGCCTATTTCCCCCTGTTCATTCCCGTGAGCTATCTCGAAAAGGAAGCCGAACACGTCGAGGGTTTTGCAAAGGAATGCGCGGTTGTTACGCACTCGAAGCTGGAGCTTAACTCCGAGGGCAAGCTCGTGCCCGCCTCGCCGCTCGACGAGCCGCTGATTGTGCGCCCCACATCGGAAACAATCATCGGCGAAATGTATTCGCGCTGGGTGCAGTCCTACAGAGACCTGCCCATTCTCATCAACCAATGGGCGAATGTCGTCCGTTGGGAAATGCGCACGAGACTTTTCCTCAGAACCGCCGAATTCCTCTGGCAGGAAGGCCACACCGCCCACGCAACGC
>ERZ808267.279-NODE-279-length-17828-cov-2.566759_pt1 | contig 17828 bp, 25 predicted proteins | sample MGYA00521241_ERZ808267 | MGnify/ENA primary metagenome ERZ808267 (study PRJEB31516, sample SAMN03275592) | gut metagenome | biome: mammalia-associated habitat; material: feces | host: Papio cynocephalus | place: Kenya | collected 2012-07-19 ... | reverse complement strand
AAGCAAACTGAAACCCACCTTATGCACTTGCTCAGATGAATATAATACAACAATTCTTGTTTTTGAATCCAATCCAGAACGTCTTGATGAAAACATTATAGGTGGACACAGGTTTAAAAAGAAAATTGACGTACGAAACATTAAAGGTGCAGAGTTTATCGCGTTTGTTCCAAAGCATGACGGATACACGATGCACTTTGGAACAGATGAAAATGACAATGTAGACTTGTATTTAGGAAGCTTTGGTTCCAACTTTAATACCTTGTGGATAGACACTAATTCAACGGAAAAGATAAAAAAAGTCCTGCAAAACATAGATAAAATTAAATCCAAAGAATTATTCAAAAACATAGAATATGCTGAAATGCCAGAACCTGATGATGTTAAATCTATACCAAACATTATCCCACTTGAGCGCAAAACAAAAGATTTCAAAACTATATATAACATAGAACTATTCAATAAATAATCGCTGGAGCCATTTTGAAAATTCTAAAGTTAAGCTATCAGTAACAAAAATCAGTCATCCCCTACTTCATAAAATAAACCATGCAAGGGCGACCGCCGGTGTCGTAATTGATTTGTTCTATAATTTCGTTATTTTTTGTTAAATAGTGCATATATTTGCGGACTGTTACTTTGGAAATATCTAAAAATGCAGCAATTTGTTCTGATGTATGTCCACTATTTGAATCTTCCTTCAAGTATTCTCGGATTTTATTTAAGGTTTTTTCCTGAATACCTTTTGGAAATTCTGCATTATTATTTGCCAAATGTTCGCTATTCAAAATTTCGTCGATTCTATTTTGGTCAAGCACGCAAACATTATTTTTTTGTATACTAAATTCTACAAATTTGTCCAGAGCCTGTTGAAATCTTTCCTGTACAAAAGGTTTGACAAGGTAATCGATGACCCCAAAGTTTAAAACAGCATCAAGAGTATTTTTATCATTTGATGCCGTAACCATAATGATATCTGTATTTATCTCTGCTGCTCTAATCTTTTTTAGCAAAGATAAACCGTCTAACACCGGCATATAAACATCAAGGATTGCCAAATCCACTTGATTTTCTGATAAATATTTAAAAGCATCGTTTCCATTCCTAAATGATTGAACAACAGAAAACCTCTTGTCCTGTTCGACATAGTGATTATTTATCATTGCAACCATAGGGTCATCTTCTACGATTATAACCTTGTACATTCAATACCTCTTATTCATAATATTTAGGCGCTAATTTCATTGTTTGGAAAAATTCCCAATCATGAGCCGGAAATATTTTTGCATTATATTTTTTAGCCAAATTTCTTACTTTTTCGATTGATTTTAAGAAACTTACACTATCATACATAAAACCACTCATTTTTGCAGGTGGTCCAAAAATTTCTGAAGTATAAATACAATCTTGAGGAAGGATTATAGTTTGTCCTTCAAGATGAACAACGAGTCCTATCGGTTTCCAAATACCCTGTATTTAGTGCATAGAGTTTCATTATTTACCTTCTTTCTTAAATTTAACGGTGAATTTTGTTTCAACTTCCGGTTCTGATAATACCGTAATTTTACCGTTATATGTTTCAATTAAAGATTTGACAACAAAAAGTCCTGTTCCTCTTGAATTGCTTTTTGTTGAAAATCCGTCTTTGAAAATTTTTCTCAGATTCGTTTTTTTAATTCCGTCCCCATTATCACTTACGACAATTTTTATGTCTTTTGGTGAAGATATTATTGATACATATATTTTTTTATTGGAAACATTTGTTGAATTGAGCGAATCCATTGCATTTTCAATTAAATTTCCCAATACGGTAATAAACACATCTGACGGAATTTTTGTGTCATTCTCTTCTAATGAACTTGATGAATCCAGTGCAAAATGAATACCAAGTTCTGCTGCTCGTGCAAATTTTCCAATCAAAAGTGCCGCAATTGATGGGATTTTAATTTGTTTTATGATGGTGCTTATTATTTCTTTTTGCACCATACTTACATTCATAATATAATCAACTGCTTCATCATATTTTTTCATTTGGATTAAGCCCAATATTACGTGTAATTTATTGACAAAATCGTGGTTATTTGCCCTCATTGATTCAACAAGATGCTTAACACCAGTCAAATTTTCGGCAAGTTTTACAACTTCTGTTCTGTTTCTAAAAACAGCAAAAGCACCGACGATTTCGCCATTATCATAAATCGGCATTCTATCAGAAATTACGTAGTCATTTTTCAATGACTTCATTTGCACATTGAACTCTTTTTTACCTGTTTTTAAAAGTTCACCTAATTTTGAGGCAGGATAAATCTCATTCAGGTATTTGCCTACAGGTTCACTTTCTGTAATGTGCAGCATTGGAATTGCTGATTTATTTATAAATATGACTTTTTTGTTTTTATCAATCGCCAAGATACCTTCTTCAAGCGCCATAAGGATATCTTCACGCAATTTAAACATTTCAAGTAGTTTATTTTCATCCATAATTTTATTTTACCTTGAAATCATCATTTTGCTATTAAATATTAGGGAATTTATACGCATCTTCAATAATAACAGGTATTTCCTTGTACTCACAAGTGTTTATAGCCTTATTAAGATAATCATACAATTCTTGTTTAAATTTTGGGTGGGCACAATTTTCGATAATTGTTTTAGCTCTTTCAATAGGGTCTAAGCCTCTCAAATCTGCAACACCTTGTTCTGTAATTAGCGCATGGATTTCATGGATTGTATGGTCTACGTGACTAACAAGCGGAACAATACAAGAAATTCAATAAAAAACTCCCGAAGATGGATTCGAACCACCGTTAAAAGAGCCAGAATCTTTCGTCCTACCACTAGACGATTCGGGAATATGCTTTTGCAAAACCATCCTAACACTTGAAAAATTATTTACAAGCCTAACACATAAAGAAAGGGGCTCTTCGCCCCTTTCCATTCAAAATGAACAAAAGTCAGTATTTTTAACTGATATATCTATAAAAGAGATTTTGTAGGTAAAATTTCAAAATTCGTGTTTTTTGTTACATTTGTTAGCATTTGTATTGGTAGCAAAAAATAGTTTGTTCAAGATTTATAGATGATATGAAAATTTCTAGCATAAATAACACAATTTTCGGCAATAGAATAGAAACAGGACAGACTGATACTATCAAGTATTCTAAAGAGTTTTCAGATGACAACAAATTATTAAAATATATCGAAAAAGATATGAAAACCGATAAGTTTTTAAAGGTCGAAACTTTTGATAATATCGGAAACCGCGTAGAAATTCAGGAATATAAATACCTGCCAAACAAAACAATTGAGCATTACAAAAACAAATCTCAGGAATATACAAGAACTATCACAAAGGAAATCAAGGACTCATTGTCCCATGTGACAGAGGTTTTTGAATCCAAAACCAGCCCTGCAAACAACTACAACCATGAGTCCATCAGAGATTTAGAAGGCAGAATTTTAAAACTATTTGCGAATGGCAAACGTATTTTATAAAGGGAAAATATGCAAATTTACAACTCTTCAAATGTATCATTTGGTATAAAAATATCTGAACCGTTGGCGAAAAAAATTGCAACAAAAGCTGAAAGTATGCCGAAAAATGCATCAAAAAGCATTAATAGAGATTTGACAAATAATGCTTTCTAACTTAGGATTTGATATTTTTCAAATTGGAGTTTCACCTGCAGCAAGACCTAAAGATAAATTTTGTCTGGTCTTACAAAAAGCAGGAACAAAATCTGGTGCAGAAATTTTGCTATCAAGTCCGACGAGTGAACAAAAATTAGTTCCAAGATATTTGGCGCTCAAAGAATCTTCATTAAAAGATGCTATTATAAAATTAGATAAAATTTTCAACGCCAAAAGTCTTGGTTGCTAAGGCAAAAGGCTGAATTTTTTACACATCTTTTATTAATTCTTCTATATCGACATCTAAGACTTTTGCGATGTCAATCACTTTTAATATTGTCGGATTTTGGCGAGCAGTTTCGATAAAACTTATTGCGGTACGAGACAAATCAACTAACTCCGCAAGCTGTTCTTGAGAGATTCCTTTTTTCAGTCTTGCAAATTTTATATTTAACCCTAGAGTTTTCAATCTTTCATCCATAATAACATTCTATAGACTTGACAATATTAAAACTATAAAATATACTAAACGTATGATAAATATATTAAACAAATATAAAATAAACCGTACGACTTTTTCTAATGATTTAAAAGCAGATGCTATGCACGTAGATTTGTCGCCAACAAAGGTGAGATTTGGTTTTACATTGGCAGAGGTTCTTATTACACTTGGAATTATCGGAGTTGTTGCTGCGATTACAATACCTAGCTTGATTACTAATCATCAGAAAAAAGCTGTTGTTTCCGGCATGATTGAGGCTCAATCTATATTAAACCAAGCTCTTAGGCAGTATGCTTATGATTCAGATGAAGATGGAACTCAAAATTTTGAAACAACATTGCCAATAAAAGAGTTTGCGGAAAAATATTTTGTCCCCTATCTAAAAATAGCAAAGATTTGCGAAAAAATGGAAGATGGTTGTTGGCAATCTGGTGATTTTTATGGATATTACGACCTAGCCGGAGTAAAAATGACAGATACTGTCCCTTATAGTATTGTTTTGAACAATGGCATGATATTAGGATTTAATAAAGTTGATGATGGCAATTATGCACTTATTTCAATTTTGGTTGATACTAATGGAAAAGGGAAAAGAAATGTTCTGGGCAAAGATGTCCAATCTTTTTATCTTTATCAAAATGAAACGAAACTAGGGTGGTATTCTTCTAATATGAAAAATGGGATATACCCCGGAGGATATGATGGCGGTGGTGTTCCTCATGTAGAAAGGGCGAGAGAAGCTCTATTAAGTACTCAGGTTTCGCGAGGTTGTAATAAGGGTGCTACAAATGATGCATACGGTGGACGTAGAGTTGGTGTTGGTGCTGCTTGCGCGGCTGTGATATTTAAAGATGGTTGGAAAATCTCAAACGATTATCCTTGGAATTAGGAATTACAGTTCTCACTTTGTTTAACTAGAGAGTTAGTCGCTAATATTACACGAGGTCAAAGTAACTCGTTCTTCTATATCTCCATATTGAGTTTATTCTTGTGCGGGGATTGGTTCTTCAGAGTCTATGGTTTGGGGTTGGGCATTTGTTTGGACATTTGGGGTATCTTGTATTGTTTGAGGTTGAGTCTCTGTTGGAATTGTTTGGACATTCCTGTTATAACCGTCCATAAATTGGTTTATTCGCATATCTTGATTACTATTTAAGTTTTCAGATTTTTGAATTTCTTCCAAAATATTATTCAATTCGGTTTTATATGTTTGAGTTTTGTTACATGTTTTGTAGTTATCAAGCATATTAACCAATCCGCGAACATTTCCTGCTGCTACGCTTTTTTTAGAGTCGTCAAGTTCCATTCTGTGACTTGTCAGGCGGTACAATTCAATTGCGTTATGCTGTGCATAATCAAGATAAACACAAGATGCATTTTTTATCGGAATGTTTTTGTTTTGGTTTAATTTTTGATTTAAAAAATCCGCGATAGATAAGTATTTGTAATATTTATCAGTGGAAGACATTTGGTTGTTATCGTCAATCAATTCAAAATCAACTTTGTCACCCAAATTTTTGAGTTCTACATAGCTTGAAATGGAATAAACGCCAAGTGCTCCGCCTATCACCAAAAACATAATCCCAAGCATCAATAAATCATTGTTATTTGAACGATTGTCGTACATATCTCTTTCTTCCTCTAAAATTCTTCTCAAATTATAACATATTTCACAATAAAAGACCATTCATCCGAATTATATCTATTTTTGCAAAAATCTGCTATAATTCAAATAAGAAAGTTGGGAATTTATGAGAAAAGTATTTTTTATATTGTCAATTGTAGCAGTGGCTGTTCTTTTGAGTTGCAAAGGTTTTGCCGATGTTGTAACAAAAAGACCTATCAGCAGACCGAGTACAACAACTCAGCAAAGACCGAATTACAATAATACAACGACTCAAACTCAGCGAAAAACTACAGGTAACAGATTAGCAGACAATGTTATGATGTGCAAACCTTATAGTGAAAGTTTAAATTCTAACGTTGGCGGTATGAATTTTAATTTCAATGTGAGAATTGAAGGTTGGGTTAATAACAAATGCCGGTTGAATTTTGTAGCGCGTTCTACCGGTATAAATGAGATGTTTAAATCTTTGTATGGCGTAGATGCCTCTCAAGCCTCAATTTATACATTTGAGCCAAAAATAAGATGTGATTTTACAAAGCAACAATTGCTTACTGTAGGTGATTCAATTTTACAAGAACAAGAACGCAACAACGGAGCAACAAACAATATGCTTAAAAATCCGCAAGATATTGTTATTCCGACAAGTTTATCAGCATCAGATGCAAGTTTGATGAATGTTATTTTGAATGAGAGAGCATGTACAATTTTAAATGCAGGAGATTCAAATGGTATGTTTGAATCATTGTTTAACAGTTTTTAGAAATTTATTATCATAGGAGAAAAGAATGAAAAAGATTAAAATATTAGCGTTAGCTGTAGTGATGTTTTTGGGTGTTCAATCGGCATCTAATGCGATTCAGGCAACAAATTTGAATGAACAAAAGGCAATTAACAAAAATGTTGCAATTCAGGCAAGAGAAACTGGGGCAACAAACCCTTATGAGGCTTTTGCTGTAGAAAAAATTGATACTTTAGTTAATCGTTATTACAACAATATCAGAGAATGTGAACCGTTGCATATCAGCGAATATATGGACCTTTTCGGATTAAAAGTAGGGTTCAAAATAGATATGAACGGTTGGGTTGATAACAAGTGTTCTTTAGAGATGACAGGTAAAATCTCCGGTATAGGCAAGGATATCCGAGATGTGTTTGAAGTAAAAGTTTCAGATGAGGCGATTGCAAAAATTGAACCTCTTGTAAAATGTAATTTTACAAAAGACCAAATGAATATAATAGTTGATGCAATTGTTGCAAGAAATCAAAAAAATGAAACACAAATTCGTCAAATGTTAGAAAATCCAACAAAAAAAATCAAAGATGAGCCGACTAAATTAACCAAAGAAGAAGAGGCTTTGGTTGCAATGCTTATGAGTGGTGGAGCTTGTACAATTCCTAATCAGGAAGAGTTGATGAAAAATATCACAGAAATTATGATGCCGACAACAACTCTGCCTGCAAAAGACCCAAGACCGATAAATATCAATAACAAAACAAATATGCCACAAGCACCAACAAAGTAAGATGAAAGAAGTTTTTCTAAAAGCTATAGATAATACAAAAATCGCGCTGAATCACTATAATCACGATAGTGATTCAGTCGTTATTTTGTGCCCCGGATGGTTTATGACAAAAGATTCTGCGGTTTTTGAAAATATTGCAAAAGATTTTGCCAACCATTTTGATGTAATTACGATGGACTTTCGCGGACATGGCAAAAGTGGAGGATTTTATACCTTTAGCGCTAATGAAGAAAAAGATTTGGCGTGTGTGGTTGAGTATGCGCAAAAGTTTTATAAAAAAATTTACCTTTGCGGATTTTCTCTTGGCGGAGCGTTGGTAATTTTGCATGGCGCAAAAAATAACAATGTTGATAAAATTATTGCCGTTTCAGCCCCATCAGATTTTATGAAAATCGAAAATCACATGTATTCGCCTGATGCGTGGATTCCGACATTGTTTGACAAATTTGAACCACTGCGCTGGCTTACTATACGAGCTGGTTTTCCACTCCTAAAAAAAGATAGACCGATTGACTTTGTGGATAAAATAACTGTTCCGACGATGTTTATTGCAGGAGAAAAAGACCCAACTGTTTTTCCTTGGCATACTGAAAGTTTGTATAATAAAGCTGTTTGTAAAAAAGAATATAAATTGTTCAAAAAAACTTGCCATGCGGAAGATTTATACATTGATTATCCGCAAGAATTTATAAAAACTTGTGTTGATTGGCTTAGTGACTAGCTTTTTTATCTCCTGTTCCAGAGCGATATCCGCAAAACGCGTAAATAAACGGTAGAGCGCGTTCAATTTTAATCTTTTTAGCAAACGGTATTTTTGCAAGAACCATAATTGCAACAAAGTCATCAATGTTTGCAATCATATCAATAAGTTTTAATTCACGTTTCGGCTTTTTAGCCTCTTTATCACTGCGTAGCTTGTTAGAAATTGCGACGGCAGTATTTGAACCGATTGCAACACCTATTGCTGAAACAAGTATTTTTACAAAGTTATTGTTGATTTTTTTAGATTTAACTTTTTCGACTAACTTAATTCCGCCATCAACAAGCAATAATGGCAAAGTTGTCAATGCCATTTGGAAAACTCCTTCTTTCCATTTTTTCTTTTGGTCTTTTTTAGATTCACCGATAGAACTTAACAAAATACCGCCAATGTTCCCAGCTGCCGCCATTCCAATCATTTGGTAGGCATTATAATGGAGTTTGAACATATTGTTCACTTTTTGATGTTTCATATACGCAAGAACAGGAATAGCAACCCCAAGAGTTGAACCGACTCCTGCCAATATTCTATCTTTTTTAGACAAACCGTTTTCAGAATCTTGTGATTTTTGCAGGTTTATATAACCATAAGAAATATCCTTACGGTTAGCCATAAATGCGTTCATATAGTGCCTTTGAGGTACGTTTGTCGTTATTGATTCAATTGCCATAATTGTGAATCCTGCCCCAAGTGTGTATACTACACTAAATTAAAATTTATGTAAAGTAGTATTTTAATTTCTTATGGCAAATGGCAAAGACAAATTATTTTCCTTTTTTATCGGCAAAATATCCCAGCTTGCCATATTCAAACAATCTTCAACATGAACTTTTGACAACTGGTCGTTATCATATTCTGCGGTGTATTTTCTAACTAACACATGATTTTCGTCATAGTGCAATTCTTGGATTTCACGACCGTTATCATCGTATGTAAATTCAACATCTATATATAAATCAGGAAGTTTTTTATTTTGGTATTTGAATTTGTTAGGAGTGATTTGGAATGACTCGACAACTTCGCCTTTTTCGTTATAAATGTTGTGTTTGCTGTTTGAATAATAATATTCTTCAACTTTATTGTCGTTTGAATCGTATTTAATGTATTTCAAAACTTTGTCATTGATGTTTTCATCAAAACTTGTCACAGGAGATTTTCGTACAAGTTCTTCTGTGTAGAGCAAATCTTCAGTATCTCGGTTAAAAGTTTGGCAACTCATCAAATATCCAAATTCATCAAACTTGCAATCTTTGAGGATATTTACCTGTTCCTCTTCTGTTGGTGTAACCATTTTTATATTTTTGGTATCAAAATATTCACCATCTTTTACTAATACTTCTGAAATCGCGTGTTCTTCAGGTTTTGCAATAAAATTAGGGGTATCGTTTACTATAAGTCTTTCATTATAAATATAATTTATGATATCTGGTTGGACTTTTTGGATGCAAAAGTCAGGATTATCTTTTGTAAAACAATTTTGAGATTTTTCAGGATAATTGAATCTGACAAATTCAAGTGAATCCATTTCATTTTTGGCTAAATAAATGAAAGATTTCATTGTTGTAGGTTTGAAATATTCACTTGGCCATAGTTTTGAAAACTCAATGCTGTCGTTATCTGCCACTGCTTGAATTTCATTTACGACATTTAGTTTCTGAACGCTTTCAACATTTTGAAAACCTTTAAATGTTACATTATAATTATCAGCCGCAAATGCTACTGAACCTGCCAAAACTACGCTTAATCCTGCTAATATTTTTTTATACATAATCTCTCCAACTTTTTTCTAATAATCTTAGTGTACAAAACTCAACAAAAACTCACATCATCTGATAATATTAGAATATTCGTGATAAAATATTTTTGCTTGGTGACCTTATTATGAAAAAGATTCTTTTAATAATTTCAATTTTAACAATAATTACCCCAACCGCAACGCTTGCCGAGGTTGTGCATATTCCGCTTGATGATGCAGTGAATTTAGCACTGGAAAATAATCTTGATTTAAAATCAAAACGAAAACAAGCAGAAGAACTTAAACAAGAAATAAAAATGGCTAATGCGCTAAAAAATCCGCAATTCCAGTCAAACTTTCTGATGGGAAAAGTAACCAAAGGCAATTCAAGCCAATTTGGTGCAGCGTTGCCGGTTGAAATCGGAAAGCGTGGAGTTAGAAAAAAAGTAGCCCAAGTTAATTTAAAAATAACCGAAGATGAAATAAGAGCCTCTGAACATGACCTCAAAATCAAGGTCATGCGCTCATATTTTAATATTCTTTATATGAAATCTATTGTGATTATTTTACAAGAGCGCGAAAAACTTTTCCGCAGTATGAAAGATATTGCAGAGAAAAAATCAAAAACTTCACCAAACTATGATATTGATGTTATGCAAAATGATATGAAATACAAAAAACAACTTGTATTTTTGAATAAAGCAAAAGCAAATCTTTTGGGTGCTCAGTTTGAGTTAAACGACACGATGAATATCAAAGATTCTAAAATAATGTATGATACAAAAGAATCATCATTATTTGAAAATAATTTGGCGATTTTGAATTTAAACTTGCTGCCATATCAAACAATTGAAGACACTGCGATGAAGTATAGCTATGCTCTTTCTATCGCTCAATCAAATATAGATAAAAGCAAAGAAGAAATAACATTGGCAAAACACCAACGCATCCCTGATATCACTGTCGCTGGCGGTTACGCTTACCAAACTAAACACCAAACAGGTACAGAATCATACCCTGGGGCTTATGTCGGTGCATTTGTAGATTTGCCGATTTTATATACTTATGCCCCTGAAATTAAACGTGCGCAAATCAGGTTGGAGCGTTCAGAGTTAGACAAAGCCTCTTTTGAAAATCATTTGAAATTCGCATTAAAAGAAGATTACAACGACTTTAAATATGCAAAAGATAATATGAGTCACTATAATGTGATTTTGAAAGAATCAAACACTGTTTTTGAAACTTATAAAAAACGATATGAAAAAGGTCAGGCAAGTTTGCTTAACTTAATTCAGGTTGAAAATGCGTATCAAGAGACTTTGCGTGAATATATCAGTGCAGTTCAAGTATTTTACGATGCCTATCTTAGCCTTATGCAGAATGTTGGGCATGATATTTTGTTAAAATCTAATGATTTGTAATATAAGTTAATAATATTAATAAATAGATGAACATTTGATAAAATTAAATCGTATAAAAGATGTAATTGTTTTATTTTTAGTTTTTGGAATTAAAAGAAAGGATGAAAAATGAAAAAATTTTCAACACTACTTGTCTTAGGAATGTTTGTTTTAGGGTTTGGAGTTCTACAAGCTCCTGTAAGTACAGCCGCTCCAACTCAACAAAAAGTTGTGCAAAAAGAAGGGCTAAAACAAGGACTAAAAAATGGTAATAAAGCAGGTGCTAAGCAAGGTTTATCACAAGGTCTCAAAGCTGGTAACAAAGAAGGCTTGAAAAATGGACTAAAAGATGGGGCAAAAGCCGGCAATAAAGATGGTTTGAAATATGGATTAAAAGACGGTTTGAAAAACGGCTTGAAAGATGGTGCAAAAAACGGACCTGTAAACGGAGCTAAAAAATAAATTTTACGAGGATTAAATATATATGAAAAAATTATACTTAATATTAACTTTAATTTTTTGTTCAGCAATTTGCGTTCAGGCTGCCAATATGCAAATTAATCCAGAAGCAAAATCGTTTAAGTATTCAACTACAGTTGAAAAAGAAAGACCGGTACTTGATGATGTTACAAAAGGGTTGATTTCTGCATATCAGAAAAATCCGTCAGAGGCTAACAAGCAAGCTTTGAAAAAACAAATCGCAATAAATTACGATAAAGTTCTGGCTAAAAAGAAAGCAAAACTTGCTGAACTGAAAACAACAGCCAAAGACCAATCTAAGATTGATGAAATGCAAGATATTGTAAACGAAATGATAAAAGACCGTGAAAATAGAATTAATCAATCATTGAGCAGATTTACTGATTCAAGATTAAAACCCGGAATAAGAGAAACAAAGGACGGCTATTTACCTGTTTTAGGTGCAGCTCAAAATGTATCTATTGCTTATGCAACTGTTACAAATGATGATTATGCAAAATTTGTAAAAGCTACAGGACATAAAGCGCCAAAAGATTGGACAAATGGAACATATCCAACAAATAAGGCAAAATACCCTGTCATAAATGTTTCTTATAATGATGCAATTGCATATTGTAATTGGCTATCTAAAACGGATAGCTCTGCTAATTATCGTTTACCGACAGAAAAAGAATGGGAACAGGCAGCAGGTCACATGCCAAAAGATGCGGATTTTAATGCAGGCGAAAATCTTGGTTTAAAACCGGTGAATTCTTATTCTAGTACTCTATCAGCTTCCGGCGCTGTTAATATGTGGGGTAACGTTTGGGAATGGACTTCTACAAATAGAACAGCCACAACAAAAGCAATAAAAGGTGGAGCTTGGGATTCAAAGAGAACTGATTGCAGAACAGAATATCGAGATGAGGGAAGAAATCCTCAAGTGGCTTATAGCAATGTCGGATTTCGTATAGTTCGCGAAAAATAAAAAATATAATGATATAAAAAGTGGCGCGGTGGTGAAACCACCGCGCCACTTAATTCTAGCTTTTTATCTTTTATACAGCAGCTGCTGATTTTGATTTTTCAATACATTCCATCAAAGTTTTTGCAACTGTTTCTTGTTCTTCGTGAGTTAATTCAGGGAACATTGGAAGTGAAATAACAACTTCAGTGTTCTTTTCTGTGATAGGAAGAGAACCTTTGCCCATACCTAACCAAGCATTAACTTTTTGGAAGTGAAGAGGGATTGGGTAGTACAACATAGCGCCAATACCTTTTTCACCAAGCATTTTGTGAACTTCATCTCTGTTAGGAATTTTAACTGTATATTGGTGGTAAACACAATATGTATTATCCAATTCTTTTGGAGTTTGAACATCTGCGCAACCTGCAAACAATTTGTTGTAGTATGCTGCATGTTCTCTTCTTTGAGTGTTCCATTCGTCGATGTGTTTAGCTTTTACTCTCAAGATAGCTGCTTGAATTTCATCAAGTCTGCTGTTTACACCAAGTTCATCGTTGTGGTAACGAACCATTGAACCGTGGTTTCTCAAGGCGATTAATCTGTCTTTTAGTTTTTCGTCATTAACTGTACAAAGACCGCCATCCCCCATTGTTCCTAAGTTTTTAGTTGGGTAGAAACTGTAACATCCGATATCACCGAATGTACCAACTTTTTGACCTTTGAAAGTTGAACCGATAGCTTGGCAGCAATCTTCAACGACTCTCAAATTGTGCTTTTTAGCAATAGCCATAATTGATTCCATATCACAAGGTTGACCATATAAGTGAACAGGAATAATAGCTTTTGTTTTAGGAGTGATAGCTGCTTCTATTTTTGCAGGGTCAATATTGAATGTATCAGGATTGATATCAACAAATACAGGTTTAGCACCAACCATGCCGATAGCTTCAGCTGTAGCAACAAATGTAAATGCAGTTGTAATAACTTCATCACCTGCTCCGATATCTAAAGCTCTCAATGCGATATGTAATGCATCAGTACCAGAGTTCAATGCAACTGTATATTTACAGCCGATATATTCTGCAAGTTCGCTTTCCAAGGCTTTTACGTTTGGGCCAAGAATATAGCAACCTGACCTCATAACTTCACATACAGCTTTTTCAGCTTCTGCGCCAATTTGTGCATATTGACGTTTTGAATCAAAAATAGGAATCATGTTTCTCTCCTTTGTTTATCTGTCGAATTTTAACCTATGAAATAATTATACCATAGGTTTTTGGGTATTAATATAAAATTTATATTAATAATATTTATTTACTATTTTTTTCTGAAAATTATTGACCCCGGAACAACAAACGCCATATCGATTGATTTCTCAAGAGCTTGAATATGCGGCGGTAATTGGTTGAAAAACGGACGATAATTTACTTGGTTTCGGTTTTCTGAAACTCTTAAAATCTTCATTCTATCCATTGCGTAATCCCAGAATACCTGAGCATCAAGAACCTTTGGCGGATAATTTGGGTAAGCACCGAGTGACCCACATTCAAGGTCTTCAATTATATAAAATCCGCCTGAATTTAGCATAGGAAACAACATTTCAAAAGTTCGTCTTTGGTCGCCCCACGCATGGGAGCAATCATCAATGATGCACATAATATTTTCGTTAAATTTACTTAACTTTTGAGGAAGGTCATCTGCTACAGCATCAGAACATACAAAAGAAATTCTTTCTTCTTCAAGTCTTGCTAATTTTTCATCTAAATCAACACCTATTATGTGTGCTTTTTCATAATATTCTTTCCACATTTTTAAGGATGCGCCTGTATAACAGCCAAGCTCAATGAGTGTAAAGGTTTCATCTAGCAATGTCGATAAAAACAATTCATAATGTCTTAAATAATCGTGACCTTTTGTCAGATTCCCGCGTCTTGTGTATTGAGATGCTTTATCTGTATTGTATTTTTGACCTAATTCGTCCAAAACTCCAAACTTGACCATTTCATTTCTCCTTAACTTTTCTTATGCAAAAATTATATGACAAAATTTTTGTTGGTAGCAAATTTATTTTTTAGGATTTTTATAAAAACTATGAGTGAGAAGTATTTTTTAATTTCGAAATTAACAAGAATTCCTTTTTCTAAATATAAAGGAAAAGCCGTCGTACTTTCTGAAAAACTCCCTACAACTTATGATGAGGTTGTTGTCGGATTAAAAGATAACAAACAAAATATTCGCACAATTACGACTTTCAGAAACGAGGCAGGCGAGGTTGTCGAACGCTCGTTTGATTATTATGGCAAGCAACTCAGACATAAAATTTATTCAAGACGAGATTCTGTTATTGGTGAAAATGAATGGGTTGAATCTACTAAAATCCAAGAATTGACTATCGTAAAACGAACATTGAAAACAGTTTATTTAGAATTAAAAGATAAACTTAGAGAAATGCACTTGCAGACACATTTGTGGGATGAACGAGTTACGCGCGTAAATCACCTTGCCAAAGATTTACTAACAGGCAGAAAAATCTTATCAAGTGTATTTGTTGACCATGTCAAAAATGAACACAAGTTTGTTGAATACCCTTCTGTAATAGGTAAACACAAACCCAAAGTTTTGTCATTCAAGGTTAATAAAAATACTCTTGAGGTTAAAGAAGGTTCAATCTCTGCACAAAATGTAAAAGTCCCAACTAATGATAAATATCTTGGTGTAAGGGCTTTTGATATGGAAGATTCAAGGATTCCGATGGTGAAATATTTTATCCATAAACGCAAACTTGATGATGCGGAATTGGTTTTGAACACTAATTATGCGCCTTGTGAGAAAGAAAAGGATATTATTGCATTTTATTCAGATGAAAATGGGTCAATAAATTTTAACCGAGAATATAAACATAAATCTAAAAAAGCTATCATAAATACATGTGCGCATGAAGTTGAACATGCTTGGCAATGGTATTTGCATGCGATACAAACAGGTGGCGAGACGGCTTACACTCATAGAATATATCTAAAAAACGAATATTTGAAAGATGGTGAATTGATTGTTGAAGCAGGTCGTTATACAGAAGCGATAGATAAATATGTAACGTGTTTGGAAAATGAAGAAGAGTACAGAAAGAGTTTGTTGGAAATCAAAGCAAGGCATAAAGGTAAAATTGAACAAGAAAATTACGAACGACAAGGGCATTCACTGCGCAGTGCCTTCCGCCACATTCCACAAGAGTCTATGTAGGTTGGTAAATTTGTTACATAGCCTTTTGTTTATCAGAATAATTAAATGGTACAATATTTGAAACTTCATCTGCTATTTTTTGTTCAGCTTTGAGAAGTTCAAAATTGTTTTGTAATCGCAAAAAATACCCTTTAGAAAGTCCAAAATATTTTGTAAGTCGCAAATCTGTATCAGCAGTAATTGAGCGCTGTCCTCTAATTATTGCATTTATTCGATTTGAAGGCACCCCAATTGCAATCGCAAGTGCATTTTGTGATAATTCTAACGGTTCTAAAAATTCTTCCTGTAGAACTTCGCCAATATGTGGTATTTCGATATATTTTTGCATATTGTACCTCAAGTATTTATATTTCTATATCTATTATGTACTACGTACAAGATAAAATCAAGTGGGAGCAATATAATTTTTTCAAAATATTAATAATTAATGATAATCAACAATTTCAACATTATAGGCATTATTATCAAACCACTTGAAACAAATTCTATATTGCTGATTGATGCGTATTGAGTAGTAACCGAGTCTATTGCCTTGAAGTTGTTCAAGAAAATTTGCCGGAGGAATTCTTAAATCATTGATATCCTCTGCTGTATCTATCATGTGCAATTTTATCAATGCTCTACGGTGTATTTCAGTTGGAATTTTCTTAGAAAACTGACCATTAAATATTTTCATTGTCTCTTTACATTTAAATGACTTAATCATGTGCCAATTGTACTACAAAAATAAGTCTAGCTCTTGCGTTTCCAAACTTGGCTCCTCTGAATTGGTTTACTTTAAATACTTCATGTCTTTGAATTTGAGCACATAATACGCACAACCATAACCGGCGCCGGTTTTGGCTATACAATTTGTATCATAAGGATACATACTATCAGGGTGACCCATTGGAAGTAATGAGCGTTTTTCAGCATCATAAGTAAATATAAATAAATCTTTTCCCATAATATTAGGCTTTGAAACCCCATTTACATCGACATTTATCTGTAAATTATTATTAGAGTTAACGCCTTGTACAGTTACCGCAGAACCGTTTAATAAAGTGAATTTGTATTTTGGTTTTTCTTGGTTATATCCTGTATATCCTTTATTGTGCAACAATGCATATCTATTAGCAAAACATTGCTCATTATCATCAACTATACCGCAAATATTTGCGACCTTTAAAAACGGTTTTAAATTATTGAAAACCAATTCCGCGTATTCAGGTGTTCTGGAAGGTTTACCCCAACTGCCGAGTTCTCCGTATTCTTCTTCAGAAGTCTTTATTGCTTGGCTTAAAATTGATGTAGTTTCAAGTAAGCGACTCACCGTTTGCTTTTCATAATATGTATGCATCAAAGTAGGAATCGTCATCGCGGCGACTATTCCGATTATTCCCAGTGTAATTAAAACTTCTGCCAAGGTAAAAGCATATTTTTTAGTACAATATTTTGAATTCATACAAACCTCTCTTTAAATTATTGATTTAATATTAAATTAATAATTTAAAATTGTCAATCTGACTTTAAACTAATGTATTCTGATTAAATGAGCATAAGTAATGATATTAAGAAACTATTGATTGACAAAGATATGACATTGACCCAGCTTGCAAAGATTATTGCGGAGCGAAAAGGTAAAAATTTTTCGATACAAAATCTCTCTCAAAAGTTAAAAAAAGACACTCTTAACGTGAAAGAACTTGAGATAATCATGGAGACCTTGGGGTATAAAATCTGTTACTTACCGAAAAAAACATATAAAGGGTAAATTTATTGTTGGTGATAGATAAACAAAAACTTTGTGGTTAAGGGGGCATAAAGTTTTAGACCCTCTTCGAGTGACACTAGCCGAACCAACGAGTGATGCGAGTTGAGTGAGACTGTGTGCCGTATGGCTGAGGTATGAGAAGATGGGGTCGAAGACTTACGAATATTTTCCCTCTCTTAGAGATATTTCTAGTAACTTTTAACAAAACTCAATACAGAGCAGGGAAAATATT
>ERZ808267.278-NODE-278-length-17913-cov-4.072964_pt1 | contig 17913 bp, 11 predicted proteins | sample MGYA00521241_ERZ808267 | MGnify/ENA primary metagenome ERZ808267 (study PRJEB31516, sample SAMN03275592) | gut metagenome | biome: mammalia-associated habitat; material: feces | host: Papio cynocephalus | place: Kenya | collected 2012-07-19 ... | reverse complement strand
AGCATCGGTCTGGCCGAAACGGATATTGTCCTTGAAGGAAGCATTGAAGAGGATTGCCTCTTGGTTCACGTTGCCTATCAGTTGGCGGAGGTCGTGTACGGCAAGGTCTTTCACGTTGATGCCGTCGATGAGCACCTCGCCTTCCTGTACATCGTAATAGCGAGGTATCAAGTCGAGCATCGTACTCTTTCCGCTACCGCTTTGTCCCACCAAGGCAATGGTTTTACCCTTCGGGATAATGAGGTTGATGTCTTTCAATACATAAACCAGTTCGTCGCTTTTGTGGTCGGTATAGGCGAATGAAACATGACGGAACTCTATCTGATGTTCGAAACTAGCGATATGCTCAGGATTCTCCTTGTCTTGAATCTCCACCTCGGCTTGAAGAATTTTGTCGATGCGTTCCATGCTTGCCAACCCTTTCGGGATATTGTAGCTAGCCTTGGAAAATTCCTTCAGCGGATTGATGATGCTATAGAGCATCACGAGATAGAAAATAATGGTAGGACCGTCGATGCGTCCATAGTCCAAAACCAAGATGCCACCAAACCATAATACTACGACAATGAGCACCGTACCCAGAAATTCGCTCATCGGGTGAGCCATCTGCTGACGGATATTTACTCTCATGATATTGTCACGATAGGAACTGTTTACTTGGTCGAAGCGCCAGTTCATCTTTTCCTCTGCGCAAAAAGCCTTGATAATTCGCAAACCGCCCAAAGTTTCCTCCACCATGCTCATCGTGTCGCTCCAGAGGGCTTGTGCTTGTGTACTCTGTGCCTTCAGCTTTTTACCAACTATTCCCATGAACCAACCGAATGGTGGTACAAAGAGGATGGTGAAGAGGGTGAGTTGCCAACTGATGAAGATGAGCGTGCAGAAATAGAAGAGTATCAAGATTGGGTTCTTGAAGAGCATGTCGAGCGACGACATGATACTGTTCTCCACCTCTTGCACATCACCACTCATGCGGGCGATGATGTCGCCCTTGCGCTCCTCGCTGAAGAAACTTAATGAAAGGGAAGTTATCTTCTGATAGAGTTGGTTGCGAATGTCACGCACGATACCTGTACGGATAGGTATAATCGTAGCCGAAGACAAGAAGTAGGCTCCCGTCTTGAGGAAGGTCATGAAGGCTAGGAACAAGCCGATGACCAAGAGGGCTGCCGATGCACTGTGGGCAACGATAAACTCCTGGATGTAGTAGTACATGTTGTTGGTAGCCACTTCCTTGATGGTGCCCCAATCTCCGTTCCAGTGCATGTAGTCGTTGGCACGGATACCTCCGTCTACCTGGAAGAGGATTTGCAGGATTGGTATCAAGGCTGCAAACGAGAAAATGTTCAATATCGCACTGAGGATATTGAACAGGATAGACAGCCCTAGATACTTCTTGTATGGAGGGACGAATCGGCGTAATATTTGCAAGAATTCCTTCATAGGTGCAAATTTAGTGTTTTTATAGAAAACCGCCAAATAATTTGGCGGTTTTCTTTGTCTTTTATAGGGAAAATCCTCAAAGGCGAGGATATGTGCTTATTCTTTCACTTCCTCACCGAAGAGGGTGGCTGAGGTGGAGCCTGTGATGCGAACCTTCACGAACTCTCCGATGTGGTGGTTGCCCTTATCGATGACCACCGCCTTGTTTTGTTCGGTGCGCCCCATCATCTGCTCACGGCTTCGCTTGCTGAAGTTTTCGATGAGGATGGTGAACTCCTTGCCCTCATCCTTCTTGTTCTGCTCGGCACTCACCTCGGTCTGGAGTTTGATGAGCTCGTTGAGTCGGGCTATCTTGGTATCCTCTGTCACGTTGTCTGGCAGGTGCTTGGCTGCGTAAGTGCCAGGACGCTCTGAATACTTGAACATGAAGGCGCTGTCGAAACCTACTTCCTTCACCAATGAGAGGGTCTCCTGATGGTCTTCCTCGGTCTCATCGTGATAACCTACGAAGATGTCGGTGGTGATGCCGCAGCCAGGGATGATGCGCTTGATGGCGGCTATCTTCTCCAAGTACTCCTCACGGGTATATTTGCGGTTCATGAGTTTCAGTATCTTGTTGCTTCCGCTCTGTGCAGGGAAGTGGATGTGGTTGCAGAGGTTTGGCTCGTCGGCGATGGCGTGCAGGATGTCCTCGGTCATGTCCTCTGGGTTGGAGGTGGTGAAGCGCACACGCATGTCTGGCACTGCCTCGGCTACCATTCTCAGCAACTGGGCGAAGGAAATGCTGCCTTCCTCACGCTTGCCCGATGGAGAGAGACCATAACTGTTCACGTTTTGTCCCAGGAGGGTAACCTCTTTGAAACCACGGTCGTGCAAGTCGCGTACTTCTCTGAGGATGCTCTCTGCGTCACGGCTGCGCTCACGTCCACGGGTATAAGGTACGATGCAGTAGTGGCAGAAGTTGTTGCAGCCACGCATGATGCTCACGAAACCGCTCACTCGGTTGCCGCCGATGCGCTGAGGCACGATGTCGCGGTAAGTCTCGGTCTTCGAGAGCTCGATGTTGATGGCGTTGGTGCCAATCTCGCACTGCGCAATCATGTCTGGTAGGTTGAGGTAACTGTCTGGTCCGCAGACCAAGTTGGCATAGTGGTTCTGGATGAGGTCGTCCTTCACACGCTCCGCCATGCAGCCCAATACGCCGAGAATCACCTTCCTGCCCTTCTTCTGCTCGGCATGGAGGGTGTCCAGGCGATGATAAATCTTGTTCTCCGCATTCTCTCGAATGCTACAGGTGTTGAGGAAGATGGCATCCGCCTCTTCTTCCTTCTCACAAATCTCGTAGCCAGCCATCTGCATGACGCTGGCTACCACTTCGCTGTCTGCCACGTTCATCTGGCAGCCGTAAGTCTCGATAAATAGTTTCTTCATTGTTCTAGATGAATTCTATTCGTTATAAAATATATAATAATGTTGTTGTTAATAATGTATTCTTGAGGAAGGAGCATTGTGCTCAACCATTCCCTTGGAGATGGGCATCAATATGAAGTAGACGATGATGCCCGAAACGAGTCCGGCCAAGGCGTCGATGAGATAATGTGCCTGGATGTAAACCGTTGCCATGCAGAGGAATATATAGAAAGGAAGCGTAGCATAGAGCAACTTGCGTTTGCCCGAATGCCAAAGCAAGAGCATGCAGACGGTGCTCACGCCCACGTGCGAACTAGGAAATGCCGCCGTAGGACGTTCGCCGGCAGCCTTGGCATCCTCTACGAGCTGATAGAATACACCATCGGTGTAGCCAGGTGTGGGCAGGCAGTCGGTATGGGTGTTGAAATAGTTGCCCAACGGTGGGAAGATTCCTTTGGCAATATCGTTGACACCTACAGCGTCATAATAGAAGGTTGGACCTGCCACAGGCACGTAGATGAAGACGATATAATAGATGAAGAAGCTGGTGAGCAACACGAACGCCGCCCGTTCCGACTCGTAATATCTAAAGAAGAAATAATAGAGTGTGACCAGTGCTATCATCGGGTAATACATGAAGTAGCCCATCGACATCAGCTCGCTCACCACAGCCCATGGCAGAGCCTTGGCAAAGTAGAGGGCTGGCTGGCATCCAAAGAGGTCTTGTTCCCAACCTGCGAAGATATGATCGAGATTGGGAAACATTCGGTTGATTTCGTAAGTGTCTGGATACCACCAGGCGAGCAATGCCATCTGCGCCATGATTCTCACCATCTTGGTCAGTCTACATGGCACCATTCGGTAAACCGCCCAAAGGGCAGCCGTCATGGCGAGCACCCTGAGTCGCCCCCAAAGCATAGCCTCGGGATTTACCAGTTTGGTATAGGTGAAGAGCATGGTGAGGAGTGTTATCGCCATGTAGCCCAGCATCACCCATTCCAGAGCAAAGAGACCTTTCTTCGGGTTCTTGTCTATCTTGAAATAATCTTTTATCACTTTCTCTTTGTTTAATTTACAGCCATCCGTTCTCCTTATACCATTTGATGGCGAGTTTCACGCCGCGTTCCAAAGGGTAGTGGGGATGGTAGCCCAGTTCGTCCATGGCTGGCTCGATGTCGCATCGCCAGTTGCGTTGCTTCAGAATGTTGTACTTGTCGTTGTTGAGCGCCGACATCTTGCCGGTCATCCTGCCGATGTACTCGCCCAGGAAGGTGACGATGCGCAACACCCATATCGGAGCCTTGATGCGCAGCATCCATGGATCGCCCAACTCCTTCTGTATCAAGTCGCTGAAAGTGGACGACTGATACACCTCGCCATCGCTGAGGAAATACTTTCTGCCGTTCATGCCGTGGTCGAGGGCGAGGAACACAGCCTGCACCACATCCTGTACGTAGACGAATGTGATGTCCTGTCGCTTGTAGCCCACAGCGAAGTCGATGTGTTGCTTGATGCTTTTTGCCATGAGGAAATAGTCTTTCTCTCGTGGACCATATACGCCAGTAGGGCGCAGGACAATATAGGGAAAATTGTTGCCGATGCTGTCGAGATAACGCTCGGCCTCCAACTTGCTCTTGCCGTAGGCCGTGTTGGGCTTAGGGGTGTCGTGCTCGGAGATTTCCTGGTATGGCTGTTCCTCACGGATGGCACCAAAGATGCTAAGCGAGCTGATGAATACAAATCGCTTGATTGGCATCTGAAGATGCATGATGGCAGCTACCAGATGCTTGGTTCCATCGGTGTTAACCTTATAGAAATCAGCAGCATGCAGGCACTTGGTGGCACCTGCAGCATGCACGATATAGTCGAACTCGTGTGGGGCGAGTTCTTTCTCAAGTTCTTCCTGTGAAGAAAGATTGAGATTGATGAAATGGATGCGCTCGTCTTGCAGATACTTCTTCGAACTGGTAGGACGCACTGCCGCCCAGGTCTCCATGCCTTGTCGCAAGGCTTCTTCCACGATGTAGCTGCCGATGAATCCCGACGCACCCGTTACTAGAATCTTCATTAATTAATTATGTAAAATTGCAATTTCGGCTGCAAAATTACAACAAAAAATTGAGTTTTCGGCTATATTCTGCCAAAAAACTTACTTTTAGTACCATACTTCTATCTGTGGAGTCTCATTCTTGTAGGCTGGCATACATCTACCGATGTTGGCGAGCACATACTGGGTGGCGATTACTTTCTCGTTGTAGTGTATAGCCTTTTCATATTTTTCGAGTTTTAATTATACACTTACTATGAAGATAGATTCGCCACAAAGGTACGTCTTTTTGCTATTACGCCTCGTGCTGGCGCACGCCCATGCGAGCCTCCACCACGTTGACCACGTAGTCGCCCAGTTTCTCGCACTCCTGTATGATGTCCATGTACATCGTGCCGATGGCGTAGGTGTAGAGGTGGTTGTTCACGTCGTTGATGTTCTGGCTCTTCAACTGGTTGCGATAATTGTTGATTTCGTTCTCGATGTTGAAGGAGAGGTTGGCGTCGTTGTCGCCCTTGTGCCCCACGAGCGTGATGATCATCTGGGTGAGCGCCTGGTCGGTGAGCTCCATCATCTGGTGCATGTGCTCGTATTGGCTAGGGATGAAGTCTTCCTTGCCCTTGATGCGGCGGTTGATGGTGCGTGCGATGTTGTAGCAACTGTCGCCGATGCTCTCTATCTCGGAAATCTCGCGCAGCATGGCACGAATCTTTGCCTTGGTCTCGTCTGATAGGTGGGAGTCGCTCACCTGGTCGAGATACTTGGCTATCTCTATCTCCATGTTGTCGGAGATGCCCTCATATTTCTCGATGCGGGTGAAGAGTTTCACGAATTTGTCGGGATTGGTCTCGCCCAAGAGCTCTTTTACCATGCCAAACATGCGCTGGATGCGCTCGGCGAAGGAGTGGATTTCCTTCTGAGCCTCCAAGACGGAGATTTCCGGGGTCTTCATGATACCCGTCTGGATGAAGCGCAGGCGGAAGTCGTCCTCGTCGGCGTTCTTCTTAGGACGGATAATCTTGCACACCAACTTCTCTATCTGTGGGATGAACCATACGAGGATGAAGGTGTTGGAGAGGTTGAAGGTGGTGTGGAAGGCGGCGAGCACAAAGGAGAGCTTGGCGGCGTTGGCATAGAAGCCCGGGGCACCCTTCTCCATGTTTACGTCGTAGCCCACCCAGCCGCACACGAGGTTGATGAATGGCTTGAAGACGCAGAGTATCCAGAGCACACCGAAGATGTTGAACACCATGTGGGCCATGGCGGCTCTTCTAGCCTGCGTGTTGGCGGTGAGCGCAGCCACGTTACTGGTTACGGTGGTTCCGATGTTCTCACCCATCACGAGCGCAATGCCTTGATAGATAGGTAGTACGCCTGTGGAACAGAGTATCATCGTGATGGCCATGACGGCTGCCGAGCTCTGTACGCACATGGTGAGTATGCTTCCGATGATGAGGAAGACGATGGTGGTGAGAAAACTATGTGGGTCGAAACTAGCGAAGAAATCGAGCACTGGCTGGTTGTGGGCCAGGTCCATGTCGATGCCGGTTTGGCGTAAGGTTCCCAAACCTAGGAACATAAAGGATATACCGAAGATGAAATCGCCTACTATCTTGCGCTTCTTGCTATAGATGAGGATGATGGCAAAGAAGAAGGCTGGCCATACGAAGTCGGTGATGTTGAACGAGAATCCGGCGCTCATGATCCATGCGGTGAGCGTGGTTCCGATGTTGGCGCCCATGATGACCGAGATGGCCTGGGCAAGGGTGAGCAGACCTGCGTTGACAAACGAGACCGTCATCACCGTGGTGGCTGTGGAAGACTGTACCGCAGCCGTGATGAGCGTACCCGAGAGGATGCCCGTCAAACGATTGGTGGTCATCGTTCCTAACACATGGCGGAGCTGTGGTCCTGCCATCTTCTGCAAACTGTCGCTCATCGACTTCATACCGAACATGAGTAGGGCGAGTGCTCCGATAAGCCTAAAAAATATCCAAATCGACATATTATAACTTAATTTTTGTTGTCAAAATCACCAAGTTAACGAATTTCTTCGTACCTTTACCCGAAAGTTTTGATTTCTCTCTCCGAGTTGGTTCGGGAGGGGGATAGATCGTCTAACATTGTAACATAAACGTAACGCAAATGAAACAGATGATTCAAATCCGTTGCAAAAATAATAAAAAATCTCAAAAAGTCGCAATCGGAAGCACACTTTTTGATATTTTTTCTGATTTTGGCCTCAATATGGAGCACGGACCAGTGTCGGCTAGGGTGAATAACAAGGTTGAGGGCATGCACTTTCGGGTGTACAACAACAAGGACGTGGAGTTCCTCGACATGACCTCCGCCTCGGGGTCTCGTGCCTACACTCGCACGCTCTTCTTCGTGCTCTGCAAGGCGGTGAAGGATGTGTTCCCGTTCAGCCCCGACGTCATCATTGACATCCCGGTGTCGAATGGCTTCTACGTGGATGTGAAGCTCGACCGTCCTATCACCGACGAGGACGTGAACATGATACGTCGACGCATGGAGAAGATCATCGCCGACAAGATGCCTATCTGCCGATATGTGGTGCCTACAGAGGATGCCATCGCCCTCTTCGAGGAGAAGGGCGACGTGGAGAAGGTGAAACTGTTGAAGACCTCCGGTTCCATCTACACCACCTATTATAAGATAGGTGACTATGTGGACTTCTATTATGGCACGCTGCTCACCAACACCTCGCAGCTCTATCTCTTCGGATTGGAGAAATATTACGACGGCATGTTGCTGCGCATCCCTTCGCTCAAGAATCCCGACGAGCTGGGCGAACTGACCCGACAAGACAAGATGTTTGAGATTTTCAAGGAGCACCATCGCTGGCAAGACATCCTCGGCATCCGTACCGTGGGCGACTTCAACCAGGCGGTGGAAAAGGGCTTTGCCACCGACATCATTAATATCAGCGAGGCATTGCAAGAGAAGAAGATAGCTCAGATAGCCGAGGAGATAGCCCAGCGCAAGGGGGTGAAACTCGTATTGCTGGCGGGACCTTCGTCTTCGGGCAAAACCACAAGTTGCAAGCGACTTTCGATACAGCTCGCCGTGAACGGACTGAAACCTTTGCAGATTTCCCTCGACGATTATTTCGTAGATAGGGAGAGAACACCGAAGGACGGGAACGGCGAATACGACTACGAGAGCATCTATGCGCTCGACCTCGACTTGATCAACGAGCAGTTTAACGCTCTCTTCCGTGGCGAGGAGGTGGAATTGCCGAAATACGACTTCCAGAGCGGCAAGAGCAAGAAGAGTGGCAAGAAGCTGAAGATGGCGCCGAACAATGTGCTGGTGGTGGAGGGCATCCATGCCCTGAATCCAGAACTTACCTCGCATATCCCTAACGAGCAGATATTCAGGGTGTATGCGTCGGCATTGACCACCATATTGCTTGACAATCATAACTATATCCCGACTACAGACAACCGCCTTCTTCGTCGCATCATCCGCGACTACAAGTATCGTGGCGTTTCGGCACAAGAGACCATCCATCGTTGGCCTTCGGTTCGTGCGGGCGAGAACAAGTGTATCTTCCCGTTCCAGGAGAATGCCGACGCGATGCTGAATACGGCGATGCTCTACGAGCTGGCGGTCATCAAGACGCAAGCCGAGCCGCTGTTGCAGCAAGTGCCGGAGAATTGCGAGGAATATGCCGAGGCCTATCGCCTCTTGAAGTTCCTGAAGTATTTCAAGGGAATACCTTATAATAATCTTCCTCCTACATCGCTATTGAGAGAGTTCTTGGGTGGCAGCTCGTTCCATTACTAATTGAACGAAAATTTATTTCTACCTGTATGGTTGGAGTGCTATTAGGCGTAGTTTTGAATCCTGCCTAGTTAGGGCAGGAGACTGCCTAGGTTGGGGCAGTTTTCTGCCTAGGTAGAGGCAGTAAATGAAATGTGGCGACGTAATTCGGGTTACGTCGCCACATCCTTTTCGTTGTGTTATTCCTTTCGTAGTATTATACTTTTGCATTTCTACTTCACACTACACCCGGCAATGTGTAAATCGCTGTGCTGTAGATATTTATCTGGTGTGTAGTGTGCTTGCTCACACTACACCCACACTACACCCCACTACACCCCCTTCTCATCATGCTGAAGGTGTAGTGTGGTGTAGTGTTGGTGTAGTGTCAGTCGTAATATTACACCACCTTAACCATTTGATTATTAGCTTGATACAGAGCTGTGGTGTAGTGTGTAGTAGATTCCGTATTTTTATAGCTTGCTACCGTAGCAGAGGTCGCCGGCGTCGCCGAAGCCAGGCACGATATACTTGTGCTCGTTCAGGCCCTCGTCGATGCTGGCACACCAGATGGTGGTCTTGTCGTCAGGGAACGTCTTCTTGATGTGCTCGATTCCCTCTGGCGCAGCCAGCACGCAAGCCACGTGGATGTGCTTAGGGTGTCCCTTGGTGAGGATGGCCTTCAATCCCATCTCCATGCTGATGCCCGTGGCGAGCATAGGGTCGGCGATGATGAGCGTCTTGCCCTCGATCTCTGGAGTGGCGAGATACTCGATGTGCACGCCCACCTCGGTGTGGCTCTCGTTGGTATACTCACGGTAAGCGCTCACGAAGGCGTTGCCCGAGTGGTCGAAGATGTTGAGAAAACCTTGATGGAACGGAAGTCCGGCACGGAAAATGGTGCCAATGACAATCTTGTCGGTCGGAAGATCGACTTGGGCTACGCCAAGTGGAGTAGTCACCTTGGTGGATTGGTAATCGAGAGTCTTTGAAATCTCAAAGGCCTCATACTCACCGATTCTCATGATGTTGTTGCGAAAGAGAAGTCGGTTCTTTTGATAGTCGCAGTCACGCATCTCTGCCAGGTAACGGTTGATGATGCAGTTGTGCTCGCTCAGATTGTTAATTTCCATTGTCGTAGTTTTTATGCTATATTTTTTGCCTAAATTTTTGCAAAGATAATAAGTATTGGGGAAACTACAAAATGTTTGGGGCATAAAATTGCAAGGAGCTTCGTTTTTTTTTCTTCAAGTTGCCTCATGCGCCCTGTGAAATGAAAGCGGGCTGTAAGCCCAACAGCACCTAGCCCAGGGCAACGCCCTGGGTTAATGGGGTGGAGTTCCTGCGCCCTGTAAGGGCAAAAGCTTTATTCTTAAGCTTGCTGATGTAATGCTTTTGCCCTTTCAGGGCGACTTTCCCCCTTGCATTTTACCTAGGGCGTTGCCCTAGGCTAGGTGCTTTTGCCCTTTCAGGGCGCATTCTTGCCTACATGCTACTTATTATTCATTACTCGGTTATTTATTACTCGGTTATTTATTACTCGGTTATATATTAATAGGTGTAGCTGTGCTCTGCCCTAAAAGCCAAAGGCAAAGAAAATTTGCAAAGTCAACGTGGCAAATTGTGGATAAAATGCTGTGATTTTAATTTCTTTAACCTAAAAAGAATTTAAATTGTACGAATAATAAAGAAGAAAGTTTGCTGTAAAACATATTTTTCGTAACTTTGCGGCGATTTAGGAAAAGAAGAATTAATTCACAACTTAAATACATTTATAAAAATGGCAAAGTTTGATAAGTCAGTTTTAGCAAAGTACGGAATCACAGGTACAACTGAGGTTCTCTACAATCCTTCTTACGAGGTATTGTTCAACGAGGAGACAAAGGAAGGTCTCCAGGGTTTTGAGGTTGGTCAGGAGACTGAGCTCGGTGCAGTTAACGTAATGACTGGTATCTACACTGGTCGTTCTCCTAAAGACAAGTTCATCGTTGACGATGCTACTTCTCACGACACAGTATGGTGGGATTCAGAGGAGTATCACAACGATAACCACAAGGCTACTCCAGAGGCATGGAACGCCGTTAAGGAGATCGCTAAGAAGGAGCTTTCTAACAAGAAGTTGTTCGTAGTAGATGGTTTCTGCGGTACACACAAGGATACACGTATGAAGGTACGTTTCATCGTTGAGGTAGCATGGCAGGCACACTTCGTAACAAATATGTTCATCCGTCCTCAGAACGAGGCTGAGTTCGATCAGGAGCCAGACTTCATCGTTTACAATGCTTCTAAGGCAAAGGTTGAGAACTGGAAGGAGTTGGGTCTCCACTCAGAGACAGCCGTTGTATTCAACGTAACTTCTAAGGAGCAGGTTATCATCAACACATGGTACGGTGGTGAGATGAAGAAGGGTATGTTCTCTATGATGAACTACTTCTTGCCATTGAAGGGCATGGCTTCTATGCACTGCTCTGCCAACACAGATATGAACGGTGAGAACACCGCTATCTTCTTCGGTCTTTCTGGTACAGGTAAGACTACATTGTCTACAGACCCTAAGCGTAAGTTGATCGGTGACGATGAGCACGGATGGGACGACGAGGGTGTGTTCAACTTCGAAGGTGGTTGCTACGCTAAGGTTATCAACCTCGACAAGGAGTCTGAGCCAGACATCTACGGCGCTATCACACGTGACGCTCTCCTCGAGAACGTAACAGTAGACAAGAACGGTAAGATCGACTTCGCAGACAAGTCAGTTACAGAGAACACTCGTGTATCTTACCCTATCTACCACATCAAGAACATCCAGCGTCCATTCTCTCAGGGTCCAGCTGCTAAGCAGGTTATCTTCTTGTCAGCAGATGCATTCGGTGTATTGCCACCAGTATCTATCTTGAACGCTGAGCAGACTAAGTACTATTTCCTCTCTGGCTTCACAGCTAAGTTGGCTGGTACAGAGCGCGGTATCACCGAGCCTACTCCAACATTCTCTGCTTGCTTCGGTCAGGCATTCTTGGAGTTGCACCCAACTAAGTACGCTGAGGAGTTGGTAAAGAAGATGCAGAAGTCTGGTGCTAAGGCATACTTGGTTAACACAGGTTGGAACGGTACAGGCAAGCGTATCTCTATCCGCGATACACGTGGTATCATCGACGCTATCCTCGACCACTCAATCGACGCTGCTCCTACAAAGACCATCCCATTCTTCAACTTCGTAGTTCCTACACAGTTGGAAGGTGTTGATCCTAAGATCTTGGATCCTCGCGATACATACGCTGAGGCTTCACAGTGGGAGGAGAAGGCTAAGGATTTGGCTGCTCGCTTCATCAAGAACTTCAAGAAGTACGAGACCAACGAGGCTGGTAAGGCTCTCGTTGCTGCTGGTCCACAGCTCTAATTCGACACTTCGAATTAAGACTAAATACAGAATCCCGTTTCTCGCAAGAGGAGCGGGATTCTTTCGTTTTCGGGCGAATTAATCACTAAAAAATATAAAAAACAAGCATAAAATGAATAATTTGCATAATAATAAGGAGAAAAGGGCGAGTTTTTGAAGAATTCTCTGTAAATTTGCAGCTAAAAATAAAATTGATAAGAATGAAAAGGAAGTTTTTTGCTTTCATAGCACTCATCTCAGCTACCCTGTCGCTCTCCTCATGCTTGAGCAGCGACGATGAAACTGTAGAATATACTCACGACACAGCCATCACGGCTTTCTCCCTCGGCTCGCTCGACAGATGGAGCAAAACCACAGCAGGAAAAGACACCCTGCTCAAGGCCAACGTGACGGGCTCAAACTATAAATTTTACATAGATCAGGCACAGCGCAAGATCTACAACCCTGATTCCTTGCCTTGCGGGGTGAGGGACACTGCTGTATTGGCAACCATCACTGCCAAGAACAGTAGCCCTATGGTGTGGATGGACATCGACAAGACCGACTCCATCACGGGTTATTACTCCAGCTCCGACTCCGTCAACTTCTCCAAGCCTCGCCTCTTGCGAGTATATAGCAACGACCTTGCGGCTTATGCCACATACGAGGTGACGGTGAACATCCACCAACAGTTGCCTTACGAGTTCCATTGGAGTACGTTGGCTCAGCAAAACGCACAGTTGGCAGCCCTCACCGACCAAAAGGCACTTGCAGTGGGCAGCTACGTATATGTATTCGGCAAGACAGCCGAGAGCATGAAGGTGTATCGCTCTGCCATCACGGATGGAGCAAACTGGGCGACCGTTACGCCAAACGTAAGCTTCGATAAGGACGACTTCCAGAATGCCGTGGCTCTCGATGGCAAAATCTATATGCTGAGCAACGGCAAGATATATAGCTCTACCGACGGAGCCGAATGGAGCCAGGTGGCAGAAAACGCTTCGCTCAAGCAGCTCATCGGCGCCAGCTCGCAGTATCTCTATGCTTATGATGCGACCGGAATCCAGGTTTCCAAGGACAAAGGACAGACATGGACAGAAGAGACACTCGACGCCGATGCCTCTCTCTTGCCTTCTCATAACATCTCGATGAATGTATCCAGCATCCTCTCTACCAAGAACGCAGAGCACCTGATGTTGATGGGTACTCGCGACAAGGCCTTGGGCGACTCCATCGCCACCACCTGGAACCGCACCGTAGACTACAATGCGTACAATGGAGAATGGAATTATATGGAGCTCGACAAGAACCAGCGAGGCAAGATGCCTTATCTGGACGAGGTAATCACTTGCGTCGCCGACACAGGCTTCGTGGCTTTGGGCAGCAACGGCAAATGGTATAAGAGCAAGACCGCAGGATTAACATGGGAGGTGGACAACACCGTGGAGATGCCTGCCAACTTCTCTACCTCCGCACGCTTCGGCTTCTGCCGTGACGAGAACCATTTCTACTGGGTGATTTCTAACGGATACGTATGGAAAGGCCGACACAACATCGATGGCTGGAAAAAGGATTAGCCTTCGCCCTCATCCTCTTGGCGCTCTCTGCCACCAAGGCTCGTGCGCAAGATGATCCGCAATATCGCTTGGAAGTGGGAGCGGGCATCGGAATGCTTACCTACGAAGGCGATTTCAACGGCAACATCTTTGGGCACATGCAACCGATGGCGACGCTTGTGGGGCGATACAACTTCGACCCCTACAAAGACTTGAGGCTCTCGCTCTCGGTGGGCAAGATAAAAGGCTCTTCGGCAAACGTGGACACCTACTATCCCGACTTTGCCGAGCAAACCTATCAGTTTGATAATACGCTGGTAGACTTGAGCCTGATGTATGAATACAACTTCTGGCCATACGGCACGGGCAGAGATTATCGGGGAGCTCGCCGACTGGTGCCTTACATCGCAGGTGGACTAGGAGCCACCTATGCAAAAGGAAACAAGAATGTCTTTACAGCCAACGTTCCGCTGGGGCTTGGTGTAAAATATAAAGTGAACGAACGGCTGAATCTAGGGCTCGATTGGACCGTCCATTTCTCGTTGAGCGACGAACTGGATGGCGTGAAAGACCCCTATCAGGTCAAGAGCAGCGGGCTTTTCAAGAACACCGACTGCTACTCGATGCTGCAAGTGTCGCTGACCTATAGCTTTCAGGCAAAATGTAAAACTTGTAATAAAGAAGAATGATGGACAACTTAGATATGAATCGTATTCCAGAGCACATCGCCATCATCATGGACGGCAATGGACGCTGGGCTACCGAGCGTGGCAAACAGCGTAGCTACGGCCATCAGGCTGGAGTGGAAACCGTGCGTCGCATCACCTCGGAGTGTACCCGCCTGGGTGTGAAATACCTCACTCTCTACACCTTCTCCACCGAGAACTGGAATCGCCCTGCCGACGAAATCGCAGCCTTGATGGGACTGGTGCTCACATCCCTGGAAGACGAAATCTTCATGAAGAACAACGTGCGCTTCCGTGTGATAGGCGACATCAAGCGCTTGCCACAGCAGGTGCAAGACAAGCTGCAGGAAACCATGGACCATACCGCCAAGAACGACGCCATGACCATGGTGGTGGCCTTGAGCTACTCATCGCGCTGGGAAATCGTCAACGCCATGAAGGAAACGGTGAAGGAGGCCCTCAAGAGCGGCTCAACCTACGAGGAGATAGAGAGCCAGCTCACCGAGCAAAACTTCGAGAAACATCTCGACACCAGCTTCATGCCCGATCCCGACCTCTTGATACGCACCGGAGGCGAGCTGCGCATCAGCAACTACCTGCTCTGGCAGATAGCCTACTCAGAGTTGTATTTCTGCGATACCTACTGGCCCGACTTCGACGAGGCAGACCTGCACAAGGCCATCGCAAGCTATCAGAACCGCCAACGCCGCTTCGGCAAGACCGAGGCTCAGGTGGAAGAGGAAGAGAAATAAGACAGAAAAAACATACTATATATATAATAAGGTATAAATGAACAAAATAAAAAAGATTTTCATCCTGCTGTTCGGCGTAATGGCATGTATGCAGATTCAAGCACAAGATAAAATCATAAACCCCGACATCTCGTATGCTGGCACCCCTCGCACACTGACGATAGGTGGCATCAACGTTTCGGGCGTCGAGGGATATGAGGACTATGTGCTCACCGGCATCTCCGGACTCTCTGTAGGCGAGGAGGTAACCGTGCCTGGCGACGAAATCACCAATGCCGTGAAGCGCTATTGGAAGCATGGACTCTTCTCGAAGGTGGCCATTGCTGCCGACTCCATCGTGGGTGACAAGCTCTATCTGCACATCTATCTCTCCGTGCGCCCTCGCATCTCCAACATCAACTATGTGGGACTGAAGAAGAGCGAGCGTGAGGACATGGAGCAGAAACTCGGTATGGTGAAAGGCACACAGGTGACACCTAACATGCTCGACCGTGCCAAGATCCTTGCCAAGAAATATTTCGACGACAAGGGTTTCAAGAACGCCGACATCCAAATCAACCAGCGCGACGACGTAGCCAACAAGGGACAAGTGATTCTCGATGTCGTGGTGGACAAGAAGGAGAAAATCAAGGTTCACCAGATTACCATCGACGGAAACAAGGAACTCAGCGACCGTAAGATCAAGGGTGGATTCTTCTCGAAGGGTGCTTTCGCCAAGACCCATGAGGCAGGCAAGTTTGCTACCTTCTTCAAGGCGAAGAAGTTTACCCCTGAGCGTTGGAAGGAAGACAAGCAGAAGCTCATCGACAAATACTATGAGTATGGTTTTCGTGACGCCCAAATCCTGGAAGACAGCGTGACCAACTTCGACGCCAAGCACGTGAACATCTACGTGAAGGTGGACGAGGGAAAGAAATACTACATCCGCAATATCAACTGGGTGGGCAACACCGTATACTCTACCGACTACCTCAATGCCATCCTCGGCATGAAGAAGGGTAATGTATACAACCAGAAACTCTTGTCGAAACGACTCAATGAGGACGACGATGCCGTGGGCAACCTCTATTATAACCACGGTTATGTATTCTCCAACATACAACCAGCCGAGGTCAACATCGACGGCGACTCTATTGATTTGGAGATGCGTGTGCAGGAGGGACCTCAGGCCTACCTGAGCCATGTGCGCATCAACGGTAACACCCGTCTCTACGAAAACGTAGTGCGCCGTGAGCTCCGTACCAAGCCTGGCGACCTCTTCTCCAAGGATGCCTTGATGCGTTCGGCACGTGAGTTGGCTTCCATGGGACACTTCGACGCGGAGAAGGTTTCTCCAGACGTGAAGCCAAACTACGAGGACGGAACCGTGGATGTAAACTGGAACCTGGAGCAGAAGAGTAACGACCAGATTGAGTTCTCGCTCGGTTGGGGACAGACTGGTGTCATCGGACGTGTGGGCTTGAAGCTCAACAACTTCTCCATGGCAAACCTTTTCAACAAGAACAAGGAACACCGTGGCATCATGCCAATCGGTGACGGCGAGGTGCTCAGCATCGGTGCGCAGACCAACGGTACCTACTATCAGAGCTACAACGTGAGCTACTCTACCAACTGGTTTGGCGGCAAGCGCCCTATCCAGTTCAGCGTGGGCGCCTACTATAGCAAGAGTACCGACGTATCGAGCAACTACTACAACAGTGCCTACATGAACAACTATTACAGCTACATGTATGGTTACGGTACGGGATACTATAACAACTATGAGAATTATTACGATCCAGACAAGTACATCCAGATGGTGGGTGTGAGCCTCGGATGGGGTAAGCGCCTCCGTTGGCCAGATGACTACTTCACCTTGTCTGTGCAGTTGGCTTACCAGCGCTACATGATGAAGAACTGGAGCTACATGCTGATGCAGAATGGTAATGCGAACAACTTGAACATCACCATCTCATTGAATCGTACATCTACAGATAACCAACTCTTCCCACGTCGTGGTTCAGAGTTCGAGGCAAGCGTCAACTTAACTCCACCATGGAGTGCGTTCGACCACAAGGACTACAAGAACTTGGCAACCAACGCCAACTCTCCAACCTACTCTCAGGAGCAGCAGGAGAAATACCGCTGGATAGAATACCACAAGTGGAAGTTCAAGGCAAAGACCTATACCGCCCTCAACTCAGCGCAGAAGTGTTTCGTGCTGATGACTCGCGTGGAGCTCGGCTTGCTCGGCGCTTACAACAAATACAAGAAGAGTCCATTCGAGACCTACTACGTGGGTGGTGACGGTATGAGCGGCTACTCATCTTACTATGGTGAGGAAACCATCGGACTCCGTGGTTACGAGAACGGTTCGGTATCATATAGCCCAACAACCGGTTATTATGCTTACGCTTACGACCGCTTCTCATTGGAGCTTCGCTATCCATTCCTCTTGGGCAACACCACTATCTATGGTTTGACCTTTGTAGAGGCAGGTAACGCTTGGTACGACACCAAGAAGTTCAACCCATTCAGCATGAAGCGTAGTGCCGGTGTCGGCGTGCGCATCTTCCTGCCAATGGTAGGTTTGATGGGTATCGACTGGGCATACGGTTTCGACAACGTATGGAACGGAAGCTCATACAAGAAGGGTGGAAGCCAGTTCCACTTCATCTTGGGACAGGAGTTCTAACATAGAAGAATAAAAAATATTTGTGGAGGACATATAAAATGAAGAAAATCGTATTGATGCTGATGATGGCTGTAGCAGCCATCTCAGCGCATGCACAGAAATATGCATTGGTAGACATGGAGTATATCCTGAAGAATATTCCTGCATACGAGCGTGCCAACGAGCAGCTCAACCAGGTGAGCCGCA
>ERZ808267.276-NODE-276-length-17927-cov-6.008561_pt1 | contig 17927 bp, 14 predicted proteins | sample MGYA00521241_ERZ808267 | MGnify/ENA primary metagenome ERZ808267 (study PRJEB31516, sample SAMN03275592) | gut metagenome | biome: mammalia-associated habitat; material: feces | host: Papio cynocephalus | place: Kenya | collected 2012-07-19 ... | reverse complement strand
AAAGACTTCAGCAATAAGTCGTCACCTTTGTATTTTTCATTCTTCAGAATACTGGGGTCAAAATCGTATACCACTTATCTTTTCCAGTAGCAGTTTTTACTCCCGTTTCTGTCAATTCCTTTGCTATCTGGTAAGCAGAATATCAAATCCGGAAAATGCAACACTCGCCTTTCCGTCAGCAAATGATTTTCTTTTTCATCATGTAGTATTCTCTGATATGGATCCGGATTCTTCCCTCCTAAGCTCGATTCCGCTTACGCTTCATCTCGCTGTATGTTGTCGCCAAGTACTTCCATTGGTTAATACAGCATCCGGCTGATCAGTCGGATGCCTACACACAAGAAAAGGATGAACCATTTCATGCAAGCATGATGGTTCATCCTTTCTTGTGTGACATCTGCTTCGCAGATGCTATATTTACTTATGTCGTGTTTGGCTCGTTATCACTCAAACTCAATAGTCCCAGGTGGTTTGCTGGTCAGGTCGTACAGAACCCTGTTTACACCCTTAACCTCATTGATTACTCTTGTCATTACCCTCTGAAGAACCTCAAAAGGTATTTCAGCACAATCAGCTGTCATAAAATCAGTAGTATTTACTGCACGAAGAGCCACGGCATAATCGTAGGTTCTCTCGTCACCCATAACACCAACGCTTCGCATGTTTGTAAGAGCTGCAAAATACTGTCCAAGGTTCTTGTCAACACCGGCCTTTGCCAGCTCCTCACGATAAATATAATCTGCATCCTGGACAATGCGCACCTTTTTTGCTGTTACCTCTCCAACTATTCTGACTCCGAGACCCGGACCCGGAAACGGTTGCCTGTATACAAGGTAATCAGGAATTCCAAGCTGAAGTCCGGCCTTTCTGACCTCATCCTTAAATAACATTCTAAGAGGTTCAATAATCTCCTTAAAATCAACACAGTCAGGGAGACCTCCGACGTTATGGTGGCTCTTAATAACTGCTGATTTTCCAAGTCCTGATTCAATTACGTCAGGGTAAATTGTACCTTGCACAAGAAAATCAACTGCACCTATTTTCTTTGCCTCTTCTTCAAAAACCCTGATAAACTCTTCTCCGATTATCTTACGCTTCTCTTCCGGATCAGTTACGCCTGCCAGTTTTTCGTAAAATCTTTCCTGGGCATTGACCCGTACAAAATTAAGGTCATACGCACCGGAAGGTCCAAAGACAGCCTCAACCTCATCTCCCTCGTTCTTGCGAAGAAGTCCATGATCCACAAATACACAGGTGAGCTGCTTACCTACAGCCTTGGAAAGAAGGACTGCAGCCACAGATGAATCAACTCCACCTGAAAGTGCGCACAAAACCTTACCATCTCCAACCTTTTCTCTTATATCCTTAATTGCTGTTTCTACAAAAGAGTCCATACGCCAGTCTCCTGAGCAGCCACAGACCTTTAATACAAAATTCTCGATAATTTTCTGCCCTTCCTCTGTATGCAAAACCTCCGGGTGAAACTGGGTAGCATACAATTTTTTTTCAGGACATTCCATTGCTGCCACAGGGCAAACAGGAGTTGTTGCTATAACCTTAAAGTTCTCCGGTGCCTTTTCAATATAATCAGTATGACTCATCCAGCAGATCGTTTTTGATGATACTCCCTCAAAGATAAGACTGGTGTTATCAACCTCAACTTCAGTTCTGCCATATTCGCTCACAGGCGCTGTCTTAACCGAGCCTCCAAGAGAATATGCCATATGCTGTGAGCCATAACATATTCCCAGGATGGGTACGCCGATGTCAAATATCTCTTTGGAATATCTTGGCGAATCCTCTCCGTAGATACTATTTGGTCCACCTGTAAAAATAATCCCCTTTGGCTTCATTTCCTTTATCTTATCCAGTGATAAGGTATAGGGATGCACCTCTGCATACACGTTGCATTCTCTCACTCGGCGAGCAATAAGCTGGTTATACTGTCCGCCAAAATCAAGTACAATAACCATTTCCTTGTTCATAAGGCTTTATCCTTTCTCCTCAAAAATAATATCAGTTACCTTGCCGGAATATATCAATAATCCTTGTGCAACCGCTATTTTATCATGTCTTCTAATATCAAAACAGCCTTTTGAAGCTGCGTATCCTCTTCCTTTTTTACATTTACGGCTGAAAGCATTCCATCCGGCAGTTCGACCTCATAATCCGGCTTAATACCAATTCCGTGAATGTCATTGCCGTTAGGAGTAAAATATTTGGCAATTGTCAGCTTCATGGCAGTACCATCTGATAAAGGAATAACAGATTGAACTATGCCCTTTCCATATGATGTTGTTCCAACAAGCTTTGCGATACCGGTGTCCTGCATGGCCCCTGCAAATATTTCGGAAGCGCTTGCACTGTTTCCGTTAATAAGAACCACCATAGGCTTATCCAGGTGATGCTCCTTCGATGCAGTATACTCCTCTATTACTCTTCCGTTTTTATCCTTCGTGGTAACAATTACCCCACCATCCATAAGGTAGTCGCACATTTCTGTAACAGCCGTAAGAAGGCCTCCCGGGTTATCTCTTACATCAACAATATATCCCTTTGCCCCCTGAGTCTCCATGTCCTCAATTGCATTGATAAATTCCTTTGCTGTATTATCATAAAATTGTTGAACCTGGATATAGGCAATATCATCCTCCAGCATTTCATAATATACTGAAACATTCTCAACAAGACGGCGTTCCACCTCAAGCTCTACATAATCCATAATACTTGGTCTGTATACCTTAATTTTTGCCTTGGTTCCTGCAACACCACGAATCATGTCAACTACAAGAGTAAGCTCCTGACCATTTATCTCTGTTCCATCAATTTCAACCAGAATATCCTCAGCCATTAATCCGGCTTCTTCAGCGGGACTTCCGGGAATAGGACGTACAATTACAACCGACATATCTGATTTCTGTGTGACAACCGCACCAATACCATAATACTCACCTGAATTGGTTTCCTGCAAATCAGCATATTCCTCAGCTGTATAATAAACAGAATAAGGATCACCTAAGCCTTCCATAATGCCATCATAGATTGCCTCTTCTCTTGCATCCTCATCAATATCAAAATAGTAATAAGCATTAATATACGAATTAATCTCATCGACCTTTTTTTCTACATCTTTATCATTCCATATGTTACTCTGAGTTGTCTTCGGTGATGTGGCACTCTTATCGCCCTCCCATGGCATGTCACAGCCACAGAGCGAGAAAATCATACATCCGGCAAGAAGAAAACCCAATAATCTTTTTTTAAGCAATTCAAACACTCCTGACTAATACTAATATAAATATGGATACGGATCCACATATGAGCCATTAATTCTGACAGCAAAATGGCAATGGGAGCCAAAGGAAAATCCGGTATTACCGGCATATGCTATTACATCTCCACGTTTCACCTGCTGACCTGCACTTACTGCAAGGGATGAGTTATGTCCATATGTAGTTGTAACACCGCCGCCATGGTCTATACACACATAATTTCCAAGTGATGAGTTATAAGTGGAAAGGATAACAACCCCATCCTCGCCTGCAAGAATCGGTGTACCTGTCGGACATGGTATATCAAGTCCATGATGATATGAGGTTCCTGCCAAATCTCTTGGTCCAAAATATGATGATATATAGAAATAGCTTCCTGCTACAGGCCACTGAAAGCTTCCACCTGTCCAGGTAATAGGTAAATCTGTACCTGTATTCTGTCTGTGCTGCCTTTCATATTCCTCTATTGCCGCATCAATCTGGGCATCAATTGATGCCAGGTCAGCCTCGTATTCCTTAAGAACTTCCTCTTTTTCCTCTATGGATTTTGCATAGCTCTCGACCTGCTTTTCCTTACCCTCAATAAGAACTTCCATGGCCTCTTTGCTGTCTGTAAGGTCAGATTCCAGCTCTTCAACCGTATCAAGCTCAGATTCCAGCTCAGCCTGTTTGTTGGCAACAGTCTTTTTAATCGAAATAAGATTCTTCAACATATTAAGGTCATAATTGTATACCTGTTCTGTATATTCCGAATCATTAACAATATCAGTCACATCTGTCTTGGTGAAAAATGTATCCATATATCTGGCATCACCATTTTCATATGAATACTGAATCCTAAGCTTCATTGCATCATACTGCTTCTGTTGCTGTTCCTTGGCATCCTCAAGCTCGAGCTTTGTGTCATCAATATCAACCAGAAGAGCGGCTTTACGTTCCTCAAGCTCAGCAATCTGATTATTAAATTCAGTTACAAGCCCGTCTAATTCCTTGATTGTACTGAGAATATTATCCTGTTGGGCTGTAAGCTCGTCAACTATGCTCTCTACCTCTTCCTTTTTGCTTTCTACATCCTTTTTCTTTTCCTCCAGGTCAGAAACATCCGCTGCATATACATTAATACACAATGCTCCCAAAAGAGCAACGGAAAAGAATACCCTTAGTATCTTACGCATCTAATTCCTCCTTATACCTTCAAATGCTTTCTTGTGGTAATGATACTTCCCACAAGCCCAAGCCCAATACCAATGGCAATTGATACAGGCACAAGCACCGCAAAAATCTCTGAGGAAGGAACAAAGGCAAATAAGCTTTGCACAATCGAAACCTTATCCATCAGAAATTGTTTCAGGTTATCATACATTAAATATACAAGCAAAAGTGGAACTGTAGAACCAATAAGTCCTATAACTACACCTTCAACTATAAATGGTGCTCTTACAAAAAAGTTGGTAGCACCAATTAATTTCATGACTGCAATTTCCTCCTTACGCACTGTGATACCGATAGTAATGGTATTGCTGATAAGGAATATAGATACGAGCAGCAATATACATATAATACCGATAGAAGCAACACCGACTATACTGCTTAACGCATCAATGCCATCTGCCGTAGCTTCGTTACTCTCCACCTTTCTTACTCCGTGAAGTCCATTCAGAAATTGGACAAATTCAGCATGCTTATCCAGATCCTTAAGAGTAATCTCATAGGATGCACTGTTTTTCAACGGATTATCCCCGGCAAAGGACTCCATTGCTGCCTGGTAATCATCCTTGTATCTTTCCTTTGCATACTTTTCCCATGCTTCGTCCGCAGTTATAAAACCGACAGTTTTAACTTCTTCTCTTACACGAATCTGTTCCCCTATAAGAGCAATATTATCATCGGAAATATCATAATCAAAAAAGACGGATATAACAACCGTATCCCTCAGCTCTGATACAGAAGACTGAAAATTTGCAATAACACAATAAAATATACCGAACAGAAACAGACATGAAACTATAGTTCCAACTGACGCAAGCGAAAAGAGCATATTTCTCTTAATATTTTTCAAGCCCTGTCTGATACTGTATAAAAACGAACTAATCCTCATCTATATACCCACCTTTTTGTTCATCACTGATAAGCTCACCCTTTTTAAGAGTGATAACTCTCTTTTGCATAGTGTCTACGATTTCCTTGTTATGAGTAACAACAACCACTGTAGTACCCTTTTTATTTACTTCTTCAAGAAGCTTCATAATCTCCCATGAATTTTTGGGATCAAGGTTACCTGTAGGCTCATCTGCCAGAAGAATTTCAGGTTTATTAACCAATGCTCTTGCAAGTGCCACTCTTTGCTGCTCTCCACCCGATAGCTGCTTAGGATACGCCTTGTATTTGTCGGCCAGGCCAACGAGTGTCAGCATAGCCGGAACCTGTCTCCTTATATATCTTGTAGGTGTTTCTACAACTCTTTGGGCAAATGCAACATTTTCATATACCGTTCTGTCCTTTAACAGGCGGAAATTCTGGAACACTGTTCCGATTCGTCTTCTAAGCTTAGGCACATTTCTTCTCTTAAGCTTAGGATAATCTATGCCGGCCACCTGAATCTTACCTGAGGTAGGCTCCATCTCCTTAAGAAGCAATTTGATAAGCGTAGTTTTACCGGAACCACTGGACCCCACAATAAATACAAATTCTCCATCCTCTATATTAAAGCTGATATCATTCAGCGCATAGGTTTTACTTGCGGGATATTTCATCTTAACGTGATCTAAAGTAATCATAATAAAAATTCTCCTAATTAAAATTCCTGGGACTCCATGTACTTCATATATTTCACAACCATAAGAGCAATTTTAAAGGTAATAGCATCCTCAAATACCCTCAGGTCAAGATTGGTGCTTTTCTGAAGCTTATCCAGTCTGTAAACCAATGTATTTCTGTGGATATAAAGCTGTCTTGATGTTTCGGATACATTCAGGCTATTTTCAAAAAATTTGTTAATAGTTGTCAAGGTTTCATCATCAAATTCATCCGGTGATTTTCCGTCAAAAATTTCCTTAATAAACATCTTACAAAGTGGTATAGGAAGCTGGTAAATCAATCGTCCGATTCCAAGGTTACTGTAGGCAATAATCTTTCTGTCACTGTAGAAGATTTTTCCTACATCCAAAGCAAGCTTCGCTTCCTTATAGGACCTTGATACCTCCTTGATTTCATTCACTATTGTACCATATGCCACATTTACCGATGACATTGCCTCCGTATTGAGCATATCAACTATAACCTTGGCTGTCTTAGCCATATCCTCATAATTCTCACTAGGCTTAACTTCCTTGACAAGAATAATATTCTTCTCATCTACAGCAGTAATAAAATCCTTTGTTTTGCTGGAAAAGAGAGCTCTTACTGTCTCAAGGGCATTGGTATCCTTCTCATTCTTTGTTTCAATTATAAATACAACCCTTCTCACATCAGTCTCAATATGAAGCTTCTTTGCCCTGTTATATATATCAACCAAAAGGAGATTATCAAGAAGCAGATTCTTAATAAAGTTATCCTTATCGAACCTTTCCTTATATGCTATCAAAAGGCTCTGAATCTGGAAGGCTGCAACCTTGCCTATCATATACACATCCTCCGCTTCACCCTTTACAAGAATAACATACTCCAATTCGTTGTCATCGTAAACCTTAAAAAACTGGAAACCATTCATCGCCTGACTTTCAGCCGGCGAATCAGCAAAGGCAATGGCCGCATCCTCCAGCTCCTCTGTATCTTTAATGGTAGATGCCAGATTCTTTCCATCGGTATCCATTACGCAAAAATCCGTACGGGTAATGGCCTTGATTCCCTCTATTGTCTCCTGAAGTATCTGATTTGATATCATCTTTTCACCCCTTAAACTCTAATATAGGTATAACCCCTTACTGTTACAAATACGCATAATCATACAGATACTATTTTACAGTAAAAAAGCAAAAAAAAAAAGAGGAAATGCATAAAAATATACATTTCCTCCAATAATTCACATAATTAACATATTTGATAACGACTAGTTAGCTACAACCTCACCTGTTTCCTTATCAAAGATATGTACCTTGCTTAAATCAAATGCAAACTGAACTGAATCACCAGGTCTTGCAGTAGTTCTTGGATTTACAGATGCTGTAATATCGAACTGATCGATAGTAAAGTATAAGTAAACCTGAGCACCTAACATCTCATAGATGTTAATTCTTGCATCGATAACGCTCTCTGGTGATGATTCAATAAACAATTGCTCATCATGAATATCCTCCGGACGGATACCAAGAACAACTTCCTTGTCAATAAAGTCTCCGCTGATAAGCTTAGCAGCCTTTGACTCAGGAACCTTAATTGAATGTGAACCGAACATAAGGAGCACGTCAGCACCTGACTTAACAACCTTACAATCGATAAAGTTCATAGGTGGCATACCCATAAATCCTGCTACGAATAAGTTACATGGCTTATCATAAAGATTCTGTGGTGTATCAACCTGCTGAATAATACCATCCTTCATAACAACGATTCTTGTACCAAGAGTCATCGCCTCAGTCTGGTCATGTGTTACATAGATAATAGTAGTCTGAAGTCTCTGATGAAGCTTTGAAATCTCAACTCGCATCTGAACTCTCAGCTTTGCATCAAGGTTTGAAAGAGGCTCATCCATAAGGAATACCTTTGGTTCACGGACAATAGCACGTCCCATTGCAACTCTCTGTCTCTGACCACCTGACAAAGCCTTTGGCTTTCTGTCAAGAAGATGTTCAATATCAAGAATCTTGGCAGCCTCATGTACCTGCTTGTCGATCTTCTCCTTTGGTACCTTTCTGAGCTTAAGTCCATATGCCATATTATCATAAACTGACATATGTGGATAAAGAGCGTAGTTCTGGAATACCATGGCAATATCTCTATCCTTTGGTTCAACGTCGTTAACCATCTTGTCGCCGATCCATAACTCACCTGAGCTGATATCCTCAAGTCCTGCAATCATTCGAAGAGTTGTGGACTTACCACATCCTGAAGGACCAACGAAAATGATAAACTCCTTATCTTCAATCTCCATTGAGAAATCCTTAACAGCGTTAAATCCGTTAGGATAAATCTTGTAAATATTTTTAAGTGATAAACTAGCCATTAAAATATTTCCTCCTTAGATTAGCTTAATTTACTGACTCAATATGTTTTGATTTTACACTAAAGAACTTTTAAAAGCCATATTACAATTTAACAAATAACCCCGATTTTTATTGTGTATTTTGTATATCAATATTTTTTGAGACTTTTTTTTATCTATTTTCAACAAAAACAAAACTTTGCTATCCTCGGAACTTTGTGAAACCTTCACCAAAAGCCTCTCTTATATCCCCTACAAAGCAGAAGGCATTTTTATCAATTTTGTACAGATTCTGCCTTATTTTCACCATCTCCTTATCAGGTACAACGCACATTATCATGTTTTTACTTTTACCTGTATATGCCCCCTTTGATTCAATATAGGTTACACCCCTTCCTGCAATTTCAAGAATATATCTTGCGACTTCATCATATCTGTCAGATATAATATAAATAAGCTTCGCCCTGTTTGGTCCCTCCATTATGCTGTCCGACACCTTGGCTACTATATATATGGCTATTATGGCATATATTCCCTTTTCAATGCCAAACACAAAAGCTCCGGCTATTACAATCAAGCCATCTATCAAAGCCATTATTTTAGGAATGGATACATAGGGAATCCTCCTGTTAATAAGGGTTGCCGCAAGATCAGTACCTCCTGACGATGCATAGGAGGCAAATATAAGTCCCAGACCCGTTCCCATAATAACACTTCCCGTAATTATATCCACCAGCAGGTTTCCTGTAAGGATATCCAGTGGTTTCACTATGCCAAGAAGGGTAGTAAGACTTATTGTGCCAAACAAAGTCTTTACAAATATATCCCTTTCAAGGATTTTATATCCCATTATAAACAAAGGAATATTAATAATGGCATTTACCAGCCACATCGGTACACCCCAAAGCTCCTTAAGTATTATAGCAACACCGGTTACACCTCCCGGTACAACCCCGGTTGTATCAAAATAAACCACCACTGCAACAGACATAAGCAGGGTTCCTGCTACAACACAAATATAATGTTTTAACTCTTCTCTGTCATTAATAAAAAAGCTCTTCATACAATAAGTATGAAGAGTTTTTCATAAAATATTCATTTATTGGTCATCATCGGCAATTCCTATAATAATTACTATGTCATAATCCGAAAGATCCTCATATGCTCCCTCCGGCATATTCCCTACCTGGTACGATGCACCGTCAAAATACTCAACCAGATCCCTGCCTACGCCATCCTCCTTTGCCACGATAATCGTATTGTCCTTAGTATTTCTGAAATCTGTTGCATAGGTATTGGAATATCCTTCACCATTAAGCTTCTTGCACCATCTTCCCGCAAGACCTCCTACCTCTGTGCTGTTAAGAACAGCTATTTTCTTGTCGTAGGATTTTGCTGTTTCCTCCTCAGCCGTTGCTTCCTCTGTAGTCTCTGTAGAGTTATCAAGAAGATCATCCCGAGCTCCCGGGTCATATAGTACATTTTCATCCACTGTGGTAACCGGAGTTTTGTCCTTCCCATCCTCTTTCCTTACTATCTTAGTTAGAAATACTATAAGAAAAACAGCTATTCCTATACCCAATATAATAACTGCCGCTCTCAAAAACATTGAGAAAAACAGTCCCACTGCGCTTTGCTTTTTCATACATACTACCTCCGAATTTCCATCTATATATTGGCTAGTATATCAAATGCCGCAAATATTTTCAACACGCTCATTGTAAATGTTTTACTTGCGGTAATTGGTTTTATGATAGATAATACACATATCATTCATCATATAGGAGATTCATTATGAAAACAGCAATTATTACAGGTGCCTCCCGGGGTATAGGAAAGGAATGTGCTCTGCTTCTGGCAGACAAATACGATTTCATTGGTATATGTTCCTCAAAAAGTGAGGATGAGCTCATGGGAGTCAAAGACAGTATTCTTAAGAAAAACACGAGCTGCAAGGCCTTCGTGGGAGATGTGTCCCAATACCATTTTGTTTCGGATATGATAGCCGGTATTTTCCGTGAAACCGGCAGGATTGACCTTCTCATTAATAACGCCGGCATATCATCTGTGGGACTTTTTACCGATACAACTCCTGATATCTGGCAGACAATTTTGAATACAAACCTGACCTCCGTATATAACTGCTGTCATGCAGTTCTCCCTCACATGATTCACGAAAAATCAGGCCGCATCCTTAATGTATCCTCTGTATGGGGTCTTGTGGGAGCTTCCTGTGAAGTTGCATATTCAGCTGCCAAGGGAGGAATTAACAGCTTTACAAAAGCCCTGGCAAAGGAGCTGGCTCCAAGTAATATTTCTGTAAATGCAATTGCCTTTGGGGCAATTGACACATCAATGAACCATCACCTTTCCCCACAGGAGCTTAGCTCCTTGTGTGAAGAGATACCCGCCGGAAGAATGGCTACAGCAAAGGAGGCTGCCCAATGCATAAGCAGCCTCCTTGATATGCCGTCCTACCTTACCGGCGAAATTATAAAATTCGACGGTGGATGGATCTAGATTATTAATTTTCCTTTTTAAGTGCCTTTAATGCATTGGTGAGCTTTATAGGGTTTCCATATCTCAAAGTAGATGCCCGGAAAATCTTTCCGCCTATGAAGCCCATCAATATAACAGAGCCGTACAAAATAACAGCCGAAATCACTATTTCCCACAGGGCGACATCCCCCATTGCAACTCTGGCAAACATGGCGCTATATGAGCTTATAGGAAGATATGAGCACACCTTTATAACTGCTCCGTCAACATTCTGAAGCTGGACAAGCACTACAAAATATACCAATGTTACCAGCATCTGTGCAGTTCCCGCAGTTTTGTTAAGATCCTCTATCTTTGATACCAGTGCTCCAAGCGCACCGTAAATAAATGCATAGAACAAAAATCCCCCTACTCCGAATACCGCAAAGGTAAGTAATACATCCCCCGGTATATCAAGGAACATCTTTATTGCCTGGCCCCAGTAGTCCTTATTGAACTGGTAAGCCCCAAGAAGTCCGATTGCGATTACACCCACCTGGAATATCATTGCAACCGTTCCGGCAAATACTTTTCCGAACAGAAGGGAATTGGAGGAGGTGCTTGTGACAAGTATCTCTATAGAACGATTACTTTTCTCATTTGTTACTCCGGAGGCAATAGATACACCATACATAATTACCAGCATAAATACTATAATCACAAGTATATAGCAATACCAGTAATTCTGTTCCCCATCCTTACCGAGAACATTTTCTCTGGCATTTATCGGTGCATATTCCATTGCCATAAAATCTTCATAATCAAGATTGTTTTCCTTACAATATTCAGTCTTAATTATATATTTCATGTATTCCTCAAACACTTCCATGTCATTGTTGGAAATACTTTTGTTATAGATATAAAAATCAAAATCATTTGTGGAATTGATTACAAAGCCTGCCTCTGCCGTTCCGTCTTCCACCAGCTTTTTTACCTGCTCCTCGGTATCACAGACCTTAAAATTGCCATCCGGGAAAATGTGTTTCAGCTCTTCCATATTTCCCAGCTCCTCCGGATCACAGATTGCCATTTGTCTCATATCCTCTTCACTCACCGACTCCTGGGAATCGTCCTTGCTTCCCTTTATGCTGTCTATAACTCTCGGAGCAAACATGATAGCAGCGGCAACTATGGCTATAAGTATCGTAGATATTATGTATGATTTACTTTTAAAGTAATTATCTAACTCGAATTTAAAAATTGTCTTAAAGCTTCTCACTTCGTTTTCCTCCCTTTTTCTTTTTATTTATCTTATTATTTGTTTCCTCTTTATCCTCTTTGGGTTCTTTGGCATTCTCAGCTTCTTCTCCCACCTTTGATACGAATATATCGTTAAGGGATGGCTCATATGCCCCAAAAGCTTTAACGTCTACATTCAGTTCTTTAAGCTTTTCCAGAACCTGCCATTGATTCACATTTTCCTTCATATCCAATATTACATAGTGTTTATTTGTAAACAGAACACTGACAATTTCATTGAGCTTTTCATTACAAATATCCTTTAACTCCTCCAGTGTATAATTATATGCCGACACAATTTTTCTTCCCTTGCCATATTGACTTTTTATCTCATCAAGGTTTCCGCTGAGAACAACCTCTCCCTTATTGATAATAACTATGTCCTCACAAAATTCTTCCACATAGCTCATCTGATGGCTTGAGAATATAACTATTTTACCCATCGAAATGAGCTCAGATATCACATCCTTGAGTATCTGTGAATTGACAGGATCAAGGCCACTGAACGGTTCGTCAAGAATAACTATATCAGGCTCTGCGACTAAGGTGGCAGCAAGCTGAACCTTTTGCTGGTTGCCCTTTGAAAGTGTTTCCAGCTTTCTTTGTGTATACTCAGAAACCTGAAGCTTCTCCAACCATTTTTCAGTGCTTTTATTAGCCTCCTTCCTGTTCATGCCTCTCAGCATGGCAAGATATACCATCTGTTCTTTTACGGTCTTTTTCGGATAAAGTCCCCTTTCTTCAGGAAGATAACCCACCTGGCTGCCGTCAGGCTTAAATTTTTTCCCATCAAGAAGTATTTCTCCCTCATTGGCTCTGAACACATCCATTATTATTCTTATTGTGGTAGTTTTTCCGGCACCGTTACGCCCCAGAAGTCCCAGGGCCCTTCCGCTTTCCACGGAAAAATTTATACCATGAAGTATTTCTTTGCCCTCAAAGCTCTTTTTTATATTCTTTAATTCAAGCTTCATGTTTATTTTCCTCCTAATAATAAATCCTCATACATATTCTTTTCCAATCGTGCACAAAATAACCGTGTTATTGTATCACAAGTATTATAAGTATTCAAGCTTCTCCCGGTATCCTGTTTATTTCGTTTTATATATAATTCCCGGCATAAAATATAAAATGTGGCATTAAACTAATATTCAATGCCACATAAGGATTACTCAATTACAAACATAATTTAGATATTGTAGCCGGGGCAGCTATGGTAGAACATACTTTGCCGCAAGGTCTCCAAGATTTTTGTTATACCATTCTTCGTTTTCTTTCATTTCCCGGCGATAATTGTGAGCTTCCACCTCATCATCATCGGACTGGATAACATTTACGGCAATATTGGAGCAATGATCGGATATACGTTCATAGGCATCTGTTATATCAGAAAGGCTTATGCCAAGCTCAATTGTGCATTTGCCCTTTTTAAGGCGCTTGATATGACGCTTCTTAACCTCTTTATTCATCTGATCCATAAGTTCTTCCATAAGCTGGACCAAAACGGCCTTGTCCCTGTTTCCTGTTTCAAAGGTCTCCAGTGTAAGCTCCAGAGTATCCTTTAGTGCTTCAGTATATATTTTAAGCTCCTCCTGGGCCTTTTTGGAGAATTCCTGGGATTTTTTGTACATATTCTCCGCTCCGATAAGAATGTCCACAGCAAGATCCGATATACGCTCTATGTCACTTATGCTGTGTAAAAGGGTGGATACAGTGTGTCCATCCTCCTTTGACAGATCTCTTTCCGAAAGCTTAAGAAGATATCCCCCAAGCTGATCCTCGTAATTATCCACAAGACTTTCTGCCTTTCTAACATATTCTCCTGTTTCCTCATCATATTTGAAAAGGAGAGATACTGCCTTCAGTACACTTTCCCTTGATATTTTTGCCATTTCGTCAGCTACCTTCTGACACTGGGCAACTGCAAAAGCAGGCTGATCTAAAAAGATAGGATCAAGGAGCTGCAAAACAGAGTTTTCCTCCTTCTCATCTGTAGTCTTATCCTTAATTGTCCTAATTGCCAGTTTTTCCAGCAGACTTGACATAGGTAAAAGCACAAGGGTTGCCGCCACATTAAAGCTGGTATGAACAGTTGCTATTCCGGCAGGTCCAATTGCTTCATGTATAAAATCAAAACCCACAATGGCATTTATGGAATAGAATACAGCCATAAATATTGTAGTACCTATTAAATTAAAATAAAAATGTACAGCTGCTGCTCTTTTGGCATCCTTGCTTGCACCTATAGCCGACAAAATTGCAGTTATACAGGTTCCTATATTCTGCCCCATTATGATTGGTATGGCATTGCCATAGGTTACTGCTCCGGTAACACAAAGTGCCTGGAGAATACCAACCGATGCCGAGGAAGATTGTATTATAGCTGTGAGTATAAGTCCTGCCAGCATACCCAGAACAGGATTACTGAACATGGTAAGAATCCTGGTAAACTGTGGAACCTCTGCCAAAGGCTCAACAGCGGTACTCATTGCATCCATTCCATACATAAGCACAGCAAAGCCCAGTAATATGGTTCCCAGGTTATGCTTTTTTTCGCTTTTGCAAAATACAAGACATATAACACCAATCATAGCAAGAACAGGTGAAAACGAAGTTGGCTTCAACATATTAACCAACACACTGTCTCCGCTTACTCCCGTAAGGCTCAACAGCCAGGATGTTACGGTTGTACCTATGTTGGCACCCATAATTATTCCTACTGCCTGCTTAAGTTTCATTATTCCCGAATTAACAAATCCAACAACCATAACTGTAGTTGCAGATGAGGACTGGATAACCGCAGTTACTCCTGCTCCCAAAAGCACAGCCATAAATTTATTGGAAGTGAGCTTTTCCAATATTGTTTCAAGCTTACCTCCCGACATTTTGGCAAGGGCATCTCCCATGGCATGCATTCCGTATAGGAAAAGGGATAATCCGCCTATCATAGATAGAACGTTAAAAATGTCCATATAATTCTCCTTGTAAGATAAGTATTATTAAAAGCAGATTTTAAGCTTTCACAAGCAATAATACAACCTTAAACAAGTCTCCGTCAACAATAATTTGCAATTTTCCTCCCTGAATATCCATAAGGCTCCTTGCAATGGACAAGCCCAGCCCGCTGCCGTCAGTATTTCTTGAACTGTCGCCTCTTACAAAGCGCTCCATTAGTTCTTCTCCCGTTATATTAAGCTCCTCCCTTGAGATATTCTTTATGGATATCTTTATCATAGGCTCAACCCTGGTAAAGCCGTCACTCTCCCTGGTCAGATCACCATCCTCCACATCAATATAAACCCTGGTATTTTCCTGTCCGTATTTTAATATATTAACCATAAGGTTATCAAAGACTCTCCACATATGCTTACCGTCCGCCATAACCATTGTATTGTCGGTGTGGTACCCGGATACAATTTTCATTCCCTTGTCCCGGAGCTTTTCTTCCAATTCGCCTATAATCTGTTCCAAAAGAACCCTTACATCCATTTTCACAAGCTCAACCGGCATATTCCCTGTAGATGCCTTTGAAGCATCTATAAGATCCTGAATAAGCTTTTTTAGCTTTGCCGACTGACGTCTGAGCACCTCAATATATTCATCGGCCTTCGAATTATTCAATTCTTCCTTTGATAAAAGGTCTACATAATTTATTATAGAGGTAAGTGGAGTTTTAATATCATGGGATACATTGGTAATAAGCTCTGTTTTCATTTTCTCACTCTTGAGTCTGTCATCCACGGCAACCTGTATTCCGTCTCTAATCTGATTAAGATTTTCTCCATGCTTTTTAAACTCCCACAGCATATTATCTGTATCCACTTCATACTCCGATTGTCCCGCAGCTATTATCTGGGCTCCCTTTTTCAGCTTGTTCATATTAGTTATAGCTACAATAAGGAGGATAATAAGTATTATCCTTTCTACAATCCATAAAAATGCAATCATATCAATGTCAAGAGCTGCCGCTCCCATTGCAAATTCCACTACAGATATAGCGATAAAGCCGCCCAGCCACTTAATATAAATACTTGCATTCGTCCTTAGATAAGATAAAAGTTTTCTGGTTTTTTTGCATACCTTTTTCATTAACCGGTATAAACATTTTATGCACCGTACCACAATGGTATTTTTCAGCACATCCCCGGTTTTTAATCTGGCTGAGGTAGTAGAAATAAGTGCTGCTGTAGCAAATGCAACCGGCAAAACCAAAAGGAATATGGCAAAGCCTTTCCCCAACCACGAAGAGCCATAGTATGAATTAAATATAAAATCATAGAAAAAGTCCGGCAATGAAGTACCAAGCCTTATTCCTATATTATTAATAAGACACATTTCCAGATAGCATATAAATCCATAGGCAATAAGAATTACATCAAAGGGAATGCTGTTAAAGGTATTTATATACACCCCCTCATAATTTTTCTTTCGTCCGGCGGCCATAATAATGTACACAGCCGATGCAATCCATAACGTAACAGATATTGCAAATATAGGAACTGCACCGTTAAATATGAATGGTATTATCTTTAATCCAAATGAGGACGAAAAGTTGTCCAGAGCAGTAAAATTGCTTTTTACATATCCGGAATATTTTAATTCCACAACGTTGCTGCAACGATATTCCATATAAAGCTCATTGGAATACCTGTCATATGCATAATCATACAATTCATAATAATTATATCTTGATAGCACCTCATTTTTCAGAAAGGTATATAAATCCTTTCTGAATTTTGCATTATTCCAAAGATTGTATTCAATCTGGAAAGCATCAAATTGCAGGACAATATAAGGAATACCATTGTCGCCGGAAACATAACAGGAAATATCAATAATATCCTCCTGGCTGACATCAGCCTTTCTCAACAGCTCCTCTTTTTCATCCCCCAAAAGATATCCCGAATAATAATTATCATCTACCCCAATAGCCTGTTCAAGCAGCTCCCCGTCATAATACTCAAGGCTTACCGAATCAGTTATATCGTAAGCATCCATATATTTCTCATTACCTGATATCTCACTTTGTCCATAGACCGGCTCATCAGTATAATAATTTTCTTCAAACGCTGTTTCATCTGTTTCCTCTTCTGTTTCTTCAAAATATTCTGACGTTGTGGTTTTACCTATGGTCATTTCTTCCGATTCATTCTCTTCTGACATGTCAGTAAGATTATAGCGTTCCACCAAAGTTGCATAATCATATACATATACCTCTCCGTTCCCATCGCAAAAATCCTCCAGCGTTAGGTTATATCCATATCCTATTGTATCTCCCGGGATACTCTCCTTTACAATGGTGGAATAAGCATATTGATAGTCTTCCCCTGTGTAATTACTCAGAACCGGAAATTTTTCTTTGTCTTTTTGATTGTTAGGTTCTATCTGAAAATAGAAATTACAATTTTTTTCGGAAAAAAGCTGCTGGTAATACTCCTCATCCCTTAGACTGTATTCACCCCCGGTGCGGAGGTCATACCATTCAAGTGACTTTTGCTCATAGCCATAGCAGATGTTGTCCAGTATATTATTCCTTACTGCTTCTTCCTGTTCTGCTACACCATTGTTATTCCGGACAACACATACAACAGCTATCCCACTTATAAGTGTCCCCAGCATGGACAGGGAGAAAACAATTATGGCAATTAATTTTATTCCGGAATTTTCCAATATTTTTTTCATGCTTATTCCTCCAGCTTATACCCCTGACCCCACACTACCTTAAGATACCTTGGTTC
>ERZ808267.275-NODE-275-length-17938-cov-4.511939_pt1 | contig 17938 bp, 21 predicted proteins | sample MGYA00521241_ERZ808267 | MGnify/ENA primary metagenome ERZ808267 (study PRJEB31516, sample SAMN03275592) | gut metagenome | biome: mammalia-associated habitat; material: feces | host: Papio cynocephalus | place: Kenya | collected 2012-07-19 ... | reverse complement strand
TCCTTCCGGAGAGATTTGAGTTTTGCGGACAATAGTGTCTTCATGATAATTACATTCTATCGGATGTAAATATAGTAAACTTTATTAAATTATATCATATCGAATGTAAAATATGCCGACATTTGAAAATTGCATTGTTTCGGATATAAAAATTGCACCAAATACTCTTTGGCAGTTCAACGTATAGTATTGTGCCGACAGCTTGTGTTTTTCCGTCAACTACTTCAGCGGCCTTATCCGCAAATCAAACTAGGATGTCATCGGTGCTGACTGTTGGCGGCACGTAGGTCGGCGAGGGAGACGTTCTCGTTGCGGTAGCGGGCATCGGGATTCAGTTATACACGGGACAGAAGCGGGGCGTCCTCCAACTTGGCGAATTGGATTGCCTTCTTAATTTTCCATTTTTCATAATCGGGAATATTGATTGTTTGAGAGATATGTAAATAACGTCTAAGAACTTAAACGAAATATAATGTACACCCTGCTTAATGTTTGCAGACACTAGATTTTGCCCAAAATTAGTGTTTACAAACATTATTATTATAACTTTGCATCTTCAAAAATGTTACAGTGTATGGAAGGACTTGACGAAATACTCAGAATTTACAACCGACGGCTTCAGGGCACGCCGGAAGGGTTTAAACGCTATTTGATTGACAAAATAGACTGGCGTGACAATCTTATAGCCATTAAGGGTGCGAAAGGCACGGGAAAGACAACAATGCTGCTCCAGCACATAAAAGAATCCTTCACAGACAAGGATAAGGCGCTATACCTTTCTCTTGACAATTTGTGGTTCGAGACACATTCCATAAATGACCTGATAGAGTATCATTACACACACGGCGGTACGCACCTGTTCCTTGATGAAGTTCACTATTTTCCAAACTGGAAGAAATTGATTAAAAATATCAATGACGATTATCCTGGGCTTCACGTCGTCTATACAGGTTCCTCGATGCTCAAAATAGACAGTGGCGTGGCCGACCTGTCAAGGAGGCAGTTGCCCTATACACTTCACGGGATGTCTTTCCGGGAATATCTGCTCTACGAGGGACTTGCTGAAATAGAACCGATTACTCTTGACTTTCTTTTGAGCAATCACCACCGGATCGCAGAAGACATCCTCTCAAACGGGATGAAGATACTGCCGCTGTTCGGTGACTATCTTCGTCACGGTTATTACCCATTCTACAAGAGCGTATATTCCGGATTTGAAATCAGATTGCAGCAAGTTGTCAACCACGTTCTTGAAAACGACTATCCGATAATAGAGGGGGTGGAGCAATCGACAATCAGGAAGACCAAGAAAATGTTTATGATTCTTGCGGAACAGGTTCCACAGACACCGAATATGTCGAATCTCTACAATGAGTTGGAGACCGACAGAAATCAAGGTCTCAAGATGTTGTATGCCCTCGAAAAGGCAGGACTTATGGCACTGCTTTCTGACAAACCGAAACAAATCGACAAACTGTCGCGCCCCGAAAAGATATTCATGGACAATTCCAATTTGATGTACGCATACGCAACGAATCCAAACATCGGGACTGTACGGGAGACTTTCTTTTTGAGTCAATTGGCAGTCGATCACTCCGTTATTTATCCCGTAAAGGGAGATTTCCTTGTGGATGGGAAATATCTGTTTGAGGTTTGGGGACGCAAGAAATCGTTTGAACAAATCAAAGACGTGGACGACAGCTACATGGCTGTGGACGACACAGAAATCGGACACCACAACCGCATTCCGTTATGGATGTTCGGTCTGCTATATTAACGGAGACTTTGCCGGTGTAAATTTCAGAAAGACAATGCACTGTCAAGCGTGACTTGGCTGTGTTGCAGAATGCAGATTCGTCTAATCCCTGTAGTCAGACGGCTTCATTTCCCAGATTCTGCTGCACGCAGCGGCTGGCCTTCTTGGACACTTCGGAAAGGCACTTCGGGGTGACACAGAGCATGTCAGCGTAATATGTCACCTCGCGGTGCTCTCGGTATGTCCCTTCCTCAAGCATACGGAGGAAACGGTTAATTATGGATGCGCTCTGGGTTGAGATGTTGCACAATAAATGCTAACTTTGTGGCAGTTCATCATCATACCGGAAATTATGCGGCTATTGAAATCATTTATCGTTTGGATTTGCTTCATCCCCGTGGCAATACTCAACGGCGGATTACGTGAATATGTACTGGTCAGGCTTGTCGGAGAAGAGACAGCATTGCCCGTAAGCGGGATATTGCTGAGCATATTCATCTTTCTGGTGACATGGCTGGTGCTTCCCCGTCTGGCAAAAGGCTGTGGCATGAAAGACTGTCTGGCAATAGGCTTTTGCTGGGCGTTATTGACCATAGCCTTCGAGTCTGCCACCGGAATTGCCGGAGGTAGTACAATCGCGGAAATTCTTGCCGCCTACAATCCATTGACGGGCAATCTGTGGGTGCTTGTGTTGGCGACGACGATGTTGTCACCTGTCCTGTTGAAAGTTCTCAAACGGATATGACATTCTGTCCATCCAGCTTAATTATAGACTTGATCGCACATTATTTGAAGAGTGTCTTGTCCTTGACAAGGATAGCTTGAGGGATTGTGTATGTTCCTTGTGAAGGCTGTCCTCGATGTCATAAAGGTCATGAAAAGGCTTGGTTTTATCGCACTGTTTATATTCAGTGCCATTTGCTTGAATGCGCAGTCACTGGCTGATTGTGAGAATGTTATCAAAAAGACGGTTAACGCCATAAACAGTTATTCATCAGAGGCTGTTCAACCGTACTTGTCTGCGGATTTTGAATGCTCTGGCCAGAAGGGAGATGTCGCCAATCTTGTGCTGAACGCCACCATCGAGAAGTTGAAACAGTCGAATGACAGCATCATGAAATATGAAAGGACCTCGGAGAACTGGGACGGCAATACACTGACGCTGGCATATTCGTTCACAATGTCTTGCTGGATTGTGATTTGCAGACTGAATTATCTCCCGAATAGCCAGCGAAGGCGATTGTCAGAGTAGGACTGCTCGCAGGTGGTCTGATGGGACCATTGCTCTGATGCGGGGACGATAGTGTATTGCGCATCGCCTCCGGCAGCATTGATGCTCTCGCAGAATGCCTTGACATCTTCGTAGGTTGTTTTCATCACCTCGTCCGATTCGCTCATTACCGTGCAGACACGCATTGCCTTGAAGTTCCCGGCCGAAGCGGTTCCCGGCTTCCCTGCGACGGGCATTATCCCGCTGAACTTCTCCGGATAGGCGTTGGCCAGCGACCAGGTGCCGGTGCCTCCCATCGAGCCACCGAGGACATATAACCCGTCACAGACCGCTTCGTACTCACCGATAAGCTTCGCAAGAGGCTCGTTCATCTTTGCGCCCCAACTTCCGGATGACGGACATTGAGGGACAATGAATATGCTCGAGATGGAATTGTCCGCAAGATATTTGGAGATGACTCCGACTGCCGCCTCTTTCATCTGCGCCTCATTGTCATTGCCCTTTGACGAGCCCCCGTGGAGATACATCACAAGAATCGGTCTGCCGGTGCCATCTGCCGCAATATTCTTCATCCTGTAAGGCAATATGCCGCTGACATATTCCCCGAACCCTTCAAGAGGGGAATCAGGAGCGGTTTCAAGCCGCTCCTTTGATGTGCAACCCGCAATGGCTGTCAAACAGGTAAGCACCACGAATAGCAGTCTATTTCCCATGACCTTGCCTCCTGTGTTTTCCAGACCTTTCAGAATGAGGCCTTCCGCCCGGTGGGGCGAGACGGTGCATCATATCGCGTTCAATCTCGTACACACGTGAGATCTGCTTCGGTGTCAGGAAGGAGCTGTAGATGTCGTAGTACTTTTTGCGGAGGTCGAGTATCTTTTGGCTGCGCTCGAAGCGCTGCCGCATCTCCTCCTCGCTCGGATTATCCGACCGCTGCTTGCCATGATCTGGCCCCAATGCCCACAGCTCTTTCTGGAAGCCGCAATAGGCCTCCTTGAATTTTTCGCTTGTGGCCTTGTCGAAGGCGAGGGTTTCTGAAATATGTTCAGCCTGTTTTACGGCCAATTCCTCACGGCTGATTCCGCGCCTGCTGTTGTCTTGGGCGGACAGGGATATTGACATGAGTATGGCAGCGATTGCCATCAATGAGTTTTTGATTATAGTATTCATCGATTTCTAATAATTTATATTCATAAATGTGTCTTCGTTGTATATTTCCGAGAGAAACTCCCGGTCTGCGTTGTCGAGCCCGTCGAACGCCGTCTGCACCTCCGCAAGGGAATTCGCTGGAACTTGTTCTCTATGCCAGGAGAGCACCACGATCAGGGTCAAAGATGCGGCCACAGCGAGCGCTATCCCGACAGCACGGAATCCGAGCGGAGTCTTCCTCTCACATCCAGTGGCGGAAAGCACCTTGTGCTCAATGTCATCGAACACCCCGTCAGGAGTCTTGTACGGCATCCGTTTGCCGATTCCCGCTATATTCATTCTCTCATCCATAGTATTCTTTCAAATATTTAGAGATTTTCACTTTTGCATTGTGCCAGTTGGCTTTCGCTCCTTCGGGAGTCGTGTCTGTGATTTCGGCTATCTCACTGAAATCCAACTCGTCATAGTACCGGAGGTTGAATGTCAGCCGCTGCTTCCTCGGGAGCGAGTGTATGGCCTTCTGGAGATTGACCGCCTCGATGTCCTCAAAGTCAATATATTCATCGGCCAGCATTGACACCGCTTCCGCACTGTCCTCAATGTTCAAGGTCGGATGACGCTTCTCAATGATGCGCAGAGCCTCATTCGTCGCTATCCGGTAGAGCCACGCCTTGAATGAACGACTCCGGTCATATTGGCCGAAAGAGCGGAATACCCTGATGAAGGTCTCCTGGGTAGCATCCTGCGCATCCTCGCTGTTCACGGTGATTCTCCGGATGTGCCAGTAGATGGGCTCCTTGTACTCTTTAAGGAGCATACGGAAGCCCATCTGAAGGTTCCATCCAAGCAGTCTGACTATGTGCTTTTCATTCATCAGCCAATGTGTAAACTGTCTTCTTGCCCCTCGCCGTCCTCACAAGCGGATCCTTTCTGTCCAAAGTGAAGGAGTCCAGCTCCGCTTCGGCGAACTTGCTGTCCAGTCCGGTGAAGTCGCTGTATTTGCTGACCGAAAGATAACCATTCTTTTGAATATATGCCACTGCCATCAGTTTGCGTTCCGGACGTGACGTTTTGTTCACGGTGGTTGTTCGCTCCACCTGTACCGTTCTGAAAGTCGGCACAACCACCGTCGCATAGCATCTGTGATGTCTGCCGTAATAGCCACCGTGACGATGTGGCCCGCGGGATTCCGCTGATGCGGAAACCGAAAGCATAAGCATTGCAGCCGTTGCTGCCGTAAGTAATCCTGTTCTCATAATTCCAATGTCTTTAGATGTTGTTTTCTGAGACGTCTCACTATATATACCCGGCAAGGCGATGAAAGTAAAAAGGGAAAATGATTTTTTTTGATTTGAATAATATGCGTGTTTGAGAATGTCAGGCGTTTGGTTATTGACCTTCCCTGAGAATGGTTGACACTTTAGAGGTTGTTTAACTGATATTCTTTACAGCATCTCGGATCTGGTTTGCACCTGATCTTCGATTCAACTGTTTCTCTGTTGGCAATGACAACGCAGATTGACATCATTTAGCCGTATTTGACTCAGTAAGTCCAGAATCATTGTCAGAAATAGCCATAATGTTTTTGATTCTAAACAATAATTTATATCTTTGTTCAAGATAATGAACATTATAATATGAAAAGAGAGCTCCTCCCTTCACAGAAACGCCTTCTTCAGACTCTTGGGGAACAGATACGGTATGCTCGGTTGAGACGTGATCTGACTACTGTTCAGATCGCGGAAAGAGCCGGTATAGCTAGAACTACTCTAGTGAAAATAGAGAGAGGTGACGAGGGTGTAGCTTTGGGGCAATATTACAGGGTGCTGATAGCTCTTGGACTCGGGAATGACATCACGTTGCTAGCGAAAGATGATGAGCTGGGGCGCAAACTCCAGGATGCTAAACTGGAAGTGAGGGAAAGAGCGTCAAAAAAATAGAGCATGGGGAAAGATAGGAACATCTATGTCTATTACGATGGTGAGCAGGTGGATTTCCCGGTTATTATGGGCATTCTTACCAGCGTTCAACTGAGAGGCAAGGAGATATTTTCGTTTGAGTTTGACAAAACTTGGTTGTCAGACCAACGTTTCAGAAGCTTCGACCCAGACCTTCAATTGTTTCAAGGAAGGCAATATGCTCCGCAGGACAAGGATAACTTTGGAATATTCCTGGATTCGGCACCGGATCGTTGGGGGCGTGTGCTTTTGGAACGCAGAGAAGCTGAGCTTGCAAGATTGGATGGTCGCCAGATAAGAAATCTTTATGAAACAGATTATCTGTTGGGAGTGTTTGACGGCAGCAGAATGGGAGCGCTAAGATTCAAGTTGGAGCCGGACGGTGCTTTTCTTGACAATGATGCTACTATGGCGACTCCACCTTGGACTTCTCTGAGGGAATTGGAAGAGGCATCTCTGAACCTTGAGGACAGTCATATAGCCGGACAGAGTAAATGGCTGCGAATGCTGGTGGCACCTGGAAGTTCCTTGGGAGGTGCTAGACCGAAGGCAAATGTTCTTGACAAGGATGGCGATCTGTGGATTGCCAAGTTTCCAAGCAGGAAAGACAGACGTGATGTCGGGGCGTGGGAGGCGGTCTGCACAGGACTCGCTAAAAGGGCAGGCATAGCTGTGAGTAATTTCAAACTTGAAAGATACAGCGGTGAATATCACACATTTCTTACCAAAAGGTTTGATAGGACTGATGGTGGGAAACGGCGACAGTTTACATCTGCGATGACATTGTTGGGATACAGTGATGGAGAAGATTCAGTCGGGGCAAGCTATCTTGAAATTGCGGAATGGATAGAGAAAAACTGTATGAACATCTATGACAATCTGTTGGAACTATTCCGCAGAATCGTATTCAATGTGGCGATTTCAAATTGTGACGATCATCTTCGCAATCACGGATTCATCTATTCGCCAAAAGGATGGACATTGTCGCCAGCGTATGATCTTACCCCTGATCCAGCGGGTTATGGACTAAAATTGAATATAGATGAAACCGACAACTCATTGGATTTCACCCTTGCTCTGTCAATAGCCCCTTATCTTGGCATAAATGACGAAACCGCGAATCAGATTGTCAGGCATATAAAATCGGTTGTTTCGTCTTGGAGAACGGCAGCGACACAATATGGTATTCCGCGTTCGGAGCAAGAAATTATGGAGCGAGCGTTTAACTGTTGAGGTTGCTTCCGGATAACTTCGAGGTGGCCGCGGTGATGATGCCCCTTTCTTGACCGTGTTTATTCGTTTGTCCGATGGAAGGCCTTTTCCCAGACAATATTCACTATCTTTATGAGGTATTTCGGGAAGCGGTTTGAATCCCCTCACAAGAGACGCCAACCTTGAACGGGGCAACTTCGTGCGTAAATTCCCTGTTCTAACGCACCAAACCGGAGAGCAAAGCGCAAAAGCAGCATATTCACGCACGGAACAATTTAACTAAAAAGACGGCAAGACAATGATTCAGGAAGGGTTCACATTCTACCGGCCTCACGAGGCGTTAAGGGAATAAGGGAATATGTCAGGTTCTACTGGGTGTTCAGGAGTGGTCTGGCCATGAGCGCCTTGACGTTCCCGACGGGATGCCCGCAGATCATATTCCACAGGCGCAAGCCTTTGTATATTCCCGAATTGGGCACTTTCCAGAGCAGGCTGACCATCAGCGGGCAGGTCAATTTCCCGTCGCACCTGAGCGCCATGGGCGAGACGGAGATGATCGTGGTGGTTTTCAAGCCATACGGGCTCAGCCCGCTTCTGAATATTCCCGCATCGCTTTTCTACAATCAGGAAGTTTCGGGGTGCGACATAGGTGGCATCGGATTGCGGGAACTCGATGAACGGATCTCTGGATGCGAAAACAATATCGATTGCATTAAACTGATAGATAATTGGTTATTATCAAGGCTCACTAAACAGACCTACGGCCAGACGCAACGGATCCAAGCGGTTGTCCAGCGGATGCTCGCGGCTCCGGAATCCACCGTCACAGACCTGGCCGCCATCGCCTGCCTTGGCAAAAAGCAGTTCGAGAGGTTGTTCCGTTCGCATGTAGGCATCAACCCTAAGGAATATTCAAGGATCGTCCGCTTTCAAAAGGCATTGGCCATGATGCAATCAGGCGAATCCGTGCTGAGTCAGGTAGCCTACGCCAGCGGCTATGCTGATCAGTCTCATTTCATAAGGGAGTTCAGAAGGTTCAGCGGACGGACACCGGCCATGTTATTGAAAACGACAAGCATACACTCGGACTTATTCTCGAATTCGGTATAATGTAAACAGTTTTCCTCACCTTAGGCGAGTTTCATTTTACCGCTTGAAATGTCCCTTTTGTTCTATCCGCCATCAAGTGATTCCGCTACTTTCGCAGACATATTCATAAAAATCAGAAAGAATGAAAGAAGTGAATCCCAAAGAGACCACCAGAGCCTACGCCTTTGAGTTCTGGATGCGCGCCCCGATGCCGATGGTGACGTTCTTCAAGACCATCGATGTCACCCGACTGGCAAGGATAAGCCGAAGGACCGGACTGAAATTCAACATGTTGATGTGCTACTGCATCTGCAGGGCGGCAAGCGGAGTGAAAGAGTTTTACATGCTGCCTGTTGACGGAAAGTTGATTGAATATGACAGCCTGGCGGTAAACACCATTGTCGTGAACAGGGACGGTGAAGTCAGTTCATGCGACATCCCGTTCTGCGACGATCTGCAAACCTTCAACGACAACTATCTGAAACTCACACGGCAAGTGGCCGAAAACTGTACGAATCATGACCTTACGGACAGTATGGTCATCGGCACTTCCGCCTTGGCAAAGTATGAGATCGACGGGGCGGTCGGAATGTACAGCGGCATATTCAACAACCCGTTCCTGATTTGGGGCAAGTACCAGAGCCGTTGGTTCTGGAAAACCCTCACGGTCTCGTTCCAGTTCCACCACACACAGATGGACGGAGCCCACGCGGCCATATTCCTAAGCAACCTGCAAACTGAAATCTGGAGCCTGAAGATTTGAGATTTCTGTTACAGTTCTTCAGCAAAACAGTAATAAACTACCTTCTAAATCCTTGCGAAGCTGGTCTCCGCTGGCGTGACGCTGTTGCCACAGCAACACATAAATTCCGTGCGTAAGATCCCGACTATCACGCACGACACCAATGGTTGGATAGCCTTCGTGAGCGGAATCAAGGTTCTGACGCACGGGGTGAGGTACAAAATGGGTTCGTGCGCAAAAGCAGCATATTCACGCACGGAACAGATTACAAGGAATCCGATTTTTTTGTACTTTTGCACCGCGGATTTGTAAGCGTCTGGAATAGCGTCTGAAGAATCCGGGCTTGGCAGAGCCCGTACTCCAAAGGATTATATTCAATTAAAAATCAAAATTTTATGCAGACGAAGCAAATCTCTGGACGACTTACGTTCACCATTCTCTCAATCAGTCTTCTGACGGTTATGGCCGGGGCGGCGATGGCTCCGGCACTGTGGGCTGTGAAGACGCATTTCGCCGACAAACCGGATCTTCTTATCCAATTCATCGTCAGTCTCCCGGCGCTTTTCATCATTGTCACGAATCTTTGCTTTCCATTCCTGTGCAGGATTATGAAAACAAAGAGCATCGCTATAATTGGACTTGCCCTGTACATCGTTTCCGGCACCGGTGCGTTCTTCCTTGAAGACATCTCGGCGATACTCATCCTGCGCGCGCTGCTGGGCGTGTCCGTCGGAATGATAATGCCGTTGTCAACAGGTCTGTTGTCCTATTATTTCCCACCCGAAGACCAATCCCGGCTTATGGGACTCTGCGCCGCGATGAACCAGATCGGTGGCGTGATCGCCACGCTGATCGCCGGGGTGCTGGCCAAAGTTGGATGGAACTATGCCTTCCTGGTATATTCAATGGGACTTTTTGTTCTGATTCTTGTTCTTCTGTTCCTGCCCAACGAAAGGCTGCACAGCCCGAAAGGTTCCGGAGGCTTCATCCGCAATCTCAGAAGGTTTTATCCTTCTGTCCTCGGAATGCTGCTTCTGATGATCTGCTTTTTCATATTCCCGACCAATTTTTCGGCCATCTGTGTCAAGACGACATCGTTGGATCCGATAGCGGTGACAATCATTATGGTCGCGCTCGATGTGGTGGCAGCGTTGGTCGGAGTGGCGTTCGGCTGGATGATGAGACAGTTCAGACAGTCTGTCAAGTACTTCTCACCCGCATTCTTCCTGTTGGGTTACCTTTGCTTCGCCATCTCGCAAAGCATTCCTTCCCTGCTTGCCGGATGTCTGTTCATCGGAATCGCCAACGGCGTCGGGGTACCTTACCTGAACACGATAGCATCAATAAAAGCCGGCCAGGAGGCTGCCACGACGGTGATGCCGCTCCTCTCCGCCGCACTTTATGCAGGGCAGTTCCTCTCCCCTCTCGTAGCCACTCCGTTGGCAGCCAAATTCTTCCCGGACAATCTTTCTGGAATATATTGGATCGCCTGCGTGTTCAGCATCCTTTTCCTTCTGGAAGTCTTCGTCACCAGACATTCTCAATCTCTGCCAGCCTAAATCCATAATGCCGTGCGCAGAATCAAACTTTTTACTCACGGGACACCAATCCATGCAGTACCGTGAGTGGTAAGGAAGATTTTACGCACCGGACCTCTGTTACAGCATATTCATCAGGTAGGAGCGATAGCTGTCGCCGATCGGGATGGTCTTGCCACCGGTCATCAGGATGATGCCGGAACTGACTTCCTGGACTTTGGCGAGGTTGATGACGTAGGAGCGGTGGACACGGACGAAACGGATGGCGGGGAGTTTCTCAAGGAGCTTGGAGAAACTCATCAGCACTACCTTGGGCACCGGCTCGCTCGCGAGGTAGATCTTCAAGTACTCGCTCATGCCCTCGACATAGACGATGTCGGAAACCTCAACTTTTATGATCTTGTAGTCGGCCTTGAAGAACACGAAATCTTCGGAGGCCGATTGGGTTGAAGCGCTGGAAGTCAGCGGATTGGAATCCGATGTCTGAGAAGCGGACTTGGCGGACAAAACCGTACCTGCGGCTCTGAGCATCTCGAAACGAGTGCGAAGTTTCTCAGCAGAGGCGATGAATTCGCTGAGGGTGAAAGGCTTCAGGAGATAATCCACGGCATCGACCTTGAAGCCCTCGACGGCATATTCAGAATAGGCGGTCGTGAAAACCACGAGCGGAGGACGCTTCAAGGTCTTGACCAAGTCCATTCCGGAGAGGTCCGGCATGTTGATGTCCAAGAACATAGCGTCCACCTGCCCGGACTCCAGGGCCTCACGGGCCTCGAAAGCGCTGTGGCAGGCCGCTGTCAGCGACATGAACGGGACCTTGGAGATGTACTTTTCAAGTTGTCCGAGGGCCAACGGCTCATCATCCACTGCGATCACCCTTAACATACTGAAACAGGTTTTGAAGGCAAAACCATAAGTACTTCATACTCAGCGGAAGACTCGTCAATATGCAGGACAAAGTCCTCACCATAGAGCAATGAAAGTCTTTTCTGAATATTATCGAGTCCGATCCCACCGACAGTCCGCTCGTCCTGACCATCACTCAAACTGTTGGCGCATCGGAATATCATTTTGCCGGGTTCCAAAGCGACAGACAGCCGTATGTAACTATCAGACTTGTAGCTCACTCCGTGCTTGAATGCGTTCTCTGCGATCGTGGCCATCAGAAGCGGAGGGACCTGAGTCCCACCGTCATCCTCAGGAAAGGAATATTCAATCCTCACGCTGTCGGTGTAGCGCAGGCGCATCAGGTACAGATAGTGCCGCAGGAAGTCGATCTCCTTTGAAAGGGCGACGGTCGGGCCGTTGCTGTCGTACAGGACGTGACGCATCATGCGGGACAGTTCCACGATGCTGTCCTTAGCCTTTTCCGGCGACACATCCACCAACGCATGAATATTATTGAGCGTATTCATGAAAAAATGCGGGTTGATCTGGTAGCGGAGATATTCAAGTCTGTACCGCAGGTTCTCCTTTTCCAACTCCTCCAGACGCTTCTTTCCCAAAGTGTAGTTAGAGAAGTATTTCGCTCCGAGATCCACTCCAAGCATCATAAGAGCGATGATTATCTTGCTCACGCTGGCTCCGATAGGCATCATGTCACGGTCGGGCAGGTGATGATCATCGCGATCATGAAACCGTTTCCCATCGAATCGCTCAGGGAGCGGTGGAGGTGGGGTCTGCCCGGAAGAAGGGCGGGGCATAATTTCCCCATGATCAGGACGATGTTCCGGCTTGAGAAAGCCATCGGCATAAAGCACATAGAGTGAGAACAGCCCCATCAGGGCAGTCACACTCAGAATGTAACCCAACACTTTTTTGCCTTGCACAAGAATAGGAGCGAGAAACAGGTCGTGGGTAAAGAACAGAATGACAAAAGGCATGGTCGGAAGCAGAAAACGTCTGACCAAAAGGTGACCGAAAGTGAATGAACCACCAGACATCACCTCATACCAAGCCACAAGGATCTCCACAATGAAGACCACGGCCCAGATGACAATCCAGGCCAAGACAGAACGATATTCTTTCAATCTTTTCATCTTCCATCGGCAAAATTACAACAATGTTCCGAATCCCGGCCGACGATTCGCTGAAGAAATCCGCCCGTTTGCTGAAAAATCCCGACAAAGGCACGATTGGTGTCATAACTTTCGCCCGGAAACCAGAAAACGTTCAGCATTATGAAACGGTCATATCTTGCATTTCTATTGATTATGAGTTCCTGCAGCGGGAACCTAATCGACACCATCAACGAACCTTCGGACGATGACGAGGTCATCACGACAGACGGCACCATCAGCATTGTGTTCTCTGAAAGCGGTGCCACCGTCAGCGGCGACCCGTCCGGCATCGTGAAAGTGAGCGGCAACGACGTGACGGTGAACAACACCTCCGAGGCCCTTATCACCTACGAGCTCAGCGGTACCGCTTCCGACGGATTTTTCAAACTGTACAGTTCCACGAAGCAAATCATTGAGCTCAAAGGCCTTAATCTCAAAAATCCGAATGGAGCCGCGATCAACAACCAAAGCCACAAGAAAACATCGGTTGTAGTGACCGGAGAGAATTATCTCACAGACGGAGCGGTGAACTCCTCCGGAGACTATCCTGATCAAACCTCGGACGAGGACATGAAAGCAGCTTTCTTCAGCGAAGGGCAATTGATTTTCAGCGGAGACGGAAGCCTTACCGTCACCGCCGACGGAAAGGCCGGGATCACGAGCGATGATTACGTGGCCATACAAAACGGAGTCACGATCAATGTCACCTCAACCGGAGGCCACGGAATCAGAGGCAGCGAGAAAGTGACGGTCAGTGGCGGCACATTGAATGTAAACACCTCTGCGACAGGGAAGAAAGGAATCTCTACGGATGGTGAGTTTTCTCTCTCTGACGGCACAGTCACCATCGTCTCGACCAGCTCGGCGGGAATCGTTGACGGAGAGTTGACCGGTGCGGCGGGAATCAAGGCCGATGAGTCCTTCGTCATCGATGGCGGAAGCCTGAGCGTGACTGTCAGCGGAAAAGGCTGCAAAGGAATAGCCTGCGATGGGGACGGTCATTTCAACGGAGGCACGGTGAAAGTCGTCGCTAGCGGAGCCAACTACGGCAGTTCATCCTCACAAGGCCCATGGGGCGGCGGCTCAAGTTCTTCAGAGTCAAAGTCCTCAAAGGGAATCAGATTCGAAGGCGACCTCTATTTCGATGGAACTGATGTTGATGTGACATGCGCCTCCCACGAGGGAATCGAGGCGAAAGGAGCGATCACAATCACAGCCGGGAATGTCAGCAGCTCGGCAAGCGATGACGCCATCAACTCAGGCTCGGAAATGACGATCAGCGGAGGCCATGTCTATGCATTCTCCACTGGGAATGACGGACTTGACGCCAATGGAGACATGTTCATCAAAGGCGGTTACATCTTCGCTGTTGGAAGCGGCTCTCCAGAAGTAGCACTTGATGCAAACACAGAGGAAAGACATCAACTTTACATAAGCGGTGGCACGCTGCTGGCGTTCGGTGGCATCGAGTCCGGTGCAAGCATCACGCAGCCTGTCCTCAACGTGACGAGTTGGACATCAAACACGGAATATTCACTCTATGATGGAGACACCCTGCTGGCCACCTTCACCGCACCAAGCAAAGGCGGCAACGGAATCGTGATCTCCCACCCGGATCTTGTAAGCGGCAGCAGCTACACCTTGAAGACTTCCTCCGGAAGCACGCCCCTCACCGCTTCGATGAAGGCGCAAGGCGGCACCGGTGGTGGTAATCCTGGGGGTAATCCAGGGGGTAATCCAGGGGGTGGCAACCCTGGAGGCGGTCCTGGCGGCAGAAGGTAAACCATAATATTCATTGAATATGAAAACGAAGATATTCATAATCATAATTTTGTCACTTTGCGGCCTGTCTCTCCCAGCGCAGGATAAGCCAAGCAAAAGCAATCTGACCGTCAAGGAATGGAACATTGACGCTGGCTCGAACCAGAAGGTCCTTGACCATCTGACAATCTACAACGAAAGTGGCAAGAAAATCGAGGAAGCCGAGTACGACCGCAAAGGCCAGAAGTGGCGCAAAAAGTTTGAATATTCCCCCGACGGGAAACTTCAGAGGGTGCTGACCTACGATTCATCGAACCGGCTCGACAACATCCGCAAGTTCGAATTCAATGAGTTAGGGAGAAAAAAGACCGAATATGTCTATGACTCAAAAGGAAAACTCAAACGGTGCAAGGTGTATGAATATTCCTACGCGGCCTCCGGTGATTGACAACAGCCTTTTGAGCCGGTTCGAGCCCATAACTCTCGAAAGGATGGATTCCATAAGGCTGATGAACCGGATAGACACAAAGTTCGTCACTGACACCTTGATGCTCAAAAACATTTTGGAAGATGCGCTTGACCGGGGCTACATGATCTTTGAATCCGATGGGGAACGACTGCACGCCTACGACAGCATCTATTTCGACACTTCTGATCTCCAGATGTTCGCAGAGCACCGCAGAGGAAAGCTCGTCAGACAAAAGGTCAGGACTCGTGTTTACTGTGAATCAGGGCTTTGCTTCCTTGAGGTCAAGAAAAAAAACAACCATTCCAGGACCCGCAAGAAGCGCGTTGAGATCCCATTGGCTGATTTTCAGGATTTCAGGAGCGATCCGGAAGCCCGTCTCTGGCTGTCCTCCCATTCAGGCTATTCCGTGGAAGAAGTTTCACCTGCCATCGAGACCTTGTTCAACCGTATCACCCTAGTCAACAAAGGATTGACCGAAAGGCTTACGATTGACACATCGGTAACTTTCAAGAATCTTAGAACCAGAGCCACAGCCGACTTGGGAGCCGCTGTCATCATCGAGCTCAAACAGGATGGCAGGACGCACAGCGAAATGAAGGACATCCTTCTTAAGCATCGCGTCAAGCCTTTCAGAATCAGCAAGTACTGCATAGGGGTTTCGCTCACGGACTCAAGAGTGCGAACAGGCAGGTTCAAAGAGAAAATCAGATATATTGACAAATTGAACAAAAACTTTTACATAAAATGCTACAATCCAGTTTTGCTCCGGCCGCTTTAGACGAAAGCGAGCTTCTTGGCATCCAGTCACTCTCCGATCCTGTGATGAGCACGGCCCAAAGCCTGACGGAACTTGCGCTGAGATTTTTTCTTAATCTGTTGTCCTGCTGGGTGATAGTCCGTCTGCTCTACTACCCGAAAAGCCGCAGGAGAGACTATGTGTTCACATTCGTGACCTTCTCCTCAGCGATGCTGCTTCTACTCTACGCTATGGGCAGGGTAGATGTCGGAGTCGGCCTGACCCTCGGACTTTTCGCGATCTTCGGGGTGATCCGCTATAGGACAGAGACAGTGCCGATCCGTGAGATGACCTACCTGTTCGTCATCATCGCCATCGCAGCCGTCAACGGCTTGACTCCGCTCTACATTGTCGCAGGAGTCTCGGACAACACGCCCCACTACGTTCTCGGAACAGGCGACCTGCTTCTGATCCTCGCAGCCAACGCCTTGTCAATCATCCTGATCTGGGTGCTGGAAAGCAGCAGCAGTCTCAAGAGATCCGCTTCGAAGATTATCCTTTATGACCGGATTGACCTTATCGTCCCTGAACGCAAGGATGAGCTCTTCAAGGACATTGAGGAGCGCTGCGGAATCAAGCCCGACGACATAACCATCGGAAACATCGATTTCCTTAAGGATTCCGCCTACATCAAGGTCTATTACAACACCGAATCGTCCTCCGACACGACGATCGATTCCATCGTAAGAAACAAACAATTCATTGAAAATCAAAGTTTATGAGCATTATGAATATATTCCCGAAAGCCGCTGTCACGACTCTCCTCAGCCTCCTTGCACCGGCATATTCAAGCATCTGCGCTTCTGCTCAGGAAGTCAATGGCCGAGCCTACATTGAAGCCGACTGGAAAGTCGCGAAAGGCCTCCATCTGAACGCCGAGTACCAGCTCCGCACCAAGGATTCATTCTCCGGTGTGGAAAGAAATCAGTTCAAGTTAGGATCATCATACAAAATCAGCAAGTTCCTCAAGGTAGGAGCCGATTACACATTCATCGGCCACTATGCCAACTCTACCGGAGAGTTTCGGCCACGGCACAGATTCTCAGGCAATCTGACCAGCACGGTTGACGCTGGGAACTGGCGCTTCTCCCTGAGGGAAAGGCTTCAGTTCACCCACAAGGCTTATGACATCAATCACTTCCAAGAGACTCTCAACCACTTGGAACTCAAGTCCCGCCTGATGGTCAAGTACAGAGGCTTCAGAGCCGTGGAGCCTTACGCCTTCGTAGAGCTGCGCAACACCTTCAACGATCCAAAGTGCAGCGCTACCTACAACACCGCCACCGATTCGTGGAGTGACTACGAGTTCCTCGGCTACACCCACGCCTATGTCAACCGCATCCGAGGAGCCCTCGGTCTGGAGTGGAGTCTGAGCAAGCGCCACGCCCTCGACTTCCGCGCCATGTACAACTACCACAACGAGCTTGACATTGACACGGACAAGTCCGGCACCAAGCTCAAGTCCCTAACATGGCAGAACCCCACCGCCGTCACCCTCTGCTTCGGCTACAAGTTCTCGTTCTGAGAAGCGTTTGTATTTGTTTGAAATGATCCTTCAAACAAACAATGCAAAACAACTTCTCGGTTCATGGCATAAGAGCAATAACATTTCCAATGAGTGAGAAATGGAAAATATTCATTATCTTTGTCTTGCTGACATGTGACGCACATAAGACGTCTCTTGCGTAATCAAGATTCAGCGCCAAACATTGACAGACAAAGGGTTATGGAGGAGAAAAGGATTAAATACCCTATCGGGGTGCAGACGTTCGATAAGATTATCGAGGGTGGTTATCTTTACATTGACAAGACGGGATTCGTCCACGATTTGGCAACGTATTATTCATACGTTTTCCTCAGCAGGCCGCGGCGGTTCGGGAAATCGCTACTGTCTTCCACATTCCATAGTTACTTCGAGGGAAATAAGGAGTTGTTCAACGGACTGAAAGCCGGGGAACTAAAAAATGAATGGACAAAGCACCCTGTGCTCCACTTCGACATGTCCACGGCGAAACATTGCTCAGAAGAAGAGCTGCTTGATGAGTTGGACAAGAAACTGTACATCTACGAACAGGTTTACGGTCGAGGAGAGAAAGATATCAATATCAACCAACGATTCGAGGGGCTTGTCCACAGGGCGGTGGAACAGACCGGCGAGAAAGCCGTCATAATCATTG
>ERZ808267.274-NODE-274-length-17939-cov-2.835272_pt1 | contig 17939 bp, 15 predicted proteins | sample MGYA00521241_ERZ808267 | MGnify/ENA primary metagenome ERZ808267 (study PRJEB31516, sample SAMN03275592) | gut metagenome | biome: mammalia-associated habitat; material: feces | host: Papio cynocephalus | place: Kenya | collected 2012-07-19 ... | reverse complement strand
AAGGAGAATATATATCACTACTAACTATTGATATAGAAAAAGTGCCAGAGGGTTTTCCAAACTTTAACTCTCCACATGGAAAAATAAAGCTTTTAATAAACAAACGCCTAAATCTTTCATATAAATTCCAAGCCATGCTGAATCAAAAAATGCTCTATATCCTAATCCGGATGTCAAATGAGCAGTGACTGCGCCGGCAATTACTCCGACAACAGAAGCGATTACAACAACCGGCGGCATCATAACAAGTCCGGCAATTACTCTCGGAACAAAAAGGTATTTTATCGGATTAACTTTCAAAACCTCAATTGCATCAATTTGTTCGGTAACTCTCATTGTTGCAAGCTCTGATGCAAGAGACGAGCCAATCATTGAAATTATGGCAAAACCAGACATAATAACGCCGACTTCTCTCACAATAAGCATTGTCATTAAAAGTCCGACAAAATTACTTCCGCCCTGTTTAACCATCTCTAAAGCAACTTGTGACGCTACAATGATTGATGTCATTCCGACAATTGAAAGAGTAATCGGCAATGACGTAATTCCAAATCTATAGCATTGTTCTGAAATCTCTCTGAAATTGAAATCTCCCTTTGCAATAAATTTTGCGGTGGCAACTCCATTCATCGCAATTTTACCAAGAGTTTCTAAAAAACTGTTTAGTTCAGAAAAAATTCCGGTAAAAATTTTATATGTAGCGGATTGTTTATAGTATTTTTGTAAGCTGCTCATTTCTTAATTATACAAAAAATTTATACATAATGCAATTTGTTATCAATAAAAAAGGCTCTTATTAAAGAGCCTTTTTCTAATATTTTTAGTATCTTTCCAAATATTTGTCGATTTCCCATTGAGAAACGTATGTTCTGAAAGAATCCCATTCTTTTTTCTTAGCTGACAAAAATTCGTTAAAGATGTGATCGCCAAGTGCAGCTCTTGAAACAAGTGACTTGTCAAACAAATCAATAGCCTCAGCCAAACTTCCAGGTAAAGAATCAATTCTTTGTTTTTTGCGTTCTTTGGTTGTAAGTTTGTAAATGTTGCTTTCTACAGGAGCCGGTGGGTCGATTTTATTTCTTACGCCGTCAAGACAAGCTTCCAAAATTACTGCAAATGCCAAATAAGGGTTGCAAGCAGGATCCGGAGATATTAATTCTACACGAGTTGAACTTCCTCTTTTTGCCGGAACTCTTAATAAAGCACTTCTGTTAGCCAATGACCAAGCCAAATATACAGGAGCTTCATAACCAGGAACTAAACGTTTGAAACTGTTTACAGTCGGGTTCAAAACAGCAGTAATGCTTTTTACATGTTTCAACATTCCGCCGATAGAATATTTTGCAACATCTGACAATTGATATTCCGCTTTTTCGTCAAAAAATGCGTTTTTACCATTCTTGAACAATGAAACGTTACAGTGCATACCAGAACCGTTTATTCCAAAAATCGGTTTTGGCATAAATGTAGCATGCAAATTATGTCTTGCTGCAATTGCTTTAACCGCAACCTTGAATGTTGCAACGTTATCTGCAGCAGTCAAAATATCAGCATATCTGAAATCAACTTCGTGTTGTCCGTCAGCAACTTCGTGGTGAGAAGCTTCAATATCAAATCCCATTTCTTGAAGTGTTAAAACAATATCAGATCTTACATCTTCTCCTAAATCTTCCGGTCCAACATCATAATATCCGGCTCTATCTTGAGTTGATGTTGTAACATTGCCGTCTTTATCTTTTGAGAATAAGAAAAATTCTGCTTCCGGTCCAACATTCATTGAAAATCCCATTTTTTCAGCTTCTTTCATAACTCTTTTTAAGTTACATCTAGGGCAGCCTTCAAACGGTGTTCCATCAGCATTATAAATATCACAAATCAATCTTGCTGAATTAATCCCTTCATTTCCCCTCCAAGGCAAAATTTGGAATGAGTTTTTGTCAGGATGGAAAAACATATCAGATGTTTCAATACTTCTAAAACCTTTAATAGAAGATCCATCAAGCATAATTTCGTTATTCAAAGCTTTTTCAATATGTTGTGAAGGAATGGTCATATTTTTTACATGCCCGTTAATGTCAACGAATTGAAGTTTGATAAACTTGATATTATAGTCTTTAATAAATCCCTTAATATCTTCTTCTGTAAATTGTTTGTTGTCTAATCTAGTGTGCATAAATTCTTTCATACAGACCTCTTTCCTCTCACTACTATCTTTTATAAATTACTTTTTAATTAGAATACTTTTTTTAAAAAAGGTCAATACTTTTTATATTAAGATTAAGTAAAGACGGCAAAATCCCCGTATTTAAAAAATATGAATGTTTTTCTAAAAATAGTGTTAATTTTGTAAAAAATTGGGAATATAATTATTACAAAGGGAGTACAGGGAATTTAATTTAATAAAAATCTTGTTTTTGATTGAAAATTTTAACCATGCTTTCAATCTCAAACTGTTATAAATATAGCCTTTACAGAACTTTGTAAACAAATGTAAAGAAATACGCAGTATATAGCAATTATATATAACAAAAATACTTTATTAATATGTAAGCGAAAGCTACCAGACAAAAGAGATTAAAATAAACACGAGATATATATTTACACTACCTACTACACACTAACCTTCTACACACACGAGGAATTACTAACAGAATTCCAAACTCTATCTTTCAGATAGGGTTTTTTTTTAGGCGAGCAGAGGCAGGCAAAATACGTAGTATTTTGTCAGTTGAGCAATTATAAGTGGAAATCGAATTTTCACTTTAATTGCGAACGTTGCCGTTTAATGCGAGCCCGTACGACGAAGTCGGCTTCCACCTTTTTGACAATATTCGTATTTTCTTTAAGTATTATTAGTCATAAAATGTGCCGCTTGACCCACCCTTTGGAGCGATATTTGTGTTTGCGCTTTTATTAAAAATTAGTAAAATTTTTATAATATTCTAAATAACGCTTTTGGAGATATTTGTGTTTTGTTAATGCGAACCCGTACGACGAAGTTGGCTTCCCCCTTTGCGGCAATACTCGTTCCTTTTTTATTTTTTAGTCAAATATTCTAATTATTCTTGAAACATTGATAATAGTGCTTCTTCTTTAGCTTTTAATTTTGTATGTTCTGCGGGAGTTCTTAGAACTTCTAAATATTTTTCAGCTGAAAGAAAATGAGCGCGTGAAATTAAGTTTTTTACGTAAGCGGAAGTTAGAATGTGACCATCATAAAGAATATCTTCGGATTTTTTGCGATAGTTCTTGTTTAATGCCTTAAAATCAATCATATTGTCAGCTGTGGCAGATTTCAAATGTTTTAAGTCATCTATGTGTTTTGCTATTTTGGTTGTATCTTCGTTTGCAAATAAATAGTTACTTACTTTTTGCGCATTATCATCATATGTATCAATAAACTTCCTTAATTTATCTGTTTCTTGAGCTTTATGTTTGGTTCGAATTTCATTAGGAAAATGTTCCGATAAAGTATTTAGCCATTTTTTCATTATTTTGAATGGATGTTTTAATTTATCAGAATTTCCCTCTACGTAATTTGTTAATTGTATTTCTTGAGAATGGTTGCCTATTGTAAAAGTACTTTTGATATTACGATATGAACCATAAAGAGGACCTTCTATATTATTTCGGTTATCTGCAAGCATTGTTTCTCTATTATCAAATGTTCCAAAATTCCCAATTTTAAATAATACTTTATCTTTTGGAGTTCCAATTTCTTCTGCTTTTGTTGCAAGTTTTTTTATTTCTTCTGTACTCAAATTCCAGTGTTTTCTATTAACACCATATAGCTTTAATTTAGCTCCAAAAGCTTGATTTGAACCAATTTTATCAACTTGCATAGAATGCTCCTTTCACAAACATATATTATATGGATAGATTGTAGTATATCCAATGAGAAAAAACATGATTTATTAATAATTTTTTACAAAGAAATTAAATTGCAAAATTGGTTTCATGTATTTAAGTTGGAAATTGAATAAGAAAGAATTTTTTAACCCATTTCAGGAAAAATAGTTTCAATATATTCCTGATAATTTTCTTCTTCAAAAAATGCAACTGAAAATTCTGCACAATTATATCCCAGTTGTTGTGCTTCCGGTACTTCAATCGGTGGACCTGCCGGAGTTGAACGAGATGGATTATTCGGATTAGAAATCACACCAACGCTGCGCAAAAGTGTAACCAATAATGATTTCCCTTTTATCTCATATTCTGTCAAACCTTGTGTAACAACTCCAAATCCTTGCGTTCCAACATATCTTTGCATTGGAGCAAAATTGGTCTTAACTTCAATTCCTCTTTCTCTAGGTAGATTTTTGCGCATATCATAATCAGGATTAAACTCCCTTTTAATAACAGTATTCATATCTTCTGAATATGTTTCTGTAATGGGGTTTTTCATATTGAATTTAACTTGCCATAAATGATTTTTTAGTTTGTTCTCCCATTCAATTTTAAAGTTGATTGTCTTGCCAAATTCAACTTGTACGTCAAAGAAGCTTGTTTTTATAATATTATTTTTGAAAGAATAAATCTCGGCAGTTTCCCCAAAATCATTTTCAACTGCTCCAAAATTATATGTATCGCCTTCGTCTTTAAACCTTACAAATTCAATCTGAATTCGTTTGCCATTATCATTTGATAAGAAAATTTGTCCGTTTCTGACTTCCAATTTTAAGTCTGTTTTTGTTGCAGGAAAATATTTAAGAGTGTAAATGTCTGCAAAATCTTCTGTTACGGGTATTTTTTGCGTGTTATACAATAATGAATTTTCAACCCCAAAATGTTTAGAAATTATTTTGTATTCAGGAATTAGTTCCTTGCTTTGCATAATTAGAGTTTTAAACTTGTGTTTCAATCTCAATTCTTCAATAATAGTATTTGCGATTTGGATGATTTTTTCGTAACGAGTAATGTTTTCTCTATGCACCAAATCTGTAGAACATCCGCAAATTCCGTCATGTGCCTGATTTTTTAACAATAATTTGTAAGCGTATTCGATTATCGAATTGTATTCATTTCCATATTTTTGTTGTAATTTGTTGGCTTGTTCTAATAAATATGTGCATTTTATGTTGTATTGTTTAAGTTTTGTTCTTGCAGAATAAGAGCCTTGTAGGATGAAAGTTTTGCTATTATCTCGCAATTCGTTGTCCCATTCGTATTGAGAAAAATTATTTTTTACAAGCTCAAAATATTCGAATGGATTTGATAATTTGATTTCATAATCATTTAATAATTTGTTAACTTGCTCAATTTGTTCTGCAATATCCGGTTCAACTCCCAAATGATCTGCTCCGATTGGAAGTAGAAGATAATTCCCAGATTTTTCAGCAATTTTGTCTAAGTTACCTTTTAGCCATTCTGCTTTTTGTTTAATTGTCATTGGCGCAGAAAATATGTCCATAAAATAGCCACGAATTAGGTTAACTGTGTCAATTCCGTTAAACCTAAATTCTGATGGGATATCTCCGCAACCTCTCCAGACAACGCATTTGTCAATCCCAAATTTTTTGAAAATCTTAGGAATATTTTGACTGTGACCGAAAGTATCTGCAAGATAACCGATAAAATTAGTACAACCGAAATCTTTTGATATTTTCATCCCGATTTCCAAGTTTTTTTCAAAAGCGGTTTTGTCGGTCAAAAATTCATCAACAAGAGTATAACAAGGACCTATGAAAAGTCTTTTTTCTTTTATGAATTTTCTAACAATTTCTTCTTTTTCAGGTCTGATTTCGAGATAATCTAATAATGCACTAACTTGTCCGTCAAAATAAAATGACGGAATTTTGTTTGTTTCAAGCAGATTTAGTACATTATCAAAAACTCTCAATAAACGAAGTCTAAAAACTTCAAATTCTCTATACCATTCCCTATCCCAGTGGGTGTGCAAATATGCGATTACAGTCTTTTTCATAATAACTATTTGTAGCATATTTCTTTTTATATTGCAAAGGGTTAACAAATTTGTTATAATAAATATGTTGATAGAATAAACAGAGAGGAATTTATTATATGGATACGGACTTTTCACGTTTCACTTCTCACTTTTCACTCAAACGATCTGCCTTTACTCTTGCCGAAGTTCTTGTCACTCTCGGCATAATTGGTGTCGTTTCAGCGATGACTGTTCCAACTTTAATGCAAAATTATCAACGTCAGAGTTATGTTACTCAATTACATAAAGTTTATAATGAGTTTTCTCAAGCATATACAAGATACTTGTCTGATAAAAATGCTTTAAATCTTCAAGAAGCTGGATATACTGACGCTGCTTCAATGGATAATTTTATGAAAACTTATTTTAAAATAGTCAAAGATTGTGGCGATGATGGCACAGATTGTTTTGCATCTGAATATAAAAAGATAGATGGAAGTTCTCTGGGGGTGGTAATTACATCTGGAACTTATGACCCTAGAAATTATGTTTTAGCAAATGGAGCTTCGATTTCTATGATACCTCGTCAAATTCATGTAGATGTTAATGGTAAAAAAGGTCCAAATATAATCGGGCGTGACGTTTTTGCAATACATGTGTTTGATGATGGAACATTAGATGAGGCTTGTGCTTCAGCTCCTTGTTCTAGTGATTTTAGAGAAACAGTATTTAATAATTCTTGCACCAAACAAGCTAGTGTATGGTGGGGATGTTTTGGTAAAATCTTGAATGATAATTGGCAAATGACTTATTAAAACATTACCTTAGTTGATTGCCTTTTTCGGGAATGAAGTTTTTTATATTTTTATTTATCCTCATCATAAAAGAGGTGAGGATTGAAAATGAAAAAACTTATATTGTTGACAGGGGTATTGATATTTACCGCAAACTTTGCGCAAGCAGGAATTTTGTCTAACGTTTTTGGTGGTTATAATAATAACTATAATAACGGTTATTATTATCCGCCAAATGTTAGATATATGAGTGGAAACTGTTACCATTCAAGACCTTACTACAATAATTATTACCAGCGACCATACTATAATAATTCTTACAATCCTTATGGAAGGAATTATTATAACTATCAACCGAATGTTCAATATATGCAGCCTTATGGCGGATACTACGGACACCCGGTTATTTATAGAACTAAAGTAAATAGAAAAAGTTCTGTTGATAATAGTGAAAAATTAGTCGCAAGCCAATTTTCAGGTATAGAAAAATTAGAAAATCAGATTTTGTTGCAAACTTATGAATATGATAGTGCAAAAAATAGAATAGAAAGGTTGGAACAAAGATTGTTTGGCGCATCTCAAGAAGGTGACTTAGCTCAACGTTTTGCTACCTTAAAGATTGCTGCAAAAAATTATAAAACATTTAATCCGAATACGCAAAATTATTCCAGCCAAAATAATTACAGACCACCGGTTTTCACAGGTATGAGCGGTGGCGGATGGCGAAATACTTTGTTGGGTAATTTCAAAAATCAATTTGCCGGAATGCCAACAGGTATTACTCCTGCAATGGATCCTGCTTATATGGATTATTTTGAGGCAGAAAGAGCTATGGCAGGTAACGGAGAAGAAGTTGGTGTGCAGACTAACAGGGGATATTACTATTCAAACAGAAATCGAGGAACCGGAACCGGTGTGACGATTTTAGATTGACTTTTTGTATAAAATAATTAAATCATTCATATAGATGATTATTAAGGCGAAAAAATAGGTCATAATAATCTAAAAAGAGTGGTATAAAATGCCTTTCAGGTACAGATTGCAGAAAGTTCTGGATTTCAGAGTTCGCAAAAAAGAAGAACAACTTACGGTAGTGCAAAAAGCTCAACAAGCAGTTTATCAAGCCGAAGAAAATATTCGAAAAAACGAGCAAGAAATTCAAACAACAAAACAAAATATGCGAGTTGCCGACCCTATGATGTACGAAACGTATGACAATTACTTGTTACATTTGTGGGATAAAGCAGAAAAGTTAGAAGCTATTCGTGTAGAGCTGCAAAACAAACTTGACGAAGAAAAAGTTAAACTTGTAAAACTGGAACAGGGTGTAAAAGTTCTTGAAAAACACAAGGAAAAGAACAGAGAAGCCTATATCGCAGAAGAAAAAGCCGCAGAATTAAAACAATATTCCGAACTCGGTGTAACAAGGTATTTCAGACAAAGTCAAGAAAAGGCAGAGGAAGAAGCCGCAATTTTAAAACAGTTAGAACAAATAGATGGAGGTAGTTAAAAAATGAATGTAAGTACATCTTCAGCAGCAGCTACAGCAAGCACATCAGATGTAAGTTCAACACAAACTCAATCAAAAACAAGCAGTAGCACAAAAGCAGATAAATCTTTTGAAGATGAAATGAAAACTGCCTCAAAAACAGAAGAAACGAAAGAAACTAAAAATTCATCAAAAGATGATAAAAAAGTTTCTAACGATAAAAAGGCTGAAAAAGATACAACTAAAGAGGTAAATAAGTTATCTCAAGAAATGAAAGAACCTGATGATATTGTTCCTTCTGATGTATATTCAGGTGGAATAAATTTCACTGATTTTAAATATCATAATGAGGGGCAATCTTTGTTATCACAAAATATTCAGGATTTGTTGAATACAAAAGATTTGATGAGTACAGTAAATTCTGCAACAACAGTTGATTATGATGTTATAAATATGTCTGATTCAGATGCGAATTTCTTTGCAAATCTTGTTCAAAATACAGATATGTCAATGCAAGGAATTGCAACAGAAATTAATAATCAAATGGCAGAAGGTGCGCAAAATATTCAACAAAATGTACAAGTTTCATCAGTGTTGATGGATAAATTGGCAGAATCTATGAAAACAAATCAACCTTTCAGAATAGATTTTGACAAAGATGTTTCTGTCATTATAAAGGTAAATAAAGATGGTAGTTTAGCTGCAAACTTTATTCCTGGAGATAAGGCAGTTGAACAATATTTGAGAAACAATATTGCATCTTTAAGACAAAGATTTGACGAACAAGATTTGTCATATACACAATTAAGTTATAGTAATTCGCGTCAGCAACAGCAGCAAAAACGCCAAAATAAGGAGAAACAGTAATGAATGATTCATTTGTAACGGCTTTAAACACGCAAAAATCTACAACTAACTGGATGGACGTTATTGCTCACAACATGACAAACGTTTATACTCCGGGTTTTAGAGAACAACAGGTTAATTTTAAAACATTTCTTGGAGGTGCTATCTCTGATGATTATGATAAAAAAATGGATCAAGGTAAATCAACTCCGGGTACTTCTAAAGAAAACTTGTTCTTAGAAGGTAAAGGCTTTTTCTTGGTAAAAAATCCGGAAGGGAAAAGTATTTATACAAGATTGGGCGAATTTACGTTTGATAAAGAAGGTGTTTACCGTGATAGAAGTGGAAACACTGTTCAAGGTTATATCTTGAATGATAAAGGTGAAATTATGCAAGGAACAAAGTCTATAACTTCTGACCTTTATCAAGAAACTGCTATGAAAGGCGGAGCTTTAGATATTCCGACAACAAATATTAAAATGTGGATTGACCCTAATAACGGAAAATATTTAGGTAAATACGACGATTATGAAATAAAAAATGATGGTACAATCTACGGAAAAGCAGATAACGGCAAACGTTCAGTGCCGTTGTATAGAATTACAACAAGAAACTTCAATAACTCTGCTGCATTGTATGAGTTTAAAGAAGGGCAGTTCTTGGAAACTGAAGAATCCGGCAAGCCGTTAATCGGAGTTGGCGAAATTCGTTCAGGTTTGTTAGAAATGTCAAACGCTGATTTCAAAGCAAATATTTCATATTACCAAATGGCAAAAGTTCAAATGGATGTTTCAAACAAATTGATTTCATCTCAAAAAGAACTGTTACAAGAAGCTTTGAGATTAGTAGGTAACTAGACTTATAAACATATTTTAAACTCCATTTTTCAAGGGACTATATGTCCCTTTTATTTCGCCTATAATTTCTTCAATTTCGGCAGAAACGTCGTTTTTGTTTTTGATATTAGCTTTTATGAGAGTTGCAAATTCGGCTTTTTTAAATTCGTGCAATCCTCTGTGTTTGAAAAATTCTTCCAAAAATTCTACTTTTGAAGTGCTTTCTTCCAACCCCTCAATAGGCGCAAGCGATATATTTTGAGTTGCGTAATTTAAAGTTCTGGCTATTAGTGAATTTGGGAGCATGTCCTCAAATTCTCCACTTTTCAAAAGATGGATTTTATCTATATTGCGAAGTCTTGGTTTGATTTCTTCAAGATTGATTTTTGCATCGTTATCTAAAAGAACAAATATTGGAATTTTTAAACATTCTGCAAAGTTATAAAAATATTTTACAACCTGATTTTTTCCACCGGCAGAGATAACATGTATTCCATGCTCGTTAAAATCAAAATTGCAAAGTTTTGAAAATACAGGAAGAAGAATTTCTTCTGTAATTCCTTCACACAAAATTATCTTTTTTACCGGATATCCTAAATTGTTCTCTGAATTTTTGTCGGCGTGGCAATTTTTTAGCCACTTCAAGTTGTTAGGAATATCGTCAGGTAGAATTTTGATTATAGCATTGTAATTAATTTTGTTTTTAATAAGTTTTTGACTGTTTTCGTTGAGGTTGAAAACGGAATTTTCATATTCATATAAATTTTGGTTTATTTGCAAATCATTTGGTTCATTTGGAACTGATGAATTAATAATGTTTTCGGCTATATTTATTAGGTTGTCATAATCCATTTCATCAAGTTCATGTTTTTTGATTTTTGGCTCAATCAGATTATTTGTAATAATATCCTTAAATACTCTTAGGTATTTGGTTTCGGTTTCTTTAAATCTCGTTAATCTGTCTATTGAGATTGTTAGTTGTTCTTTTGTAAGTTGTTTGATTTTCAAATTCATATCCCTGATTGTAACGTTTGTTAATATAATTTTTGCAAATATAGCAATTTATTTTTGTTTTTCTTTTTTATATAATTGTAGTAGTGGAGTGGAATTGTGTACTCATTAAATATTGATAACCCTCAATATAATAATTATAACACAGTTAAGTCTGTGCGTGTAGCAAATGTTACAAATCCGATTGTGACAAAATCTGCTCCTGCATTTAGATCTAATCATCCTCAAATGACACAAGTTCCTTATAATAGTGCTTTGACTGCTGCAAAGTTTAGAACAGAGCTTGTTTCTAATGATGAGAAAGCTAAATATAACGAGTTGGTTGGAATGGTTGATAAAAGTACCCGTAAGCAACTTAATACAATGTTGAAAAATGGTACTTTATTAAATGCAGATTCAAACGATAAATCAACAACATTGGATAACCTTTATAAAATAGCTAAAAACAAAAGAGCGCAAGGTTTAGACAATGCAACGATTTTGAAAAACACAATTGATACAATTTCAGATCCACATATTATTACTCAACAATTCGGAAATATTCCTGCTCAATATCAGGCTCAAGCAGCATCAGCAGCCGGTGGAAATCCTGATGATATTAATGTTGAACATTCAGGAACTTGCGTAGCATCTAGTATTGAATACAATTTGGCGGATAAACATCCGGCAGAATTTGCAAGATTTGCAGAAGGCTTGAGTTCTCCAAACATGGCTGTTCAAAAGTCAATCAAGATGAGTAATTTGGCTGATAATACTCTTGATGCAATTTGGTTATTAAACGCTTTTGAAATTCCTTTTGAAGCAAAAGATTTTGATAAAGCTAATTTGACATTTGCGCCTGACAAAAACGCAATTATAAGAGCGCATATTCAAACAGTAGATAGAGATAATTATGAACGTTCTCCTCTTGATGTTTTGATGCAATCTACATTTATGCAAGTTGGTTCTCAACAAGCTTATAATTCTTTAACAGATAAAAGAGCAGGAAAATTCAATCAAAACGATAAAGGTTTGATTGAATTTGAAAAAACATTTACGGAATCTGTAGTTGAAGATAAAAATAAGATGTCTGTAACATATCAAACAGTTGATGAAAACGCTAGATTAGTCGGCTATGAAACAGATTTCAAAACAATGAAAAAACAAATTACAGATGCCCTAAACATGGGCGAAAACGTAATCATTGGCTATACACAAGTTGATGCAAGCGGAACTATTATAAATGGTCATGAAATTACAATTACCGGAACAAAAACAGATAAAAACGGCAAAATGATATTTATTTGCAATGATACTGATGACAATGTTTCTAGAGCGGTTGAGTATTCAGAAGATTTCTTGCTTCCGAAAATTCACCATGCCGCTTTGCCTCAAGCAGTTGTTGCAAATGATGTAAACTTTGTTGAAAACTGGGTAGAAGGTTTGAAAACATACAAAGACTTGAAAAAACAAGCAAATGCCGCAGCTTCTCAAACTCAAGCTCAACAATCCCCACAAATTCAACCCCAACCGATAGTTTTAGAAAGAAACAATATCGGACAAGTTGCTTAATGTTCGTTAATATTAGGCAAAAATAGCGCAAAAATTTTTTTGACGATGTTTAATTTAGTAAAAGGTGAAAAAATATGAATATATCATTAACAAATCTTCCAAAGATTACATTTAGAGCTACAACAAATGTATCAAATCAAAATACTCAAACGGCTCCTCAAACTTTACAATCTCAGCCGGTTAACAGACAAAACATCCGAGAAAAAATCTCCTAAATATGTGACAACAGATATTTTTTACATAAACGATAATCACGGCAGAATTGGCAATATGTCAAGAATTTATTCTGCTAAAGAATTATATGATTATCAAACAAAAAATTCTACGGCTGACAAATTAGTTCTTGCTGCCGGTGATATTTCTGCGGGGGCAGATCATAATGTCGCAAGAGCTGCAAACACTTATATGAACGCATTAGGTGTTGAAGCAACATCTGACGGCAACCACGAATATGACGAAAATCCTCCTGAACTTGCAGATAGCAAAAAAGGTGCAAAATTCAAAAGTTTAGGCATGAATTTGCAAATTCCTAAAGGTAACCCGCTAGACGGAGTTATTGAAAAATCATTTGTATTAGAAAAAAATGGTCATAAATATGCAATCATTGGTTTAGCACCTCCTGATTTGCACGAAAGAATACGTGACAACGATTCAAGAAAACAAATCGGTGTTGATGATTTCGAAAAAACATTGAAAGATGTTCAAGCAGCAGTTGACGATTACAAAAAACAAGGAATTAACAAGGTTATAGTTCTTTCTCACTGCGGTTTAACAAAAGATCAAAGATTGGCAAAAGAAACATCAGGAATTGATGTAATCGTTGGTGGTCACACTCATGACTTGTTGAAAGGTGTAGAAGAAGGCAAAAACTTATTGACTTCTAAATCAAATGAACCGGTTGTTATCACTCAAGCCGGCAAAGACGGTGAATATTTTGGTGATTTAAAAATCACTTGGGATGATGATAAAGGTATTATCGTAAAAGTTCAAAACAATGTCACTCCATCAAACATTTTCAAACGTAATAGAGTGTTGAAAGGTGTATTTGAACAGATTTTAGGTAAACCAGAACAATTGGGTGAAGTTAAAGTTGCAACCGGTCCAACCAAAGAAAGACTTTTAGACCCTAACCCTAACGCATTTTTGATTATGGATGCGGTTAAAGAAGAATTTGGAACAGATATGGCAATTATCAATGCCGGAAACATTAGAGGTTTCTTTGAACAAGGACCTTTAGATTCTCATCAGGTATTTGAAGTTGTTCCTTTGAAAAACAATATGGTTAAATTAAAATTAACTGAAAAAGAAATTGTTGATGCGTTGAAAAAAGGAGCAAAATCATTCAACGATCCTGGACATAAACCTGGTATCATAATGCCATCAGGTTTGAAATACACAGTTAGCAGATCAGGTGAATTGAAAGCCGCATCATTTATTGATAAAGAAGGAAAAGAAAACGCAATTGATATAAACAATCCAAATCCTAATAAGGTTTACACCGTAGCAACAGATGACTTTATGGCTTCAGGTGGCGATAATTTGCTTGAAAATAAAATCGAAAAAGGTGAAATTGATGAAAAATTCGATTTTGACAAAGACAAACTAACCTGTGATTACATAAAGAAAATGAATGCACCGGTTGAATTAAAAGATGACGGCAGAATTACTGTTGTAGATTAATTCTCTAATATCCGTACTGTTCGTGTTGATTTAAGTATTCTTTAACAGTGTTTAAAGATGCTTGAACAATACGTGTTACACGTGACGGAGATAAACCGATTTGTTTTGCAATATCTTTAACCTGCATGTTTCTGTAAAATCTGTATTCAACAACAGTTCTTTCTTTTGGCGGAAGTTTTGCAATTGCAGCTCTAATCATTCTACCCATTTCTGTGATTTCAGCACTTTCATCAGGTTGTGCGTGCGGATCTTTTAAGAAATCAAACGGAGAATCGTTGTCACTTGCGGCAGCTGCTAAACCGTCGATAGACAAGATAGTTTCGTAAACGGCTTCACGAACTTTAGCTTTTTGCATATCCATACCGTCAACTTCTTCTTCCTTATCAATTTCATCGTCAGCTTTATGTTTTAAAGAATACCATTTATATCTAATTCTTAATTCGTTTCTAATAGCCCATCTTACGGCAGTTGCAATATATGCCGCATTATATTTTTCAAGTTGTTCAGGCGTTTTATTTTTAATCAAAACTTGAACAGCCAAAATTCCGATAGAAACTAATTCCTCATAATCTACCATGTGCTGAGGAATACGTCTGTGTTCGACTTTGGCAACTTTTTGAACTATGTCTATGTATTCTTGTAATTTATTTTTATTTTGCATAACCATGATTATAAAATTATTCTAGCATAGAATTTATTTCATTGTACCTTTATTTGATGTATTTTTCAACTTGTAAACAAAAAGTAGGATTTCTGCAATCGCTTTGTACAATTCCGGCGGAATTTGTTGGTTCAAATCAACCATTTTGTATAGCGCACGGGCAACAGGAGCGTTTTCAATTACAGGAATTTGGTGTTCTCTTGCGATATTAATAATCTTTTTAGCGATAAGCTCTGTACCTTTTGCAATAAGCATTGGAGATGCCATTTCTTCTGCTTTATATTTAAGGGCGCATGCTATGTGGGTTGGGTTCGTTACAACAAAATCCGCATCCGGTACGGCATCCATCATGCCTCGTTGTAGCATTTGCATACGGCGTTGACGTAATGCGGCTTTTACGTTTGGGTCACCTTCTGTGTTTTTGTATTCATCTTTAATTTCTTTAAAAGACATTTTTTGGTCTTTTAAAAACTTCCATTTTGTAACCCCGTAATCGGCTGCAGATATTACCAAAAAGGCGATACAGGCTTTAAAAATAAAGTCTGTGATTAGTTTGCCGAACTCAATCATTACGGCGAAATTGTTGTCGATTGCTGCAAGCATAAGAATATTTTCAATATGTTGCATATAAACGCTCCAGCCGATATAGCCTAACAAAACAACTTTTAGGATGTTTTTGAATAATTCAAAAAGAGTTTTGATAGACATAATATTTTTGAAATACTTTGTTGGGTTAAGTTTGTCTAATTTGGGCATTAGAGGAGCGGTTGCAACAAGTGGGCCAACCTGTATAAAATCCGCCATAATTGCAATAAACCACGCCACAAAAAGTACAGGACCGATAATTAATGCGGCACATTTTATGGTAATTGTCAAAATATACGTCATTCCGACCTGATCTATGTGTGCGTTGGGGATTTGCTCGTACAGGAGAGTGTAAAGTTGTACGATTTGATCCCAAATAAACGGTGCTAATCCGAATATTACGGAGAACAAAATGAGCAAAGAAATAGCGGTTGAAAAATCTTTTGATTTAACAACCTGTCCTTCTTTTCTTGCCTGTTCGAGTTTTCTCGGCGTGGCATCAAACTGTTTGTCTTCATCACCCATACGTTATTTCCTTAATGAATATTATAGCATGGTCAAAAATATTTAGAGGCAAAGATGCCAAGAAGCATAGATGCAAAGTCTTTTTAGCTAACAATTTTTACGCCGGAACTTGTTCCTAATCTTTCTGCGCCTGCTTCAATCATCTTTATTGCAGCTTCTTTATCTCTAATTCCGCCAGATGCTTTAACTTTTAATCCGTATGGAGAAACTGTTTCATACATTAATTTAACATCTTCTGCTTTTGCGCCAACTCCATTTTTTACAAAGCCTGTAGATGTTTTTACTAAATCGGCTTTTGCTTCAACGCAAAGTTCGCAAGCTTTTTTGATTTCGTCTTTTTCTAACAGATCAGTTTCCAAAATAACTTTTAGCGGTTTGTCTTTACAAGCTGCTTTTACAGTTTTTATGTCATTTACAACAAAATCATAATCTTTGTTTTTGATTGCAGTAACATTAATAACCATATCTATTTCGTCTGCGCCGTCTTCAACTGCTTTGGATGCTTCAAAAGCTTTAACATCACTTCTGTTAGCTCCTAGAGGAAATCCGATTACGGTAACAACTTTTACATCGCTATCTTTCAAGTTTTCTTTTGCTAATTTTACATAGGCAGGATTGATGCAAACTCCTAAGAATTTGTGTTCTTTAGCCTCATTGAAAAGTTTTATAAAATCTTCTAATTTCGCATCTTGTTTCAAAAGTGTGTGTTCAATGTGTTTGTTTAAGTTTTCCATAATTTTCCCCTTCTTTTACTTGATTATAACATAAAGTTTATTTATAATACCCCTATGAATTTAAAAGAAAAATTACAAATATTTTCAGGTGACGTTTTAGGTGGCTTAAATGCTGCGGTTATTACGCTTCCACAGGCTTTGGCTTTTGGTGTTGCAACCGGATTTGGTGCAAGTGCCGGTATTTGGGGGGCAATAATTTTATGTTTTGTTGCCGGTATATTTGGAACTAAAATTCCTATGATATCAGGAGTTACAGGTCCTGTTGCGATTGTTGTAGCATCTGTTATGCACGCTCTTAATCAAAATCTTGATGCCGTAATTTTTATAATATTTATCGCAGGAATTTTGCAAATTTTGCTATCATTAACAAAATTGCCTGATATTGTAAAATATGTGCCATATCCTGTAATTTCAGGATTTATGAACGGTGTTGGCGTAATTATTATAATTATGCAGTTGAATCCTTTGTTGGGTTTACCTTCTTGCTCAAATACGATTGAAAGTTTGGAAAATGTTGTTAAATCGTTCGGCTCTCTCAATATTCAGGCTTTGTTGATTGGCGCATTAGCTCTTTTGATTGTATTTGGTTTTCCTAAAAAATGGAATAAATATGTGCCATCACAGATTTTGGCGCTTATTTTATGTACGTTTATTTCTATAAAAATGGGGTTGAATGTTGAAAAAATATCGCAAATTTCTGTTGCATTGCCATCAGTTCATCTTCCGCATACAAATTTACATGATTTTATAACATATTTTCATTATTCGATAATTTTAGCCGTAATTTTCTCATCAGAAAGTTTGCTAACAGGTTTGGTTTGTACATCTGTTACAAAGGTGCAGTTGTCACCAAATAGATTGCTTGCAGCTCAAGGTATAGGGAATATCTGTTGTGCATTAACTGGAAATCTTGCAGGTTCTGCTGCCACAATGAGGACTGTTGCGGCTTTGAAAACAGGAGCAACTACAAAATTAGCTGCGGTTGTGACTTCAATTATTTTGGTGCTGTTAATTTATCAGTTTTCGGGATTTGTTGCTGAAATTCCTTTGGCGGTTTTGGCGGCAATTTTGATTAAAATCGGTTATGATATTATAGATACCAAATTTTTGAAAGTTATAAAACTTGCTCCAAAAGACGATTTGTATGTTTTGGGGTTGGTGTTTTTGTTGACAGTTTTTTATAACTTGATTGTTGCAGTCGGTGCCGGAATTGTTTTGGCTGCATTACTTTATGCCAAAAGAGCTGCGGATAAGGCAAAATTGATTGATAAAGTTGTTTATGACAAAGACATAGTGAAGTTGGAAAAAGTTGTAGAAAGAGATTACCGCCACAAAATAAGGGT
>ERZ808267.272-NODE-272-length-18007-cov-3.156863_pt1 | contig 18007 bp, 20 predicted proteins | sample MGYA00521241_ERZ808267 | MGnify/ENA primary metagenome ERZ808267 (study PRJEB31516, sample SAMN03275592) | gut metagenome | biome: mammalia-associated habitat; material: feces | host: Papio cynocephalus | place: Kenya | collected 2012-07-19 ... | reverse complement strand
CTGATAATATATTTTGCATCGAAAGAATATGTTAAAATTCTGGAGCATAAAGGTTTTTATCCAAGCCTTAAAATCATCTTATTAGCTGAGGCTATTTTAGCTATTATCACTTTCTTTGATCAGGCAAAATACGTTGCTTCGGCATTGATTTTATGCACTTTGTTCTCATTTATGTGGGTGCTGTTCAGAGGTAGACAACCGTATATTGCAAACGTTGCGACAACAATTTTAGGTTTTGTATATTGCGGTTATTTCCCATTGCACTTGCAGCTATTGAGAGATATGTCATCCGCTGATTACCATGACGGATTAGGTTTTGTAGTAATGATGTTTACTGCAATTTTATTGACTGATGTCGGATGTTATTATGCAGGAACTAGATTTGGTAAACATAAATTAGCCCCTGTAATTAGCCCTAACAAAACAATTGAAGGTTCAATCGGTGGTGCGATTTGCGCTGTGTTAGGTTCTTGTATTGTTGGCTTATTTATTTCAAAAGTTTATATGATTGATATAAAATGGTATATTCCAATCATTGCAGGCTTTTTATGTACTGTTTTTGCTCAAATAGGTGATTTGTGCGAATCTCTTTTGAAACGTGATGCAGGTGTAAAAGATTCCGGTAATTCACTTCCAGGTCATGGTGGATTTTTGGATAGAACAGATAGTTTTATTTTCACAATTCCTGTTATGTATTATTTCTGCAAATATTTTGTTTTTTCTCACGATATTGTAAATTGTATTAAAGGATTGTTTTAAATGCAGAAATTAGAAGAAATTTTTGGTATAAAAATCGATAATCCTGATTTCTTCAAAAAGGCATTGACCCATCCGTCTTATACAAAAGAGCAGGATTTGCCTTATGTTGAAAATTATGAGCGTTTGGAGTTTCTGGGTGATGCGGTTTTGAAACTTTCGGCATCAGATATTTTGTATAAAAAATATCCTGAATACCAAGAAGGTGACTTGTCAAAAATTCGCTCTATTGTTGTTTCTGACAATACGTTGTCAAAAATTGCGCATGAAATTGGATTTTGCGACTTGATTATTCTTGCAAAACACGAGGCAAAACAGGGTTTGGCAAATATAGAATCTGTTTGTGCGTGCGCTTTTGAGGCAGTTTTGGGCGCATATTATTTGGATGGGAAATTTGATTTGGTAATTCCATTTTTGCAAAAAGTTTTGATGCCTTATATTGAAGAAGTTGATAAAAATTTTGAAAAGTTCAATGCAAAAGCGATATTGCAGGAATACACACAAGGTTTGACTAAAGAAACTCCAGTTTATACGATTGTTGGCGAAACAGGACCAGCACATAACAAAACTTTTGAGATAGAAGTTTCTTATCAGGGAAAAGTCGTGGCTAAAGGTGTTGGAAAAACTAAAAAAGAGGCAGAACAACACGCAGCTTATGAGGCATGTAAAATTTTTGGAGCAGTAAAATGATTTATGTTTCACCTTCTATTTTGTCCGCAGATTTTGCAAATTTGGAAAGAGATATAAAGCGAATTGAAGACGGTGGCGCAGATTGGGTGCATGTTGACGTTATGGATGGACATTTTGTGCCTAATATAACAATTGGCGTGCCGGTTGTTGCATCAATCAGAAAAGTCACGAAACTACCATTGGATGTGCATTTGATGATTGAAAATCCTGAAAAATATGTTGAACCGTTCGCAAAAGCTGGCGCAGACATATTGACATTCCATTATGAATGCGGAGCAGATATTCAAAAAACAATTGATTTGATAAAATCATTTGGGGTAAAAGTTGGTTTGTCAATAAAACCGAAAACTTCTCCTGACGTTGTTTTTCCATACTTAAAAGATTTGGATTTGTTGTTGATAATGACTGTTGAACCGGGATTTGGCGGTCAAAAATTTATGCAAGATTGTGCAGATAAAATTCCTGTAATAAAAGAAAAAGCCCATGAAAACTTGATTATACAAGTAGATGGTGGAATTAATGCTGAAACAGCAAGAATTTGCACGTCTTACGGTGCAAATTCTTTAGTTGCCGGTAATTATATTTATAAGTCTGCGGATATCAAATCCGCTATCAAATCTTTACGCTAATCCTTTTTTAGCTTTTCGTTTTCTAATTTCTTCAGGATCTGTTGTTAGTGTCGGATCTGCAAGAGTTAGAGTTTGTTGGTCGTTGGTGTCAGGAGGATTTGTGTCTTGTGGTTTGACATCTCCTGCTTGACCTGGAGTTGCGTTCATGAATATATTGTTATCTTGGCTTTCCGGCGGTAAATCTACAACTTTAGCCGGATCTTTGACTGCATCAGGTTGGTCTGGTTTGGTTGGTCCTTGTGCATTGTCAACTTCCGGTGCTGCTGCAAATCCTGCATCTTCCGGTGATATTCCTAATTTGTCTAACGCATCAAGTCCAACATCTCCATCTACTTGTTCGTATGTTACATCATCAGGAACTTTTGCAAGTGCAGCCATTTGTTCTGCCCAACTAACAATTTCGGAAGGAATTTCTTCGCCTTTGCTTTCTTGTTTAAGAATTTCTTGTGCGGAAAGTTTTTTCCATCTTGAAATGTCTATATTACTTGCGCCGCCTGTTACACTCATTGAATCTGCCATTAATTTTCTCCTTTCATATACTTGTTTATTGACGGAATTTTTTATAAAAAACTTCAATGTTTGTAAAGTTATGTAACAAAAATTATATAAATCGTATCGAAAAAGTCAATAATTTTTGATAAAAATTTTTTATATAAGAGTGAGAGCTAAATAAAGAAACAGAGAGGTTTTAAGGCTATGGCAACTATGCTTTTATTTTCAAATACAGTTACAGATACATATAAAGAAACTTCAGAAGCAGTTAATTCAGTTGATTTGAATAAGAGATATGTAATTAAAAAGACTTTGGTTGATATGATGAAACAATCATTCTTTCACGGAGCAAGCAGGTTTGGAACTAACTTTATCGCATAAACCTGAAAAACAAGTTGTTGGAAAATCAATAGGATAATTAAGGAAAACGAAATCAATAGGAATTAGAATAGGAAAATTTTTAGGATAGGAATTATAAAAGACCGGTTACGAAAACCGGTCTTATTTTTATCTTTTGATATTCTTGTTCAATATCAACAATTACAAATTAGAAATTATCTCTTATAGTATCTTGAGTTTCTTGTTTGTTTTGTTGATCAGCATCAAAGAATTTTTTGATAGTTTTTTCATTTTTAATAGCATTCATAGTGCTATCTTGAGCGTTCTCTTTTGCTCCCATGAAATCAACATTCAAATAAGCCCAAACGCCTGCAGCAATCAATAATAGAATAATAATCCATTTCATAATAAAATCCTCATATTTCTACATCACAAATATTCTATAATTTCTTGTCCTATAAAAAATCAGATTTATAGTTGATTTTTTGAAAAAGAAAGCACTTTTAACGGTGATTAAAAGTGCCTTGTAAGTATTATTGGTAGTATGTGAGTTTTTTAATTTAAACCTAATGCAATTTTATTATTTGTTGAAATCATATTCATTGCTGAATACATGCTTGATTGTGAATTTTGAAGTGTTTCGTATCTGTCATCTAAACTTGTTAATTGTGATAGATATGAAGATAGTTGTGATAACATTGAAGGATTATTTTCAGCTTCTTCGAGCATTTCTTCAAGTTCTGCTCCTATATCGTCAAGGATTTCTGATACATCAGAACTACTTCCGGCAGTAACACCAACAGAAGATGCTAGTGCTTTTGCTTCAGATAAAATTTCACTTTCTGATGAATTCCCTTGTTGGTTTCCATTTTGTGGATTGTTTTCAGCTTCTTTTTGCGCAATTTTTGTTTTTGCTTCAGCTTCGGTCATTCCATCTGTTGCTGTAATCCCTAATGCTTCAAGTTTCGCTTTTGTCTCGCTGCTCAAAGAAGATTGTTGTTTTGTCGCAATTTCACTTGCGGCGTTACTACCTGCGTTCACTGCTGAAATTGATGTCATAAGCCTGTCCTTTCTTTTAGCTACTCTCTTTTGAGAAATTAAAATACATATTTGGCTATCGGAAATGTTTGATAAAAACTTTAGGGAAAAAGGTCAAATATGAAGAAAAGTTTACATGTAGAATTTTCTACTCGTATTGCACAAAACTGTTAATGATGTTACTATATACAAATATAGAGGTGAAAATGGGCAAATCGCAATTGCAAAATATGCCTTATGTTGGCAATGTTTTTTATAAGTTGTCGGATACCGCAAGGGTGTCTGAATTAATGGCACGAAATTATTATAAGAACTTTATAACAGGACATGAACAAATGCTTGAATTGGATGAATTTAAGATTTTGTCGCATATTTTGCAAAATCCTGAATTATCTCAAAGCGATATTTCAAAACTTGTTTATAAAGGCAAAGCTCATGTTGGAAAAATTCTGAATGAAATGGAGCAAAAAGGCTATATAAAAAGAGTTTTGAGTACCAATCACAATATAATGGTAAAACATACCGAACTTACTGAATTTGGTGAAAAATTATATAAAAATACTGACGAAAAATACAGAAAAATAGCTCTAAGAACATTAAAGTCGTTTTCAATAGACGAAATCAATGAATTAACACGGTTATTAGATAAGTTAAGAGAAAAAATTCTAGAAAATAATAAAATTTATTTCTAATGTTGACTTTTTGAAAAATAGTATTAAATTCTATAGGTAGAAAATTCTACTATGTTTATAAGTTTTGTTTAAGGAGATTACCTATGGAAAAGACATGTTTTATTAATTCTTTAACTTTTCAGTTTGAGGCTGCGGCTCGAATTTTTTATGCTTTTGCATGTCAAAAATTTGAAATGGATGCAAAAAATAAAATTTCTTTAGATGAATATGCGGTTTTAGAGATGATAGTTTTGTATCCACATTTGAATAATGCAGGTATAAGCAAGGCGTTAATTCGAGATGTTGGGGCTATTGATAAGATTATTTCAAAGTTAATTAAAAAGAAATATATAGTTGATGTAAAACAAAATAAATCGGAGATAAAGGTTAAATATTATGAACTAACCCGCAATGGAGAACGTTTATATCTTGATTGTGCGCCTCAAAACGATAAAATGCTTGCAGTATTGGCAAAATTTATCTCAGAAAAAGAGCTTTTGCAATTTACAAAAACTCTTTTAAAAATTAGGAATATAGTGTTGTCGCTAAATTGTTAATTAAATGATTTTACGGCAACTTAGGTTCTTCGGCTTCTCGAATTACGTTGTAGATACCTTCAACCTCTTTTTTCGACATGCCTTGTTCGCATCTTGCAGAATAAACGCCTGATTCTGCAATAAAATACATTACATAAATCTTATCTTTGTCACCTCTGATATTGATATTTACACCATTTTCAAGAGTATAGATTTCGTTGTTTGGATATTTGTTATAATCTCCGCTATTATCGCCGTTGTTGCTTTCGTCAAAACCTTTTCTGACAGTAACTGTTCTAACTTCATCAAGCGGATAAGAGATTTCAAACATTCCCTTCATAGCTCTGATTTCGTAGTTTGATAGAGATAATGGGAAATTAAATCCTGTAATTTTTTTACCGCATTTAAAATCAGTATTGCATTCAGTCCAAGGATTTGGCATACCGATTAATTTTTCTTCTCTTGAAGGTTTGTAAATTTCTTTTCCACTATTTACATAGTCCTGTAAGACTTTTTCGCCTGTTGTTTTTTCAATGTTTCCGTAAACAGTAATTCCCCTTTTCTTAAATTCTTTTATCCAGTTTGGTTTATAACCTTCATCAAATCCTGTAATTTTTTCAACATCTTTGGATGGAACTCCAAAATAAATCGTTTTAACTCCTGACCACATAAGTGCGCCTGCACACATTATGCAAGGTTCAGCGTTTATATATATTGTCAAATTTTGTGGAGATAAATCATATTGTTTGTATTTCTCAAATGCTTTTTTTAGTGTGTTAACTTCTGCATGGTATAATGCGCAATTATCTTCTACAACACTATTAGATGATGATACTACAAGGTTCCCGTTTTCATTGTATATTTCAGCATAAAATGGACCTTTCCCATTTTTTACTCCTTCTGCTGTTTTGTGATATACATTTGTCATTATGTTTTTTGCGTTTTCTAAATCGGTTTTATTTATTGGAGAATTTGCGATGATTCCCATTTTGTGTAAAGTTTTAATAGAATATATTTCTTCAGCAAAACATGTAGTTGATGTAAGTGCGACAAGTAATATTGAAATAATAATTTTTTTCATAATTTACTCCTATCTAAAATATTTTCTTACAAATTTTAGCAAAACAAATTTCTTTTTGCAAGAATTTGAATTATTGCAGATTTGAATGTTTCAATGCTTTTTGAACCGCTTTTAATGCTTCAATATAGCAAGAAAGCTCATCATCATCTTTAGCAGTATTCAATATCTGTAATGCTTTTGAATACAATGGATTTTGATTGACTTCTGCTTGATCAAGTTCAATCCCAACTTCGTCAAGAGTTACTCCTAATGCTCCAAGTAACTTATTTAATGTTGCATAAGATGGAAAATACTTGCCGTTTTCAATACGTGATAAATGTTTTTCGTCAATCTCAGCTTTTTCTGCAAGTGCCTGCTGGGTGTATCCTCTTGATTTACGTAATTCTCGTAAGCGTTTACCAAACTCAATGTTGTTCATAATACCTCTCTATCCTTTATTTTTTACTGAAAAACGGAAAACAGACACGACGAGTACGGCAATATTTGTTAATATATTTATTGTTACGATTATCACTTTTTAATTTTTTGTGATATCATCTCTACTAGATAAATTGAAGAAAAAGCGGAAGTTTATAAAAAATGAAAAATTTATCTAATAGGTGTTACAAACATCACTTTTATGTACAAGGTGGTAATAGTAAGTAAAGAGGAAAGAAGATGAAAAAGAAGCAATTATTGATGGCTTTGTTTTTGTGTACAATGGTATCTTTTGCTAATAGCGGAAAAGTTTTGGCTCAAGATATTGATGTTCCTGATGTGTCGAACAAGGTTTATGATGGTGGCAGTGTGACCGGAAATGGTGGAGCTATTATAAATACAATTGATAGTATTATTAAAAATTCTACGTTTAATAACAATAGTGCAACTAAAAACGGTGGCGCTATCCATAATGAAGGAACTTTAAATATTGTTGATGGAATATTTACATCAAATCTTTCTAAAAATTATGGTGGTGCGATTAATAATGCTAAAGATCTTATAGTCACTGGAAATTCAATATTTCAAGATAATTATGCTAATAATGGTGGTGCTATTGCTGCAAATATTTTGCGAGAAGGTGTTGCTTCAAATACAACAATTGGAGATGGTGTAAAATTTATAAACAACGAAGCAAAATATTCTGGAGGCGCATTATATCTTTATGATTATAAAACCAGTGCTAGAGAAATACCTCTTAAATTTATAATAGGAGATAATGTTGTTTTTAAAGGAAATACTGCTAAATCAAGCGGAGGCGCAATATATTCTTATATAAGAGTAACCGGTAGTGAAATAAAAATCGGTAATAATGCTTTATTTCAAGATAATAAAGTTGCAAATAAAGGTGGTGCCGTTTATAGTGCAGGAAATGTTTCAATCGGAGATAATGCCAAATTTATAAATAATGCTGCAACAAGTCCAACTCAAGGAATGGGTGGAGCTATTTATATAGCAAAAGCTGGGTTTAATATTGGTCAAGGTTCTGAATTTGTTTCCAATTCAGCTATTCAAGGTGGGGCTATATTCAATAGTGCGGATGCTGAATTAACTCTTGATAAAGTAAGTTTTATAAACAATTCTGCCAAAGGTAGTCAAGCAATCGGTGGTGCAATTGCTCTAGGGAAAGATGATACATTGCCTTTAACTATTACAAATTCGGTATTTGAAGGAAATAATTCTGATATGGTTGGTGGTGCAATTGGACAAGTTAACGGTTCAAAAGCGACTATATCTTTAGATAATGTGTTATTCAATAATAACTCTGCCGGTTCTGAAGGTGGCGCATTAAATTCTGATACCGAATTGATTGTAAAAAATTCTACTTTTACCGGTAACAAAACTACAGGCACAAATATTGATGAAAATGCACCATTGTATTCTGATGGAGGGGGTGGCGCAATCTTCTTATATGATGATGGGAAAGCTACTATTTCTAATTCAGCATTTGAAAACAACTCATCAGGAACTTTTGGTGGCGCTATTTCTACCAGAATTGGTGCATCAAACGATAAATCTTCATTAAAAATTGATGGGTCAAATTTTGTTGGGAATACTGCTGGAGTTTCTGGTGGTGCGATAGCTTCTTATATTGAGGCAACAGTTACTGATAGTAGTTTTGAAAATAATAGTGCCGGACAAACAGGTGGCGCAATTTTTGCAAACGATAATTTAACAATTAATGCCGTAAATTCTGATGTTGTAATGAAAGGTAATTCCGCTACAGATGGTGGCGATATTTATATGAATACAGATGGAAAAGACCTTAATATGAATATTGCGCAAGATAAAACTATTACTGTTGCAGATGGAATTTCCGGCAAAAATTATAATATGATTGTAAATGCAGATGATGCTAATACAGGTTCATTGATTGTTAATTCATATATTAAAAATGCAACTATTGGAGTAGCAAACGGTACATTGCATTTGGCAGAAGGAAGTTCTTTGGTTAACTCTACTTTGAATATGGCTAGTGGAACTACTTTGAATACAATTGATGGCAAAACTACAGATTTTGGTAACAATATAACTTTGGCAGATAATGTAAAACTTGCGGTTGATTTGAACCTTTCTAACGGGAAAGCAGATAATTTCGCAGGTGCAAATGTTGAAGGAAATGTTACTATTACCGATATTAACAAAATAGGTAATACAACAGCAAATAGTATTTCAGTAAGTTTGTCTGATTTGTTAGGAATTGATCCTTCTAATATGACAATTTCTTCTGAATTGCAAAATAAAACTCAAACAATTTTAACTCCAATCAGATATTTGCAAGGAGGGGTTAGCGAAAACGGAATGTTGACTATGGCACCTACTGGTAATAGTTACAAAGATTTTAACCCTGCTATTATGGCAAGTCCTGTTGCGGCTCAGTTAGGTGGATATTTAACACAATTAAATTCGTATGATGAAGCTTTCAGAAATATGGATATGTATATGTTAATGACCCAAAAACAACGTCAAGCATTGAAGTTGAGAAATAAATATGCAACTGCAGATGGAAATTTAGTATTTGACCCTACAAGTACGCATTATGAGAAAAAAGCTATGTGGTTCAGACCTTATGCAACATTTGAAAATGTTCCGCTTAGAGGCGGTCCGAGAGTTTCTAACGTAGCTTATGGTTCATTCTTTGGCGGTGATTCTGAATTATATGATTTAGGTCACGGTTGGGATGGAATGTTTAGTGTGTATGCCGGATATAATGGCTCTCATCAAGCTTATAATGGTATCGGTATTTACCAAAACGGTGGAACTTTGGGGATGACCGGCATGGCTTATAAGGGAAATTTCTTTACCGGTTTAACTGTAAATGCAGGTGCTAATGGCGGAGAGGCAAGTACTGCTTATGGAACAGATAATTTCTCAATGATTATGGCGGGTGTTGCAAGTAAGACTGGATATAATTGGGAACTTGCGAAGGGTAAATTTATTATTCAACCAAGTTATATGATGTCTTATTCATTTGTTAATACGTTTGATTATACAAATGCTGCTGGTGTGAGAATGGAATCTAGTCCATTGAACGCAATTCAAATTGAACCGGGAATTAAATTTATCGGAAATTTGAAAAACGGTTGGCAACCTTATGTTGGAGTTAGTGTCGTTTGGAATTTGATGGATAGAACGAATTTTAATGCCAATAATGTTTCACTACCTGAGTTGAGTGTAAAACCTTACGCCAGATATGGAATAGGTGTAAGAAAAACTTGGGGAGATAGATTTAGTGGATTTTTGCAAGCATTCTTTACAAGCGGAGGAAGAAACGGTGTAGGTTTCCAAGCCGGATTTAGATTGAATGTAGGAAAAGCGGGTTCTGGAAATAAGAGTTCAAACATAACACCTGAACTTCCAAAAACTCAAATTAAATTGAGTAGTATGAAATAAATGAAAAATAGAAATTGAAAAAAGCAGGTACATATTACCTGCTTTTTATTATGATTTATTTCCCAATCGTATCTATTAGATGGTTAATAGTGTTGATTGTTTGCATTCTGTTATACATTTCTGTAGATTTTTCGCTTTCAATTCTTTGCTGTTCTATTCTGGCATCCCAAACTTTATTTTTATTTGTTTCTACAGTTCTTATATGCTCGTAGCATGATTTTAAATCGTTGCCGGTGTATGAGTTACATCTTGAAATAGAGGTTTCAAATTGAAGTCTTCTGTTATACCAGTAATCTGTATTTTTACTCCATTTTGATTGCTTAGCATTAAGATATTCAACTGGGCAAAATTCACTCCATTCAGGGGCAAGAATAATTTCTGCAAAAGCAGATGTCCCAAGTAAAATTACTAAAGTTAAAAATAAAAATCTTTTCATTGTTACTCCTCAATATATTTTATTTTGTAAGTTCATTAAAGTTAGTGGGCAAGTTTTAAGATAATCACACCTGATAAAATTAAAAACACTCCGAAAAACCTTAACAAACTAGTTGCATCGTTGAAAAAGATTATACCAATACAAAAAGTACCTATTGTTCCTAAGCCTGTCCAAATAGCATAAGCCGTTCCAATCGGAATTTGTTTTTGGGCAAAGAATAAAAATACACCACTCAAGGTCATTGCAATGATTGCAAATATAATCCATAAACATTTTGCAATTGAATTTGGGGTTTGTGCCAATTTTAATCCAATCGGCCAACCAACTTCAAATAACGCTGCAACTATTAAATAAATCCATGCCATAAAATCATAATAGCACAAAAAAGATTTTAAAATTCAAATATTTTTTGTCTTTTTATCATTATAAAACTAATTAAAATAGTTACAATAAAAATACACAAAGATAAACACAAAAATTTTAATCTATAACTATTTGTATTCAAGATAAAATCAAGTAACTCTAAAAACGGAACAGAAAGAGTTTGTCCAATAAACATTGAAGCAGTAACGTTTGGAATTAACTCTGCATTATATTTATTAACAGCAGAAAATATTTCCGAATACAGAATATTGCTACTAAAACCAACCCACACAGCGCAAAGGCAAAGGGGTAAAATTGTGTGTGAATTTGCCATTAATAAATATGCTAAAGCAAAAAGCAGACAAGCCGAAAATATTGACCGGTTTTTCAAAAATTGCCGTATGTGAATTGCAATAATTCCCGAAACAAAACCCGCAAGCATCATACAAGATACAACAACTCCGGAGCTTGCATCATTGCCTATATGTTCGGATTTCATGAAAAGTGCAATATACGTAGGAAAAGTATAAAAAACTAAGTTTGAAAAAATCATTCCAAATACAAAAATTAGTGATTTTTTGTTGAATTTCACAGATTTAACAGGTTTTGGTTTGTCATCTGGTAGGTACCTTAAATTCAAATACAAAACAACAAGTGCGATTAAATAAACATAGAATACCAAACGCCAATAAATTGATGCGATATAACCGACAACTACGGCACAAATTATTCCCATTAGGCAAGAAGCGGATGCAGGATAAGCAATAATTCGCTCTTTAAATTCGCCTGAAAAATTGTCACTGATGAGTTTTTGAGCAAGAGGCAGAATTAAACCGCACCCAATACCTAAAATTGCTCTAAAAACTAACATTACATAAAAATTATTTGTAAACCCTGCGAATACGCCACCTATTAAATATAAAATAAGTCCTGTTATCAGAGTCTTTTTATTCCCAAAATTTTGACAAAATATCTTGCTTAAAAAGCAAGCAGGAATTATAAAGAATGTTGGTATAACGAGTACAAGTTGGATTATACTATCATTTAGCCAATAAAAATTTGTCTTAATACTCGCTAGAGCAGGTGAAACAGCCATACTTGCAAGTATGGTGATTGTTCCTATTGATAAGATTGCCAGTGCTTTTTTATTTTGAAAAATTGATTTATTCATTGATTATAAATTCATTATTCTCTTTATCTACAAAACCTGTTTCTACATCTTTGCAACCAAGTTCGGAAGTTAAGAATGCAACCAATTCATCTCTTAATTTTAAAACCTGTCTGTCATTAATTCCTTTAAAACCATCAATTGGAAAGAAAATATTTTGAGTAGTTTTCTCAATTTTTCCATCATTACTTTGCCGCCAAATCCATCTCCTTGTTTTTATTGTATTTAAACTTGCATAAACAAGTTCTCCTGCTGGCATTTTTTCTAATTCTGCTTCTCCGAGTGGTAAAAACGTGTCGTTTTCTTTTGAGAATCTAACTTCTAAATCTCCTTCCAATTTGTCGATATCATGTACGCCAAGAGGAATTTCATATTTTATGGAAAACGCATTCCCTAAATCAACAATTGTATTGATGTGAGGAAAAGAGTTTCCTTTTTGCACTCTTTTTAGCAAAGCTTCTATAGAACACATAAATTTATTTGGGTTTATATTTAATGCATAAAAAGCTTCTCTGTAAGGAGATACGAGTTCTCTTATATTGGCTTCTTTTTTATTTGTGGCAAAATCATTTATTGCGTTGTCTAAAAAATCTTCGATTTTTTTATTTAAAATTTTGTTATCAATTCCTCTTGCAACAACAACTCCCACGCAGTAGTTTGGATGTTTTTCAAATACATCTTTTTCTATTCTAAATTTTTTCATCGTCATTTCTCCTTATTGGGATTTGAATTTCCGTAACAAATTTATTTTCATCTGTTGATAAACAGTTATCAATCATTGTAATTTCTTTTGCAAAACCATTTATTAAATAATTGTTTTGATTAATATAATCTATTAACTTTCTATAATATAATGGTGCGTCTTTATGTGTTCCTCCAAAACGAAGAGTTGCACAAGTTTCAGCGGGTAGAATTTCTATCTTTCCTTCAAAATTATCGGTATCATCTAATATAATGAAAAGTTTGTCATAACTGTTCCAATCTTGCTTTTTTAATCGTTCTTCTGAAATCCCCAAACCTACTTTCCCTAGAAATATAATTGGTTCAAGACTTCCTGATACAAGTTTTCTAAGAGCTTCTTCAAGGTCTAAGTAATCATTTGGAGTTAGGATTTCTTTTGCTTGTGCAATTTTTCTTAAAGGGAAGTTTTTAATCACAATTTTATTTAAGTTAGATTTAATAGCGCTTTTTATTGAATGTAATCGGTTGTTAATTTTTTCTTCAATTAATGCCAATTCTCTTTTCTTTTTTTCTATTAATTCTTTTTGTTCAAGCAAAAGCTCTTCCAATTTTTCAGGTTCTTTATTATTCAAAAAATCGGTTATTTTATCTATTGGCATATCTAAAGCGCGCAAATATTTTATTGTGTTTAGAATTTCAAACTGCTTTATACTGTAATAACGATAACCACTGTCATTGTCAACTTTTTCAGGCAACAACAATCCAATATTTTCATAATGTCTTAAAGAACTTATGCTAAGATTGAACATTTTCGCAACTTCGCCAATTTTGTAGAGTTTCTTTTTCATACAACTATTATAAACTCTACAATAATTGTAGAGTCAAGAGGGCTGAAAAGTATGTTATATTTAAAGCTCTTTTTCCATTGTTATATGTTCGCAATATTCATCAAAATAAATTTCGCCAACTTCTTTGTAACCAAGTTTTTTATAAAATTCTTTTACTCTGACTTGCGCAGAAACCTCTAGTCCTCGTTTACCTTCAATTTGTGTTCCTTTATCATAGACGCAAAAAGAAACCTTATCGTGATTTTTTATTGCATCAATTTTATGGCCCTCTCTACTTCCATGAAAGTATATTTTATTATTCTCTTGAGAATAATAAAAATTAATAGGAACTCCATATGGATAATCATCATCACCCAAAACAGACAATACTCCTCTAACTTCGTTTTTCAAAACTGAGATACAATCTTCTTGTGATAATTGTTGTTTTATTCTTCTTAGTTGTCTAAACATTTCCATAACCTCTTTTAAGCTCTTTTCTACAATTCTCTTGACTTTTTCATTGCGTTTATAATCAAATCTCTTGCCCAGAGGGCTTGTTGTTTTGTGGTTGGTGGTGTGTTTTTTAATGGGTAAGTGATATTCAATGCCTCGTATTTTGGAATTGCCATGTCGTGGTATGGCAATACATCAAGGGCTTTTACAGTTTTTAACGGTTTTAGAAATTTTCCTAGCTCTGTCAAATATTCTTCGTTCAAAGTTATGTCTTTAACAACAACGTGCCTAATCCACATTGGAATACCTTTTTCAGATAGGTATTGCGCAAATTTTAGGATATTTTTGTTAGAACATCCGGTTAATTTTTTGTGTTCGTCGTCGTTTATATGCTTGATATCCAACAAAACTAAATCAGTGTATTTTAAGAGTTCGTTGATTTTTTCTGTGTTTTGTGGATTAAATATAACTCCAGATGTATCAAGTGCCGTGTGAATATTTTTTGATTTTGCTGCTTTGAACAATTCTGTAACAAAATTGATTTGAAGCAGTGGCTCGCCGCCGGTTACGGTAATTCCGCCAGATTGCACAAACTCTTTCACTCCGTCGTATTTTAGCATAATCTCATCGACTGTCATTAGTTTGTTGGTGTCAGTTGTCCAACTGTCAGGGTTGTGGCAATATTGGCAGCGCATAGGACAGCCCTGCATAAAGATTACAAACCTAATTCCAGGCCCGTCGACAGTTCCGCAACTTTCTATTGAATGTATGTTTCCTTTTATTGTCATAATTTTTGTTGAATGTAGATGGCGGGATAGGTATCCCGCCCTACTATTTTAGTTACGTTGTTGGGTTGAAAACCCAACCTACAATTATTTAATATTTCTCCCTTACGGGGAAGCACCCATCCCTGCCCCTTCCCTCTAGGGAAGGGAAGAATTTTATAATTCTTTATGAAAAGTTCTTGAGATTACGTCGTCTTGTTGCTCTTTTGTTAATTTAATGAAATTAACCGCATATCCTGATACTCTCACTGTTAATTGTGGGTATTTTTCAGGATGTGCTTGTGCATCAAGCAATGTTTCTCTGTTGAACACGTTTACGTTCAAATGGTGACCGCCTTTTTCTACGTAGCCGTCAATTAAGTTTATTAAATTTTCTTCCTGCATTGTTGTAGGCATGATATTTTTCCTTTCTATATTAATTTTCACCCTCCTCGAAATCAAAGATTTCGGTCCTCCCGTCAAGGGAGGACATGAAATAATTTACTTTTACTCGGCGCATCCGCAATCAAGGGTTATGTTCAAATCACCCATAAAGATTTCGTCTTTACCTAAGGCGTTTGGAATGATTGAGAATGTGTTAGAAATTCCGTCTTGTGCATCGTTAAACGGTAGTTTCGCAACTGAAGCAAGTGATGCTGCTGCGCCGTTTAAATCTCTGCCGTGCATTGGGTTTGCACCAGGAGCAAGCGGAATTCCTGCTTTTCTTCCGTCAGGTGTGTTTCCGGTTTTCTTTCCGTAAACTACGTTTGATGTGATTGTCAAAATTGACATTGTCGGAATTGAGTTTCTGTATGTGTAATGTTTTCTGATTTTAGACATAAAATTTCTTACCAAGTCAACTGCGATTTGGTCAACTCTGTCGTCGTTGTTGCCGTATTTTGGATAATCGCCTTCAACTTCGTAATCAACTACAATTCCGTCATCATCACGAATTGCTTTAACTTTCGCATATTTGATGGCAGAAAGTGAATCTGCAACTACAGAAAGTCCTGCAATACCTGTTGCAAAGTAACGTTTTACATCTCTATCGTGAAGTGCCATTTGAGCTTTTTCGTAACAATATTTGTCGTGCATATAGTGAATTACGTTCAATGTGTTTACGTACAAGCCCGCAAGCCATTCCATCATATCGTTGTATTTGTCCATTACTTCGTCATAATCAAGATATTCTGACGTAATAGGTCTGTATTTTGGTCCAACTTGTGTTTTTAATCTTTCGTCAATACCGCCGTTAATTGCGTAAAGCAAACATTTTGCAAGGTTTGCTCTTGCTCCGAAAAATTGCATTTCTTTGCCAACAACCATTGAAGATACACAACATGCGATTGCGTAATCATCTCCGTGTGTAACTCTCATCATATCGTCGTTTTCGTATTGGATTGATGATGTTGTAATTGAAATATGCGCACAATATTGTTTGAAATTGTGTGGCAATCTTTTTGACCATAAAACTGTTAGGTTCGGTTCAGGTGCTGTACCTAAGTTTTCAAGCGTATGCAAGTATCTGAAAGAGTTCTTTGTAACAAGAGTTCTGCCATCAATACCCATGCCGCCGATTGATTCTGTTACCCAAGTCGGGTCGCCTGAGAATAATTCGTTGTATTCAGGAGTTCTGGCGAATTTTACTAATCTTAATTTCATAATGAAATGGTCGATTAATTCTTGCGCTTCAGCTTCTGTCAAAATTCCTTCTTTCAAATCTCTTTCGATATAAATATCTAAGAAAGTTGAAGTTCTGCCGATACTCATTGCTGCGCCGTTTTGTTCTTTAACCGCAGAAAGATAACCGAAATACAACCATTGAACTGCTTCTTTAGCATTTCTTGCAGGTTGAGAAATATCAAAACCGTAGATTTTACCCAACTCAATCATTTCTTTCAAAGCTTTGATTTGGTCTGCGATTTCTTCTCTCAATTGTATTCTGTCAGGTGTCATTTCACCTTCAAGAGATTTGAATTGTTCCTGTTTATCTTCGATAAGTCTGTTGATACCGTAAAGTGCAACACGTCTGTAATCGCCGATGATTCTGCCTCTGCCGTATGCGTCAGGCAAACCTGTAATGATTGCTGAGTGTCTTGCGGCTTTCATTTCAGGTGTATAAACGTCAAACACGCCTTGATTGTGTGTTTTTCTGTATTTTGTAAAGATTTCGGAAACTTCAGGATCAACTTCGTATCCATAAGATTTGCAAGAAGTTTCAGCCATTCTAATTCCGCCAAAAGGTTGCATAGAGCGTTTTAGCGGAGCATCTGTTTGCAAACCTACGATTGTTTCCAAAGATTTGTCGATATAACCTGCGCCGTGAGAAGTTATTGTAGATATGACTTTTGTATCCATATCAAGCACGCCGCCGTTGTCACGTTCTTTTTTCAATAAATCGCAACATTCTTTCCAAAGTTTTGTTGTTGCTTCTGTCGGTTCTACCAAGAAACTTGAATCACCTTCATACGGTGTGTAGTTTTTTTGAATAAAGTCTCTTACATTGATTTCCTGTTGCCATTTACCCGACACGAAATCTGTCGCCGGATAATTTTTTTTGTCCAGTGATAACTCCATTAATTTTCCCTCCTATATTTACTGGTATATTAAATTTTTTCTAAACACCCAACAATAATATACTACACATATAATAAAAAATCTATCCATGTAACGAAAAATTTTTTAAAACCGGTTAAAAATTTGACATATCAATAAAATTTTTCTACCATGAAGAAAAAGAAAGAGTGGTTTCACATGGAAAAGAAAAATATTGATTGGGCAAATTTAGGTTTTGGTTATTACAAAACAGAAAAAAGATACGTTTCAAACTTTAAAGACGGCAAATGGGATGAAGGCTGTATTACTGATGATGCAACAGTTGCGATTAGTGAATGCGCAGGTGTAATCCATTATTGCCAAACATGCTTTGAAGGTATGAAAGCATATACTACAGAAGACGGGCATGTTGTTGTATTCAGACCAGACATGAACGCAAAGAGAATGGTTGATACTGCTACTCGTTTGGAAATTCCTCCATTCCCTGTTGAAAGATTTGTTGATGCGGTTGAACAAGTTGTAAAAGCGAACCTTGAATACGTTCCACCGTTCGGAACAGGTGCTGCGTTATATATTAGACCTGTATTGTTTGCAACAGGTGCAGTAATGGGGGTTAAACCGGCTACTGAATATCAATTCAGAATTTTTGTTTCACCG
>ERZ808267.271-NODE-271-length-18035-cov-3.144160_pt1 | contig 18035 bp, 16 predicted proteins | sample MGYA00521241_ERZ808267 | MGnify/ENA primary metagenome ERZ808267 (study PRJEB31516, sample SAMN03275592) | gut metagenome | biome: mammalia-associated habitat; material: feces | host: Papio cynocephalus | place: Kenya | collected 2012-07-19 ... | reverse complement strand
CAACCCAAAATCGGGTTCATTAAAAAACAACAAACAATTTTGAGTGTTATTGTAACCATTGGCTTTTCAATTGTTTGTTGTTTTTTAATGAACCCGATTTTGGGTTGGATGAATGTTCCTCAAAATATTTATCATAACGCATATTGGTATGTTCAAATCATCATAATCGGTTTAATCGCAACAACTTTATACAACCTTTTGGCGGGTATAATCAGAGCTTTAGGTGACAGTAAAACTCCATTATATTTTTTAATTATCGCATCGTTAATAAATATAGTTCTTGCGCTTGTATTTATTCAAATTTTTCACATGGGAGTTCCGGGATCAGCCATTGCCGTAATTTTATCTCAAGGAATTTCTTTTTTACTTTGTTTAATTTTTATTAAATACAAATTACCGATTTTGCATTTATACAAAAAAGATTTTCAATTCAGCCTAGACGAATTTTATCAATCCAGTTGGGAACATTTGCGAGTTGGAGTTCCAATGGCAATCCAATTTTCCATAATCGGTGTAGGAATTTTGATTATCCAAAGTGTTTGCAACTCATTTGGAGCTAACGTAATCGCAGCATTAACTGCAGCATTAAGAATTGAACAAATCGCAACTCTACCAATGATGTCGTTTGGTGTTGCATTAGCAGCTTATGTTGCGCAAAATTATGGAGCGAAAAAGTTCAAAAGAATTAGGTTAGGCGTAATAAAAACATCTACAATAAACATAATTTTGAGTATCTGTATGGCATTTGTAATGCGTTTGTGGGGAACTGATATTATCGGAGCATTTATCGGAACTGCGACAAAAGACATTATAAATATCGCACACAGTTACCTTTTGATAAGTACAATTTTTTACTTTTTCTTAGGTCAAATTTTCATTTACAGAAACGCATTACAAGGAATGGGAGAAACTATTTTTCCAACCCTTGCTTGTGTTGCAGAACTTGTAATGAGAGCCTTTGCAGCAGTATATTTAGCAATGAAATTCGGTTATATCGGAATGTTTTATTCCGGTCCGATTGCATGGATAAGTGCCTCAACCGTTCTATTTTTCGGCTATTTGTACAGTATAAGAAAAATTGCTTATAAAGAATTACGAGGAAAGTAATTAAGTTCGTTTTCGCTCACAAATAGTATTAATAATTGCAATTATATAAATTATCGCAAATACATTTGACAAGCCAAACATTGAATAATACGCATCATAATAAAAACCTTGTTTTACGATAAAATTTCTAATAACAAAATCAAATAAAAACAAATAAAGCAATATAATTGATGGAATTTTTATATTGTTATAAATGTTCAAAAGAAAATGGTTTTGGGATTTCTTTATCACACAAAAACTTAAAATAATAGGAGCTATTAATTTTATCAAAATTGACAAAAATCCCAACCAAATTAAGCCGAACATTATACTTCTTCCCAAATTTTGATTAAAAACAATATATAATGCCCAAAAAATTGTTTTTGAAAAACAAATAAACAAAAAAGAGCATATATAAATTATTATTTCTTTGATATTGTCTGACATTTTACCTACTATAATTTATCCAAAAATCAATATAAATTAAAATAAAATATTTTTCAATTACTCCTTTTTCTTGCATTGAATATCCCCAATTATTAGAATAAAAAAAACAGGAGCGAAATAGCTCCTGTTTTCATTTGTATCAAATTCTTTTTTAGTAAATTGCAATTGATTGTCCTGAGGTCATTTTTGACAAAACTTCTACTGCTTTTTTCAACTGCAAGTCGTTTTTGTTTTTAACATCTTCTTCTGTCAACTTAACCACGATATCAGGGGTAATTCCTTTTTTGTTAATATCAGTTCCATTCGGAGTTAAGTATTTTTGGATTGTGATGTTAATCCCTGATTCATAAGGAAGTTTGTTAATCTCTTGAACTAAACCTTTTCCGAAAGATTGTTCACCGATAATTACTGCTCTGTGGTTATCTTTCATAGCTCCTGAAAAGATTTCTGAAGCTGATGCAGAACCTTTGTTAATCAATACAACAACCGGTTTTTTCGTATAAACACCTGCAGATGCTCTTTGAGTTTCCTTATAACCATCTCTGTCAACAGTACTTACGATTGTTCCACCATCCAAGAACATATCAGAAATATAAATTGCGTTAGTCAAAAGTCCGCCCGGATTTGATCTAAGGTCAATAATAAAACCTTTTTTATTTCTGTTTGTATTCAAAATATTACCAAATTCAGTCGCTGCATTTCTGCTGATAAATGAACTTAATCTAATATAGCAAAAATCGTTAGGAATTGTCATATCTGTTGGTAATTTTTGCGAAATTGATTTAATTTCGATTTCGGCACGAGTAATCGTGTATGTTTTTGGAACTGCATCTTTACGTTTTACAAGCAAAGTTACTTGAGTTCCTTCTTTACCTCTAATTTTGTCGGCAGCTTTGTCAACTGTAATACCTTTAGTGCTTACACCATCAATTTCAAGGATTTCATCATCAGCTTGAAGTCCGGCTCTTTCTGCAGGAGTATCTTCAATAGGTGCAATAACCATCAATTTGCCGTCTTTTACACCGATTTGAATACCGATACCTTTTAAAGAACCTTTGATTGAACTTGTTTCATCTGCAAATTCTTTAGGATCTAAAAACTTTGTATAAGGGTCGTTCAAACTTGCAACCATTGTATTAATAGCTACATAAGCATCTTCGTTTGTGCGAATTTGATTATCATATTTATGTCGCCATTTAGCCCAATTTTGTTGGTTATTAGACTGGTCAACAAACTTGCTGTTAATCAATCGCCAAACATTGTCGTACAAATCCACCGGACTGTATGCAAAGACATTGTCCCTGATTACCCAACCTGAAAGAAGCAAAAATGCTCCTAAAAATATAATGCTTTTTTTCATGATGTTTCTCATTCTTTAACTATTTCCTCCAAATACTCTTAACCTTTTTGTTGCACAACTTATCTATTAAGATGTAATTTTAATAAAAAAGTTTCCAAACTTGCAATTTTGAGCATTAAAAGTTTTTTGATTTTATAATACCATAATTTTCGAAAAAAAGGAAATTTTCATTATTTATTTAGACTATTTTTTGTCATGGTTAATTAATAAATAAGTTAATAAATCCAGCCTCCCAATAATTTCCATATAGCTTTCAAGCGTAATATCAAGATTATTTTTAGCTGATTGTCTTGTAATATCAATACTTTTGAGAATTTCCTGTTTCAAATTTGCATTTAACATATTTTCCCCTTTCTTTATTTATATGGAAATTATATTAAAAAAATAAAATAAATCAATACAAAAATGGAAATAATATTAATATATAACTTATAGTCCTCCCTTTATTGAGGGAGGATTTAGGTGGGTGCTGATTTTCCTATATGGGAAACATAAATCCGCGTTTAAAGAAAGGAAAACTCAATCACCACAATTTCCGGCGGACAATTAAACCTTATAGGTAAAATACTTGTCCCCAAACCCTTTGTCGTATATATCTTTTTACCTTTATCATTCAAAAAGCCGTTTGCATATTTATCTCCATATGCAGAAGGTACAACAAGAGCCTTATTCAACCTAACTTGCCCTCCATGCAAATGTCCTGCAAGAGTTAAATTCACATCATAAGGTACATTCGGCATAATATCAGGAGTATGAGTTAATAAAATCACAGGTTTATTAATATTCAATAAAGCTTTTTCAATATCAGGATTTCCGGTTTGCAAATCATCAACACCTGCTATACAAAACTTTTCAAAACAGGTATTATTATTAAATAACACATTTATGCCGTTATTTTCCAATGCTTCAATTATTTCTTCTTTTCCTTGCCAACCGTCGTGGTTTCCAATAACTGCGTAAGTTCCGTATTTTGAAATTATATAAGAAAACTGTTTTGCAATTTTTTCAATCGGAAGCGAATTTCCCTTTTTGTGACCATTCACATAATCTCCGCCAAGCAAGACAATATCAGGATTTTGCGCATTTATAGTTCTTACAATTTTATTTAATCTATATGTTTCATGCGGTTTTATATGAAAATCTGATGCAAAAACAATTTTCAATCCCTTTAATTGTTCATCCTGAATAGTCAAATGCTTTACGGTTAAGATATTCGGCTCAATAAACACTGACCAAATCAGCAAACACAATGATATTAATATAAAAGAAAAAAGTATTTTCATAACAAAATTATACACAAATAAAAAACAAAATACTTTAATTGATAAAAAATTTATTAATGCTAAAATATTATTATGGCAAACTCATTTGAAGAACTAGTTACACAGATAAAAGACCGCCTTGACATAGTAGATGTAGTATCACAACAAGTTATTTTAAAGAAAAATGGTAGTCACTATTGGGGTTTATGCCCTTTCCACAAAGAAAAAACCCCGTCATTTTCAGTAAATCCGGCTTTAGGAATTTACAAATGTTTTGGTTGCGGAGCCGGTGGTGATGCGATTACATTTATTATGAAAACTCAAAACAAAGAGTTTATCGAGGTTGTTCGTGAATATGCCGAAAAATTCGGTCTTGAATTACCAAAAACTTTCCATAAATCAAAATCCGAATCAAAAGAAATTAAGGATGAAATGATTAGAGCTTGCGCAAAAGCTGCAGAGTTCTATAATTTGCGACTTTTGATGGATAAAGAACCGGAAACACTACATGTTCTTAATTATTTGAAAAATCGTGGAATTACCAAAGAAATTATTGAAAAATACACTCTCGGCATTGCGCCAAAAGCTTACGCAATGTTTTATAAAAAATTCAGACACGATTTTTCAGAAGAAGTTATGGAAAAAGCCGGCTTAATTCTCAAAACAAGAGAAGGTGAATACATCGACAGGTTTCGCAACCGTGCAATTATTCCTATCAGAAACGAGTTTGGCGAATATGTAGCATTCGGCGCAAGAGCAGTTGAAAAAGACCAAATGCCAAAGTATTTGAACTCATCAGATTCATTGGTTTACAACAAAAGTAAAATATTATACGGACTTTACACGGCAAAAGAAGCTATTAAAAACGAAGATAGCGTAGTTTTAATGGAAGGTTATTTTGACGTAATTTCAGCACAAGCTCACGGAATAGAAAATGCCGTAGCTTCTTGCGGAACTGCCTTAACTCCGGACCACATCAAACTTTTGTCACGTTATACTCCGTCAAGAAAAATTTATTTGTCATTTGATACGGATTCAGCAGGTCAAAAAGCAACGAACAGAAACGCAGCATTAATCAAAGAGGCGTTTTCGGGCTTAGGAAACATTAAACAGTTTGACGAAAGCTACATTTCAACATCTAATGACAAATATTCTTGCGAAATCAGAGTTATCGCACCACCGGAAGGCAAAGATCCGGATGAATTTATTCGTTCTGTAGGCGCAGAAAGCTACAAAGAATACATGCAGCACGCTCCGCTTTTGATTGATTTTCAATTGAACAATATTTTGAAAGAAAAACCAAAAACTCCGATTGAAAAAACAAAAGTTGTAAAAGAAATTATTCCACTTTTGATGGAAATTCAGAATAAAATTATTCAGGCAGAGTACGTAAAAATGGTATCTGACGCACTTAGTGTGGATGAAAAGGCTTTGTTGAGCGAGTTAAAGACCGTATCAAGAACGGAAACCATTAAAAACAGTGACGTTACCAAGATTGTTAAGAAAAATATACCAATTTCGCAAAAAGCGCAAAAAAATTTATTGAGCGTTTTTCTTGTAACCGACAACCATTTCACGTTAGATGAAATAAGCCGAATAATAGGCGATACCCCATTTACGGATGAAACGTTAATAAATGTAAAATCTACGATTGACAAATTAACATGTACCGTAAATAATGTGAAAGAATTGATTGATAAGCTATACACAACTTACGTCAACGAACCGGAAGTACAAAAGCTTATCACAGACCTGATAAGTATCTCAGAATCATTTCAAAATCTGGATGAAACAGATTTCTTGACAGCAATCAGAGAAAATATTAATAAAATCAATGACTGTCAAAATGAAAAAGAAAAAGAAAAAATCAGAAATTTATATAAAAGCGCAAATGATAATGAAACAGAAGCCCTAAAAATTCAAATGCAGCTTAGAGATAAGATAAATAATAGACTAAAATTGGAGAAAATGAATGAGTAAAAAAAGACAAAGCTCCTCTATCGTAAGTATCATGGATGAAGATAACATGGATTTACATGAAATTGATGATGAAAATGCCCTATCAGCCGAACATGACGGCGTTAATTATATGAATATGGACATCAGTACCGACAATATCGAGGATATCGTTACTGAAAAAATGGAAAACAAAGCTGGTCTTGAAGATATTTACATGATGCACAGTCATGAAGAAGCTCAGGAAATGGAAGTTCCAAAAGGTGTTGCAGTTGACGACCCTGTTAGACTTTATTTGAGAGAAATCGGAAGAATTAAATTATTATCAGCTAACGAAGAAATTGAACTTGCAAGAAAAATTCTTGAAGGCGGAACTCCTGGAGCTATCGCAAAAAGAAAACTTGTTCAAGCCAACTTGCGTTTAGTTGTTTCTATCGCTAAAAAATATGTAGGTCGTGGAATGTTATTCTTAGACCTTATTCAAGAAGGTAACTTAGGTTTAATCCGTGCAGCAGAAAAATTTGACCACGAAAGAGGTTTCAAATTCTCAACTTATGCAACATGGTGGATTAGACAAGCTATCACAAGAGCTATCGCTGATCAGGCTAGAACAATTCGTATCCCTGTTCACATGGTTGAAACTATTAACAAATTGAAAAAAGTTACAAGACGTTTGGCCCAAGAACTTTCAAGAAAACCGACTGAAGATGAGTTGGCAATTGAAATGAATGTTTCTATTCCAAAACTTCGTGAAATCATTAAGATTGCTCAAGAACCTTTATCGCTTGAAACACCAATCGGAAAAGAAGAAGATTCAAGATTGGGTGACTTTATTGAAGATAAAGAAGCTGACGCTCCAATCAAAACAGTTGCATCAGAACTTTTGAGAGAAGATTTGGCAGAAGTTTTGTGTACATTGTCACCAAGAGAACGTGATGTATTGAGATTGCGTTTCGGTATGGATGACGGTCGTCAAAGAACTTTGGAAGAAGTTGGTCAATTGTTCGGAGTAACAAGAGAACGTATCAGACAAATTGAAGCAAAAGCTTTGAGAAAACTTCGTCATCCAAACAGAAGTAAACGTTTGAGAGAATACGTTGAAGCTTAGTTGAAAGAAATTATAAAATAAAAAAGACCGAAAAATCCAAATTCGGTCTTTTTTTATTAATGTTTTCGTCGTCGGGGTAGGTACCCCTATGTGAAAAATGGCGGCGGGTCTTCGACCCGTCGCCATTTTAGTTTTAATTTTGTCCGACTGAAGTAAATCCATGTTCAGCCATTTTTGCTTGTAATTCTTTGTCGCCGGCTTCACCGCCTACACCGATACTTACGTGTCCTTCCAGTTCTGGAACATCTTTTAAAGGTTTGTTTGTCGTTTCAATGACATGACCCGAAGCATCACAAGTTGTTTCTGTAACATTTTTCAGATTTTCGTTTTCGTCGTACTCATATTTTTGATATAGTGACGTTCCGTCATCTGTATAACTTCTGCTTGTTCTTGATTTTAATTTTCCGTCTTTAGATCTGACTTCTTCCTCATCAAAAATATTTGGAGCATCATTGTTATTATAGTCAATACGAGCTATGGAGTTACCTTGTGCATCCTTAAAAATTCCGAATTCGTTATTATGCTTGGTAACACCACCGGCAACTCTTGTTAACCCATTATTATTATCGTGAATGCTCCTAGTTTCAGGAGTTTTAATAGGTTTTCCACCTGTAAAAAAGCCCTGTAATTTTTGTTGCCTGGCTTGTCTGTATGTTGTGTTGTTATCCTGTGGTGTCGGAAATCCGCTAATACTAAATGACATAAATTCTCCTTTCATATCTTACGTGTTTATAACTTACGTATATAAGAAGTATTTATGTTTACAAAAATTGCCCCCCCCCCGCCATACCATACCATACCATACCATACCATACCATACCATACCATACAGGGCATTATAACTGGGTTTGAGCCTATTTTAAATTTGTTTTTACATTTCTTAATAATTGAGATAAGTTAAATTTTTATTCTTAGTAAAAAATAGTTAAAAATCAGCACCCACCTACCCCTCCCTCATTAGGGAGGGAAATTGCTCCTTCCCTTGAGAGGGAAGGTTGGGATGGGTGCTAACCCGTAAAGGAAAAATATTTTTCCATAAAAATCAGTCGTCTATCCAAATCAATAACTTTTAAACCCTCTCCCGCATTTGTAACGTTCGCTCATGCTCACGAACAACTGCTCCCTCAGCGCAAGGCAGACAGGGTCACACGCATCGCACAGCTCTGCGGTTCCCTTTGTCTCACAAAGAGAGAGGGTAATAACATTAACGATACGGTCTACTCACTATTCACCACTCACTTCTCACTTAAAACTATTGTTTTTTCGCTGATTTATCTGCCAATTCAGAATCAACTCTTAAAAATACCGGTTTGATATCTTCTTTTTCGATAAGTTTTCCGCATTTGATATTGTCTGCAGTCAAATCATCCAATTTAGTTTTCAAATCAAATGACAATTGTTTTGCCATATTAGCAGCGATATTCGGACAATATGGATAAATTAACGCTGAAATTATACACATAATATCAAGTACGTTAACCAAAACTTGTCCGCATTCTGTCATTTTTTCTTCTTTTGCAAGTGTCCAAGGTGCATTGTCTTGAACATATTTGTTAGTCATATCAACTAATGAATTTATTGCAAGAACAGCTTCTGAAATCTCAAAGTTATCAAAATGATTTTTTACGATTTGAATTGTTCCTAAAGCCTTTTTAGCTAACGGATTTTCAGCCTTAAATTCCGGTTTAACCTCTCCATCAAAATATTTTACTAACATTGATAGAGTTCTGTTCAAAAGATTACCCATACTATTTGCAAGGTGTGCGTTAACCTTTTCTTTAAAATCGTTGTCAGAATAGTTTCCGTCACGACCGCAAGGTGCTGATGATGCCATATAATATCTGAACGCATCAGGATATTCAAGATTAAATGTTTCCAAAACAGATGTTGGAGAAATTACGTTACCTAAAGATTTTGACATCTTAGATTCGTCAATTGTAATCCAACCGTGAGCAAAAATATGTTTTGGTAACGGCAAATCAAGTGCCATTAAAAATGCCGGCCAATAAATACTATGGAATTTCAAAATATCTTTTCCGATAACGTGAACATCGCATGGCCAATATTTTTTGAATTTTTCTGATGCGTTTTCTGTATCATAACCTAATGCAGTAATATAGTTTGAAAGCGCATCAATCCATACATAAATAGATTGTTCAGGATCTGACAAAACATCAATACCCCATTGTACATTTGATTTTGCACGAGATACTGAAATGTCTTGTATGTCTTCCAACTGATTTAAAACTTCATTTGCTCTAAATTCCGGCAAAATAAAATCAGGATGGTCTTTGATATGTTTAATAATTGCATCTTTGTATTTTGTTAATTTAAAGAAATAATTTTCTTCTTTTACAACTTCCGGTTTTTTCATGTGATCAGGACAAAGTCCGTCTTCTGTCAAGTCTTTCGGGTTTAAGAAACATTCACACCCTGTACAGTAAAGACCTTCATAAGAATTTTTGTAAATATCACCTTTTTCCAAAAGTTTTTCAAAAATATGTTGAACAACTTTTTCGTGTTCTTCATCAGTAGTTCTGATGAATTGAGAATAATTTATATCCAAAGCTTTCCAAGCATCTTTAAATTTTTGAGAATTTTCATCACAAAGTTCTTTTGGCGTAATTCCTTTAGATGCAGCGGTTTTTTGGATTTTAATACCGTGTTCATCAGTTCCTGTAAGCATATAAACGTCATCACAACGTTGTGTATAATGTCTTGTAATAATATCTGATAATATTTTTTCGTAAGCGTGTCCGATGTGTGGCGCACCGTTTACATAATCAATTGCTGTTGTTAAATAATACTTTTCCATATTTTCTCCGTTTTTTCTTTATTTTAGCATAAAAATTATTTTCTTTTGAACACCAGATATCTAAAATTATTTCCTAAAACAGTTTCCAATTCGTAATTCTCTTTTATAAATCCGCAAAATTCCAACGCATAATCCTGACAAATATAATTATAGTAATAATCACGCATATCAAGGTTATTCAAAATTATGTATTTCGGGCTGTTCTTTTTATAATGTTCAATTAATTTATCTTCCCCAAAAGTTTCAACATACAATGGCAATAATGAATTGTAATAATCATCAGAATTTCTTTCTGTCAAGAAATTTATCGTCATACCTTCGGGAAAAATAACTATTTTATCAGTTTTTTCAGTATTTTTGTTGACAAAATCAATCAACTTACTTGAACTATCACCATAGTATCTGTTTGTATAAATAGTTCCGTGTGGAGTAGAAATTTTATATGTTTCAGTCTGCAAAAGCCTGAAATTATTGATAATTATAAACAAACTTACGACTAATAAATAAATTCCAACTGCCTTTTCTAATGTTTTCGGAATATGAATGAAAACCAGCGCAAACAACGCAATCAGCGCAACTGAAACATAATAATTCGCATATCCGCCCAAAATCATTACCCAAAAGACTTTTACACAAACCGCAATTGCAGAAAGGACAAGTATTAGCAATTTGATATCGATATTTTTTTTCAACCTGATTAATTCAAAAATCAACAATCCAAATAACAATATCGGCAAAAATCCGAAAACTGCTCTTGAATCAAACATCATTACAAATAAAATCCAACCGATTATTGACAAAAATACAGATAATATTTTCTTTTTATTAAACAAATATGAGCCGAAAAGTATTGCGCCAAAAGGGATTGCAAATTTTACGAAAAATACTAAATCAGTCAAAATAGCTTTTGGATTGTAATAAATTCCACTGTTTTGATAAAAATAAGTCAAAGTCTTGGTTTTCGCCATAACAGATGTTGTTAATAAAGAATTTACAAGGCTTTCCATCCTCAATCCTTGTATAAACAAAGCACCAAAACTTAAAACAGGCGCAATCGCAAATCCAATCAAAGCTTTCCAGTTTTTTTCTTTTATTGAGATTGCCAAAACAACTAACGCATATAACAAAAAATCATATTTACAAGTTATTGCAATACCTGCCAAAATTGAGCTTATGCAAAGGTTTTTAGTATTTTTATCATCGCAATATTTCAACAAAAAATATAACGAAAACAAAAACGAAATTAAGCCATAAACAACCGCCCACGAATATGGAAAATGAAAATTAAAAATACAAGTTGCAGTAATTCCGACCGCAATTGTAAAAAATCCAACGCAAAAACTTAAAAATTTAGATAAAAACTTTTGCGCAACCAGATAAATTCCGCTAACAATTGCGATTGAACAACAACAACCAACTCCATACAAAGTCGAAAGTTTTGCGCCAAATAGTTTATACAAAATCGCATTAAATTGATATGCTAAAGGTCCATAAATATTGAATAAGTCTTTATATAAAACTTTTCCGTTCAAAATTTGTTCAGGATAATAAACTTCTCTACCAAAATCTATCAATAACCCTGAATAATGACCAACAAAAGTTAAAAGTCCAACTACACATAATATCCATAAAATTACAAGGAATTTATTCTTAATAAAAAAATCTTTCATATTACAAAATTTAACAAATAAACACCCAAAAAGCAATTTTTCTCGAAAAAATACCTTTTAATAGATAAGGTAGAAAACGAAAAGGGTTATATTATGTCTTGTAATTGGGCAGGAAATTTGGATATGTTAGCGCAAAACGGCGTTATTGATTTTGATGCCGCATCATACATAATGGGGCAGCCTCTCAGATATGTCGGCAATCCAGCTCATCCAAATCCATTTAACGGTCAACCACCAACAATGACAAATCTTCAACAACCCAATATTGATGAATTTAAACCACAAACAGATAAAGACAAATCACCAAAACTTCCAACGTGGAAAAAGCTTGCCTTTGCAGCAATTGCAGTAGGTGGTTTAGCTATTGGCGGATACAAATTCCGAGCAAAACTTGTTCCTTTCATTAAAAAGCAGTTTGGAAAAATCAATTTCAAAAATGCCAAAAATTTCGTTGTGAATAAATCCAAATCAGTAGGTGGATTTTTCAAAACCGGTTGGAATAAGTTCACAGGACTTTTCCATAAAAAACCGTAATGTTGTTAAGATAGGAACATCGACCTATTTTTTGATTTTAGTGAAAAGACCTTATTACTAAAACGGTTTCTTTTCATATCACCATTTTCGTTAATAGATTAGCACCCACCTAAATCCTCCCTCGTTAGGGAGGACTTAAATTATAGTCACCCTGAATTTAATTCAGGGTCTATCAATGTTGGTTTGAGTGTTGGTAAAGAAGAACCCTCTCCCACATTTTTGATAAGGTCTACTCACTATTCACCACTCACCATTCACTTCTTCTTAACGATACGGTCTTTTCACGTTTCACTTCTCACTTTTCACCTACTCAATTAAATAAACGATGATTTTTGTTTAATAATCATTATAATCATGGTATGAAGAAGTTTTTTGTTTTATTAATCGCTATAACACTAACAAGTTCCAGTTGTTTTGCTTGGGGATGGAAGAAAAAAGACACTCCTAAAGTCGACACCTCAAAAGTCGAAGTTCAGCCGGATGGAAAAGGTTATGTCGGAACTTTACCTGACGTTTCTAAAAACTTCAAAACTTCTGAACCTCAAAAAACAAAACCAATGTATGAAGAATCAAAAAACTTCAATTCTTCCCAAGAAATCAAACCTGTTCCTCGAGATAATCCTGCTTTTGTCAATATTATTTTGAAAGAGGATAAAAGATCTCCGTACGTAAACGAATTAAACGCCGACGTTATTCCACAATTGGAAAATCTTTTGTTGTGCATTGAAAAAAAACTTGATGTGCAAAAATTCAACGCAAAAGTATTTTTCTTCACTCAAACCGTAGAATATATGCAAAATGAATACGAAGGAAAACCGGAAATTAATTTTATTTCTTTCAAAAAACTACAAGAATTAAGCAACCACTCAAAAGCCGTTGCAACATTAAGGCAAGAAGCCGAACAATATAAGCCTTACCTTGCATATACAGGAGCCGGCTACTTGTATAACGAAAATACCATCAATCAACAATTGGATTATTTAAAAACCGAGATTGAAGAAACAATAGTTATCTTGAAAGAAGCGAAGTAAATTTATTTGCTATGCCTTCCCAAAAACCAGTTTTTTGGGGGGGTTGCTCAAATTCATGTTGATATTGAGATAATAAATTATCTACCGCCATTTCTTGTTTGGTATTTTGTTCTTTAATTTGGTTTTCTTTAACTAATTTTGCTTGTTTTTCAGCTTCATACTCTCTTTGAAACATTAAATCTCGTTTTTCTAATATTTTGCTCAATTCTGCAGCTTGTTCATGAACACTTGGCAAACTTGCATATTGTTTATATTTTTCATCAGCTTTATCTTTGTACAAAGTTTCAAATATTGGTGGATGTTTCGGATTATACCCTTGATAAGTATCGTCACCACATGTAATTGTATATGGTTTTCCTAAAAGTCCTTCTTGTCTTTTCATTTCTGCAAAATAATTTTTGCCATCATTTTTATCAACATACCTAACTGCCGGAGTATAAATATCATTTTCATAACAAACATCATATAGTTTTACGTTTTCAACTTCTTTTCCAATTTTTTGTAATCGTTCAATTGTTGAAGAATTTGCCTTTAACAATTGTGGTTTTAGTTTTGGATTAATTTTTAATGCCATACCAAAATTTGTGTTGTTATTTTGAACATTATTTACCTTCATATTTTATTCTCCTTAAAAATTGTGCTTGCTTATTAAAAACTCCTGAAAAAATTTTTTGCTATTTTTAAACATTGCACCACATAAAATTTTATAGTAAAGTAAATAATTATGAAGAAGATAGTTTTAGCATTATTATTTTTGTGTTTGGTTTGTTGCGGTTGTGGAAAAAAATCCGCTATAAATGACGATTTGACAACAATTACTCAACGTGACAGATTGATTGTCGGAATTAGAAACGATGCTCCGCCATTCGGTTTTAAGGATAAAGACGGTTTTACTATCGGATATGATGCAGATTTGGCAAGATTAATCGCAAAAGGGATTTTAGGCGATGAAAAAAAAGTTGAATTTGTTCCGGTAACCGCATCTAACAGAATTATGAAACTTAATTCCGGTGAAGTCGACTGTTTGATTGCAACAATGTCTATAACCCCACAAAGACAACAGTTTTTAAACTTTTCTTCTCCTTATTATATGGCAGGACAAGCGATTTTGGTAAGAAGCTCAAGTAAAGCTACTTCTTTGCGAGATTTTACGGGCAAAAAACTTATTATTGTATTTGGTTCAACAAGCGAAAAGAATTTGCGCTCAAATGTACCAGAAGTAACTGTAATCGGTTACAAAACATACCACGATGCTTACAATGCTTTAAAAGCTGGCAAAGCAGATGGTATAGTAGCAGATGACACAGTTCTTTTGGGCTTTTCAACCAACGACAAATCCGTAAAACTTTTACCAAAAAGATACTCAAAAGAACCTTATGCAGTAGTTTTCAGAAAAGACGATGCCTCAATAAATTTTACCAATAAAGTTAATTATATAGTCGAAAGTCTTCAAAGCACAGGCAGATTAAACCGACTTCAAGAAAAATGGAAAATTAAGTAGCAATAATTTAATAATATTGACATAATTAATTTGAAATTATATAATAATAAAAGGGTAAGCCCTAAATTTCTCCACTTCTGGCGGACAGACTAAAAATCGGTACAAACGCAGAAGGAGGTGATAAAGTTGATAGTCAGCATTACTGAAAAAGCACTATGGCTTATCTTTTTGATAATCATAGCGCTTAAATTCAACAAATAGTGGGCTTTTAAAGTGCGGAACTGCAATCCGCACGCCCTTATCTTTATTATAACTCTTTTTTTATAAATTTCAACCCCATGCTTTTATGTCGTGACGAGATATAATCTGCTAATTTTAATACGTCATTTGCCAATTGTCATTCAAGATTTTTCCAAAACAACCATGAAAATTACTAGCCGCACCGGCTTTTCTTAGTGAAAAGTGAGAAGTGAAACGTGAAAAGACCTTATCAGAAAAACTACCTTCTTTCATAGCACCAACACTTGTTCTATTACCCTCTCTCTCTGTGAGACAAAGGGAACCGCAGAGCTGAGGCGATGCGTGTGACCCTGTCTGTACTTTGTGCTGAGGGTTGAATTTCTTAGTGAGTTGTGACGAACTTAGAAATTCGGGAGAGGGTTCAAAATTTATCAATTCATGACTTAACCCTCTCTCGCATGCGTAACTCGTTTCAATCGAACGCTTTCTCTCTCCCAAGAGAGAGAAAGTTTTTCCAACACAGACAATTGCACACTTGTTAGGGATACCAATTTCAGAGTTATTTAAAAAAGTAGAAAAAGAGTTACCAAAAGACTTTTCACTGATTGAAAAATAAATTTTAAAGAATTTACATAATAAAAAGCCGGCAATTAGTGAGACTTGCCGGCACATTACTTTAAAAATTTAAAGTAAAGAGGTGATGATTATATGTGATTTATTAAATACTAGTTTACGTAGTCATACGGTTTGCTACCTGTAGCTTTGTATAAACTAATTGCATCTGTCATACATTCAACTTTTTGTTGAGCTACAAGTTTTTCTATTGTTAACAAGTTTTCTTGATACTGGATTAAATCAAGTTTTGAGATTGTTCCTTGATTGAATTTTTTCTCATTGTACTTGTAATCAGATTTTTCCAAATTATATTGTTTTGTTGTTTGGGTCATTTTGTCTTTGTCTAATCTTGAGGCAACAAGTGCATCATTAACCTCTTGAATAGCTGTCAAGTTTGTTTTGTAGTAATCTTGCAAAATTCTTTCATAAGTTGCTTTTTTCAATCTCAAGTTTGCAACCAATGATCCACCTTGAAATAACGGTGTCATCAAACCACCGCCAACACCTAAAAGCATATTTTTAGTAGTGAATAAACTTCCGATATCACCGGCATTGAATAATGCACCACCTAAGATATTAATTGACGGTAAAAATTCTTTTTTTGCAACTTTTACATCAATACCTGCTTTTTCAACCATTAATTCAGCTTTCATATAGTCAGGTCTTTGAGTAATAATTTCTGATGGAATTTCTGATGGAATTGCAAGTTGATAATTTATGCTATCCAAAGAATTTCTCTTGATTGAATTTGCATTTTCTGGGCTTTCACCAATCAAAACACACATCTGGTTAAGCATTTTTTCTCTGTTCTTTTTCAATTCAATCAAATCTGTTTGACCTGCAACAAGAGCTTTGTTAGCTTTTACAGTGTCGGCAGTAGAAGTTAAACCTTCTTTGTTACGCATAAGCATAAGGTTGTAAATTTCTTGTCTGATATTAACGATTTGTTCTTGTAGTGAAATCATTTTATCAAGGTTAATTATATTAAAATAAGTTGAACCGACTGCAGATGCTACAGAAATGTATGCTGCACGTTCATCAAGTTTTGATCCTTCATAAAGTTTTTTTACAGATTTTGTTTTATTGTGGTTTTTCAAGAAAATATCAGCTTCATATTGAACAATAATAGGTAAACCAAAAGCTGCTTTTGTATTTGTCATGCCTGGAGCTTTATATACACCAGGTCCAAAACCGCCAACTACACTAGGCAATTCGTTTGCAAATTGAAGTTTTACGTTTTGGTAATATTCTTCAACATTGATTGTTGCCATTTTAAGATCGTAGTTATTCAAAATAGCTTTTTCAATATATCCGTTTAACAAATCGTCGTTAAAATTTCCCCACCAATTCATATTTACATAATTAAATTTGTAATCATCTGATTGTTGAGTTTTTTTGTTTTTAGAAACCATACTTTTGAATTGTTTTGGGGTAGCGGAACTTTTTTCTGTAACCGCAACGGCAGGCATGATTGTCATGCTTAACATGCTCATTAATAATGCTGTTGTTATAATCTTTTTCATATTGGTCTATAGTCCTTATTATTACTTATTTCTTTTTTGATTTGGTGAGTTGTGAATAGTGATTAGTGAGTGGTGCATATAGGTGCTATCGTACAAAAAATTTTATTTGATCAAAGCGAATGAAAAGAACTATTCACCATTCACTTTTCACTATTCACTTTTAAAAAAATGTACTTGCATTTTTTATATCAATATGTTAGCATAATATTGTTGTAAATGCAACATATTTTTTTTACAACATAAATTAAAATAATAAAACAAATTAAAAAACAAGGAAAATTTCGTGGCAGATATTGATATTGTGCATTATACAGACAGCATACATTACGAGCTTGAACAAACTTCAAGAATGATGAAGATGTTGACGAACCAACTTTTCAATAAACTTGATATTAATGTTTCATTAGATGAATATATTACACTTGATACTGTTTCTGTAAATGTTGGAATTTGTCAGAGAGATTTAGCAAAACTTATTCTAAAAGATAGAGCGAATACCGGTAGAATTTTAAACGAATTGGAACAAAAAGGATTTATTACACGATTTATTGATACTAAAAACAACAGATTAGTTAAGAAAATGGGAATTACTGAAGGTGGTTTACAAGAGTTAGACAGTATTAATAATAAAATTAGAACATATCTTGGTGGGGTTACAAAAAGGATTCCGCCTGAAGATGTACAAAGAGTTCAAGCTATTTTGAAAGAGTTTAGATTTGAACTTGAAAAGGTTGTAGAAACGAATATATAATTAATTAGGAAATAATGAGGTAGAAAATGGAAGAACAGAATAAGAATGTTGAAGAAACTCAACAAGAAGAAGTAAAAAAAGAACACAAACCGTTCAAAAGATTTATCGTAATCGGTATTGGTGCAGTAATTGCAGCCGCAGCAGCATATATTATTCATGATGCTTTGATTTACCAATCAACAGATGATGCTTATGT
>ERZ808267.270-NODE-270-length-18039-cov-3.400968_pt1 | contig 18039 bp, 15 predicted proteins | sample MGYA00521241_ERZ808267 | MGnify/ENA primary metagenome ERZ808267 (study PRJEB31516, sample SAMN03275592) | gut metagenome | biome: mammalia-associated habitat; material: feces | host: Papio cynocephalus | place: Kenya | collected 2012-07-19 ... | reverse complement strand
AAGGTTTATAAGATCCTGAAATAAATTCAGGATGACATTGGAACTAGACGATAAGGCTGTAAGACTATAAGACTTTAAGTCATTTATTATAAATATGTCTCTTAATCATAGTTTAACTTATTAAATTTTGTCCTAATTACGCCCAACGTTATGTCATGCTGAACTTGTTTCAGCATCTTACCAGCTATAATGTGTTAACGGAAGGTTTATAAGATCCTGAAATAAATTCAGGATGACATTGGAACTAGACGATAAGACTGTAAGGCTATAAGGCTGTAAGTCATTTATTATCAAAATGTATTTTAATCTTAGTTCGACTTAACGACTTAACTCTTATTGACTTATTGTCTTTAAAATTTTTCGGCATTAAGCTTTTATAAATAATGTTTTACGCATTGTATTTTTATGCTAAAATATTCTCAAATTAGTGAGGATTATAAATTATGAAAATGTCAAAATTGTTTGTACAAACCCTAAGAGAATTCCCAGCCGATGCTGAAGTTGTTTCTCATAAATTTTTAGTAAGAGCTGGTTATATAAGAAAATTAACAAGTGGTGTTTACAACTATTTGCCTTTAATGTGGCGTGTTTTAAGAAAAATTGAAAACATCATTAGAGAAGAATTAAACGCATCAGGCGCACAAGAATTGTTACTTCCTGTTGTTCAACCAAGAGAACTTTGGGACGAATCAGGCAGATGGGAAGCATACGGCAGAGAATTAGCTCGTTTCAGAGATAGACACGACCGTGAAATGTGCTTGTCACCAACAGCAGAAGAAGTTATTACAGCAGTTGCTCGTGACGGTTTAAAATCTTACAAACAAATGCCTGTAAACTTATACCAATTTCAAGAAAAATTCAGAGATGAAGTTCGTCCTCGTTTTGGTTTATTAAGAGGTCGTGAATTCATTATGAAAGACGGTTACAGTTTTGACGTTGACCAAGAAGGTTTGGAAAAAGAATACCAAAACATGGCTGATGCATATACAAGAATTTTCAAACGCTGTGGACTTGAAACAAAAATGGTTCAATCAGATTCAGGTGCTATCGGCGGTAGCGTAAGCCACGAATTTATGGTAATCACTACAACTGATGCCGGCGAAAACGACGTATTCTACTGTGACGGTTGTGATTATTCAGCAAACTCAAACCACGCAGTTTCAAAACTTCCACCAGCAGAGGTTGACGGAAGCAAATTCGGTTTCAACGAAACAAAAGTTGTTGATACTCCTCAAACTCACTCAATTGAAGAACTTTGCAACTTCTTGAACATTCCTGCAACAATTATTCTAAAATGCTTAGTTTACATTGTTGATAAAAAACCTGTTCTAGCTTTAATTAGAGCTGACAAAGAAGTTGAAGAAACAAAATTGTTGAACGCTGTTGGCGGTATGGATATCAGAATTGCCTCAGCTCCTGAAATTGAAGAATTAATGGTAGAAAAAGGCTTCAATGCTGCAAAAGGTTTCATCGGTCCTAAAGGTATGGACGGAGTTACAATTATTGCAGACGAAACTGTTAAAGATATGAAAAACTTCGTTGTTGGTATCAACCAAGAAGACAAACACATGGTTGGTGCAAACTTAGATGTTGATATTCCTCACATCGAAAAATTTGAAGACATCAGACTTGCTCAAGCTGGCGAAATTTGCCCACAATGCGGTCAACCATTAAAGGTTACAAGAGGTATCGAGGTTGGTAACATCTTCCAACTTGGTACAAAATACTCAAAACCAATGAACGCAATGTTCTTAGACAAAAACGGTAAGGCTCAACCTTACGTAATGGGTTGTTACGGTATTGGTGTAACAAGAACTGCCGCTGCTGCTGTTGAAAGATGGCATGACGAACACGGTATCTTATGGCCAATCCAAATTGCTCCATACCACGTTTGCATTGTACCTTTAAACGACAAGGACGAACAACAAATGAGCGTTGCAAAAGAAATTTACGCAAAACTTATGAACGCTGGTATTGAAGCTGTTCTTGACGACCGCCCAGAAAGAGCAGGGGTTAAGTTCAAAGATGCAGATTTAATCGGCTTCCCATTCAGAATTACAGTTGGTAAAACAATTTCTGAAGGTCAAGTTGAATTAAAAACACGTCAAACAGATTCAACAGAATCAATGACTCCAGAACAAGCAGTTGAAAAAGTTATTACAAAAGTAAAGGAAGTTTTATAATGAGTGATTGCATTTTTTGTAAAATAATCAACAAAGAAATTCCTTCAAACTTTGTTTACGAAGATGATGCAGTAATTGCGATTAACGACCTTAATCCACAAGCAGATACTCACGTTTTAGTAATTCCTAAAACTCACGTTGCATCATTGGCAGAGCTTGAAGATGAAGAATTAATGGTTAAACTTTTAAAAGGCGTTAAAGCAACCGCTAAAAAACTTGGTTTAACTGATTACAGAACAATTATGAACACAGGTAAAGGTGCAGGACAAACTGTTTTCCACCTACACGTACATATTTTAGCCGGCAAATTAACTGAAAAATTAGGCTAAAAACTCACTAAACATTACTCCAAAATAAGAGGTAGAAATTTATGGCAGACGAACAAAAATATTATAGAGAAACAACACCATCAGGCTTTGGTATCGCAATCAAAATCAAAGATGTGTTATACTCTACTGAATCAAAATATCAAAAAATTGAAGTTCTAGATTCAGAATCTTCTCTAGGCAAAATCTTAACCCTAAACGGTTTGATGTTCGTCACAGAAGGCGATGCTTATCATTACAACGAAATGATTGCTCATGTTCCAATGATTAGCCACCCTTGCCCTAAAAATGTTTTAATTATCGGCGGTGGTACAGGTGCATCTACTCAAGAAGTTTTGAAACACAGCACAGTTGAAAAGGTTATTGTTGTTGATATTGACGAAGAAGTTGTAAACACTTGCAAAAAATACTTACCAAAAATTGCAAGTGGACTTGATGATCCAAAAGTTCAAGTTAAAATTGCCAACGCTTTTGAATATATCAAAGAAACAGATATGAAATTTGATGTAATTCTTATCACATCTCCAGACCCTCTAGGTCCTGGAGTTGGCGAATACACAAGCGAAGTATACGACAACTTAAAAAGAGTTCTAAACGACGACGGTATAATCGTTATGCAATCAGAAAGTCCTGTTGCAAACGTTGAAAAGAGCAAAAAATTATACGAAAGCCTACTAAAAGTTTTCAAAATCGTAAAAACTTACACATCACCTGTTCCAACTTACCCAGGAAGCTGTTGGGCTTGGGCATATTGCTCTCAAACAGTTGAACCATTAAAAAATATTGACGAAAAACGATACGAAGAAGTTGTTAGCCAATGCAAATTGTTCAACAAAAAATATGCGCAACAACGTTTTGAACAAGAAACAATTTTAGACGAATTGTTATAAGGAGCTTTATGCAAGACGACGAACAATTATACTATCAAGAATTTACGCCATCTGGATATGGTATCTCTATCAAGGTTAAAAAAGTTTTGTTTTCAGAAGAATCTGAGTTTCAAAAAATTGAGGTTCTAGACTCAGACTCAAAATTAGGCAAAATCCTAACTTTGGACGATTTAATGGTGGCAACAGAAGGTGATGAATATTTTTATCACGAAATGATTGTGCATATTCCAATGCTTAACCACCCTTACCCTAAAGACATCTTAATCATTGGCGGTGGTGACGGCGGAACAGTTAGAGAAGTGTTTAAACACAACACCGTTGAGCACGTAACTCTTTGCGAAATTGACAAGGAGGTTGTTGCAACCTCTAAAAAGTTCTTCCCAACACTTTCTTGCGAATTTGACAATCCAAAATTAGAAATAATTTACGAAAACGCAATTGATTTTATTAAAGATAAGAAAAACTGCTATGATGTAGTTTTATTAGACACTCCAGACCCATTAAGTTTGGGCGTTGGCTTGTTTACAGAAGAGTTTTACAAGAACGTTAGAGACTCTCTAAAAGACGGCGGAATTATGGTAACTCAATCAGAAAGCCCCGTTGCGCTTGAAGAAGAAATTAAAGAGATGTACTCAATGCTTAAAAATGCGTTTCCAATCGTAAGCACTTATACCTCTGTAATTCCGACATACCCTGGAGGCTATTGGGCTTGGGCATTCTGTTCAAAAGATGTTGAACCGCTTTCATTTATCGACGAAAAACGAGCAGAAGAAATTACGCAAAAGTGCAAGATTTATAACCTAAATTACCACAAGGCTTGCTACGCCTTACCAACCTTCTTAGATGAATTGAAGTAAAAAACTTTATGTCATCCCGCATAAGTGAAACGCATTGCGGGATCTTTTTCAAGAGATTTTTAAAGATACCGCAACGCACTTCGTTTGCGCGGTATGACGGAATGCTGAATGTTTCTTCTATACATCTATGAGATTCTGAAACAAGTTCAGAATGACATTAGGTTTTATTTGCCCTCTCATAATGGGTCTATCATTCACCACAATATTCTTAGTTACAAATGTAACTAAGTTTTAAATACATTTCTTTTATGTCGAAATGCGTGCTTTTTCTTCTTACTTTTTCATTCTGAACCATTTTTTAAAAATATTCAAGATAATTTCAAAAAAATAGTGTATATTACGTATATTTGGTGTAAAATTTTCTTATGAAATTCACAACTGAAGAATTAATTTTTGCAACCGGTGCAAAAGTATTAAAAAATAACACAAAAACTGAATTATTCTCTATTTCAACCGATACAAGAACCATTAAATCTGAAAATGTCTATATCGGTTTGAAGGGTGAATCTTTTGACGGTGAAAACTTTATAGACAAAGCCGTTGAAGCAGGAGCAAGAGCTTATTTTACAACAAAGGGAACTGTTTTAGACAATGCAGAGTTAATTTTGCAAGTTCCTGACCCTATGATTGCATATTTGCAACTTGCAAACTTGTATTTGAACAAGGTAGCACCAAAAGTTATCGCACTTACAGGAAGTTCTGGAAAAACGACAACAAAGGAAATGCTTACAAGCGTTTGCAAACAAGCGTTCAGAACTCATGCAACACCTCTAAACCACAACAACGAAGTAGGTTTTTGCCAAACAATTCTTTCAATGCCAACAGACACGCAAGTTTTAATCCTTGAAATGGGTATGAGAGGTTTGGGCGAAATCGAACTTCTTTCAAAATATTCACACCCTGATATTACGATTATCACTAACGTTGGAACTTCTCACATCGGCAGATTAGGAAGTCGTGAAAATATTGCAAAAGCAAAATGCGAAATTTGCAAATATCAAAAAGAAGACGGCTGTTTTATTGCTCACGACAGCGATTTAATCAGACAAACCGTTGAGTTTAAGGGTGAAAAGATTTATTTTTCAATCAAAGACGTTGAATTTATTGAAAAACAAATCGGCAAAACAAAATTTGAATATAAAAACGAAGAATATCAACTAAATATTGAAGGTGATTACAACGTCGAAAACTCTCTTGCAGTAATTGAAGCAGGGTTGCAGTTAGAAATGAACCCTGACAATATCAGAGATGGTTTAAAGGCTTATGCACCAATTGAAAAACGTTGGCAAATCGAAAAAGTCGGCGAATATCAAGTTATAAATGACGCTTACAACGCAAATCCAGACTCTATGAAAGCCGCTTTATCAACAGTTTTAGAGCTTTATCCAAAAGCAACTCTTGTTTTAGGCAACATGGGCGAACTTGGAACAGACGAAGAATTTTATCACCAAGAAATTGGTAATTTTATTATCAGTAAATTGACTGAAAACAACGATATTCGAGTAATCACAGTTGGAAATTTAGCAAAGAAAATTGCTGAAAAAGTTGCTGAAAACGGTATTCCAACAGCCTCTTTTGAAAACAACTGTCAAGCAACTCGATACATTCTTGAAAATGTTGAAAAAAATTCAACAATATTTTTAAAAGCCTCACGTTCAATGAAATTTGAGGAAATTTTAAACAAACTTAAAGGAGAAATCTCATGATAATGTTATCAATCGCATTTATTTTAGGCTTAATTTTATGCCTATTATTCGGCGTTCCATACATTGATTTTCTACAAAAAAGAACAATCGGACAATACGTTCTAGACCTTGCTCCAGAAGCTCACAAGAAAAAACAAGGTACTCCAACAACAGGCGGTATCTTCATTGTAGGTGCAATCGTTTTGGCATCTGTAATCGTTTTGGCACTTGACCAAAGATTGAACGCTTTTGGATTTATTATCTTAATCACTTTGTTCTTCTACACTTTAGCAGGGTTTCAAGATGATTATTTAAAAATTAAGGGTAAAGAAAATCAAGGTTTAACTCCTCGTGGAAAATTAATCCGACAAATTGTAATCGCATTTTTGCCTGCAATCTTCATTCCTCTTTGTGGAGAACAATTTACAAGAATTTCATTTGGATATCACTACATTGATTTAATGTGGTTATACCCATTTTTTGCCGTATTCATCATCATCGGCGCATCAAACGCTTTCAATTTAACTGACGGCTTAGACGGACTTGCTTCAAGCTGTGGTGTTCCATCTTTTTTAGCTTGTGCCTTTGTTGCTGGAATTAACGGTTATATGGAAGTTGCAATCATTGCAGCTGCAACTGCTGGTGCTTTAGTTGGTTTCTTGAAATACAACAAGCCAAAAGCTCAAGTATTTATGGGCGACACAGGCTCATTAGCATTAGGCGGATTGCTTGGTACATTGGCTGTGATGGGCAAATTCGAACTTTTACTTGTAATCATCGCATTAATGTTCATCATCGAAACATTATCTGTAATCATTCAAGTCACAAGTTTCAAATTAACAGGAAAAAGAGTGTTTAAAATGGCACCAATTCATCACCATTTTGAACTTTTAGGTTGGAGCGAAAAAAGAATTGTTGTAACTTTTGCAATTTGTTCAACAATCTTTTCATTAATCGCTGTAATCCTTGCATATCTATATTTTAGAGGACTTATTTAACAATGAAAAAGAATTGGTTTGAGAAAAAAGTATTAATTTTAGGATTGTCTAAAAGTGGCATTGCCGCTGCAAAATACCTAAGCGAAAAATGCGCAGATGTTTATATCACTGAAGCTAGAGAAGAAAAAGAGTCTGACAAGGCTTTATTAGACGAACTAAAAGCATTAGACATAAAAGTTGAAATGGGCGGACATAGCGACGAATTCATCAGAGACAGCTATCTTGCAATTGCAAGCCCTGGAATTCCACCTCGTAGCGAACTTTTCAAACGAGTTAAAGAGGCTAATGTACCTATTATTTCTGAAATTGAACTTGCTTTCAAAGAAAGTTTAAAACCTTTCATTGCAATTACAGGTACAAACGGAAAAACAACAACAACAGCGCTTACAGCTCACATCTTACAAAAAGAATTTAAAGCTGAACCTTGCGGAAACTACGGTGTTCCACCTTGCTCATTATTAGACAAAGATGTAGATTACTTTGTTTGCGAGGTTAGCTCATTCCAATTAGAAACAAGTAATGCATTTCAACCTCAAATCTCTTGTTGGTTGAACTTTACACCTGATCATATTGATTGGCACGAAGGTTTGGAAAACTACTTTAACGCAAAAGCAAAAATCTTCAAATTCCCTCAAAACCCTGCATTTGCAGTATTTAACGGGGCTGATGAAAGATTGTTAGAATTTTCTAAAACTTGTCCGTCAACTGTATTCATTTTCGATAAAAAAATGGAAGACAATTGCTGTTACATAGAAAACGATGCAATTTACTATTGCAGAAACAAAAAAACAGAAGAAATTATTACGTTAAAAGATTGTCCGCTAATCGGTCATCACAACTACCAAAACGTAATGTGTTCAATCATTGTAGCCAAAATTGAAGGGATTGAAAACGATGAAATCAGAGATGCAATTATGTCGTTTAAAGTTCCTGAACACAGATTGGAATACGTTACAAAGATTGGAAAGACTGAATTTTACAACGATTCAAAAGCTACAAACCCAGAATCTGCAATCGTTGCAATCAATTCCTTCAATGACAAAGATGTAGTTTTAATCGCTGGCGGTCGTGACAAAAATACAGATTTAAAAGAATTTTGCGACTCAATTAACAAACACATCAAAACTGTTATTTTAATTGGTGAAGCAGGTAAACGTTTTGAAGAAAATTTAAAACAAAACAGATTTGAAAATATTATTTTTGAAGAAACAATGCAAAGTGCAATTGACAAAGGTTTAAGCCTAAAACCTGATGTAGTATTACTTTCACCTGCATGCGCAAGTTTCGATATGTTCACAGGCTACGAAGAACGAGGAAAAGTATTCAAAGAATATGTCTTATCAAAAGTATAATCCAAAACGCGAAATACCTTACACAGCAAAGCAAAGTGTAATTTTAACTCCGCCAGACAAAACGGTGTTAATTGTTGTTGCGTTTTTGGTTACTATTGGTATCATTGCAATCTTTTCAGCTAGTGCGCCAAAATGTATGGAAATGGGTCAAAACCCAGCAAGATTTGCTTTATTTCAAATCTTTTTCCTAATCATTGGGCTTATTGGTATGAAATTCTTTATGAATTACGACTATAAAAATCTTGTTCCGTGGACAATGCTCGTAACGGGAACGGTTGTTGTTTCCTTGTTATTAGTAGCTTTCACACCTTTAGGTATCACAGTAAACGAAGCTAAACGTTGGTTAAACATCGGTTTTACGCAATTGCAACCTTCCGAATTTGCAAAGTTTGCCGTCGTATTGCTTATGGGGAGTGCTTTTTGCAAAAATAGCAAAATTGTTGACTCAAGCAAAATGATTTATTTCGTACCTGTATTGATTATGGTTGCTCTAATTTATAAACAACCTAACTTGAGTATGGTTATCTTGCTTTTATCAACTTGTCTTGTTTGTTGGTTAAGCGCAGGTGGACCGATAAAACTATTTGCCTTCTTGTTTGCAGGTGGTGCTGTTGCAGGTGCAGCAACCATTACAACTGCATTAAACAGTTCGTTGCTATCATTTATCATCAAACCATACCAATTGGAACGTATTGTAACGTGGTTAAACCCTGAACAATACGCGCTTACATCAGGTTATCAAATCATTCAATCACTTGTAGCTTTCGCATCAGGCGGATTTTGGGGTGTTGGTTTTGGTAATTCTAAACAAAAATTATATTGGATTCCTGAATCACATACCGACTTTATTTTTGCGGTTATTGGTGAAGAATTAGGTTGGATTGGCTGTATTTTAGTAATCGGCTTATTCTGGACTTTAATCCACAGAGGTTTAATCATCGCATCTCGTTGTCCTGATATGTATGGTAAAATTTTGGCGGTCGGAATTACCTTCTCAATAGGTTTCCAAGCCTTTTTGAATATCTCAGTTGCAACATCTTTCTTGCCTGCAACAGGTGTTCCGTTACCTTTCATCAGTTACGGTGGTTCGTCATTAATGGTTTCATTATGGATGATTGGCGTACTTTTAAACATTTCTAAAAAACGAATTAAGAAAATAAGGACTCGTTCAAATGTCAGATACTTGTAAGAAAAAATATACTTATTTCATCACAGGTGGCGGTACAGGCGGACATATTTACCCTGCAATCGCAATCGCTGAAGCTCTTAGAAAAGATGAAACTACAAAAAATATTTATTACATCGGCAATCCAAACAATTTGGAATACGGAATTGTAAAAAAAGCTCGTTTCAAATTTTTGCCAATTAAAGTTTCTGGTATGCCAAGAAAAATAGGCTGGGACTTCATAAAATGGGGTATCGAGCTTGAACTTGCAAATTGGAGAGCTCTTTATTATTTATGGAGATTTAAGCCCGATGCTATTTTAGGCACAGGCGGTTACGTTTCTGCGCCTGCATTAATGGCTTCAAACTTGACTAAAACACCTTATATGATTCACGATTGCGATGCTCAACCAGGGATGGTGTCAAAATTCGTTGCACCAATGGCAAAGAAAGTTTCTTTGGCATTTGAAGATTCAGCTAGTTACATTCATTCGAATAATATTAGCATTAATGGAAACCCAATCAGAGAACAGTTTAAAACGCTTACAAAAGAGCAAGCTCGTCAAAATATGAACCTTGAAAACAAGACCACAATTACAATTATGGGCGGTTCACAAGGCGCTAAATCAATTGATGAAGCGACAATTCAGTGTTTAAAACAAATTTTTGAAAAATATGATGTTCAAGTAATTTTCCAAACAGGCGCAAAACATTATGAAAACACGATTAAAGCACTTGAAGAAGTTTATCCAAAATTTGAACATAACAAAAATTTGGTTATAAAACCTTACTTTGATGATATGGTTACAGCCTTGAAAGCTACCGATATTGCTATTTCTAGAGCTGGTTCATTAAGTTTATCAGAAATTTGCGCCTGCGGAATTGCACCAATCTTAATTCCATACCCTTATGCAGCCGCAGATCATCAACGTAAAAACGCTAAATCGCTTTTAAATAAAGATGCTTGTCTATATTTAGAAGACAAAGAAACAACAGGCGAAACTCTATTAGAAAAGTTAGACGAATTACTTTCTAACCCTGAGAAATTGGCTACAATTCAAGCAAATACAAGAGCTTTGGCAAAATTAGATGCAACTCAAACAATTGTGGAACAATTAAAGAAAGTAGCATCACATGAATAAAACTTACGAAGATGCGCTAAAACTTTTGACTTCTCAAGGTAAATTCTACATAAACTTAGGTTTAGAAAGGATTTCAGCCATTTTAGAATTGTTAGGAAATCCTCAAAAGCAATTAAAATGTATTCACGTAGCCGGAACTAACGGTAAAGGCTCTGTTTGTGCGATTTTAAGCACTATTTTGACAGAAGCAGGCTTTAAAACAGGACTTTTTACAAGTCCGCATATTTTCAAATACACAGAAAGAATTCAAATTGACGGAAACCAAATACCAGAAAACATTTTTGCTGAAAAAGTCTTTAAAATTCAAAACTTAGCAGAAGAAAATGACATTCACCTAACAGAATTTGAAATTTTAACCGCTGCTATGTTTGAATATTTTGCTGAGAACAAAGTTGATTACGCAGTTATAGAAGTTGGATTAGGCGGAAGATATGATTCTACAAACGTTATAGCAAATCCAATTTGCTCAATCATTACAACCATTGACTTTGACCACACAGAACGTTTAGGCAACACTATCGAAAAAATTGCAACAGAAAAAGCTGGCATTATAAAACCAAACTGTCCTGTGGTTATAAATGCGACAAACAAAGGTTTTGACACAATCAGAAAGATTGCAAGCGCTGACCAATTACTAATTGCGCGTGAATATAGTCTTGGAGAGATGAGTCTAAAAGGATTTCACCAACAAGAAAATCTTGCTCTTGCAATAAGTGCCTTGCTTTTAATAGTTCCAGATATTAAAATTACAACAATTCAAAGTGCATTGAAGCACGTTAAACATTTTGGAAGATTTCAATATTTTGAAGACAAAAAAGTTTTAATTGACGGCGGTCATAACCCTAATGGCATCAACATTTTACGCCAAAATTTAGACATATATTTTAAGGATTACAAAAAAAGATTTATTTTTGGCTGTCTAAAAAACAAAGATTACAAAAAAATGGTTGAAATTCTTTTTAAACCTGAAGATGAGATTTATTTTAACCACTTTAACCACGCAAATTCTGCAACTTACGAGGAATTATCTTCTGTATGCAAATATTCTTCTAAAGAATACACAGGTAATCTGCCTGAATTTGACGGTATTACTATCGTTTGCGGTTCTTTATATATGATTGCCGAAATTGTTAAAGATTTTGGAATTGAAGAGTAATATTATTTGCAAGATATATTTGTAGTCCAATCAAGATTTTTTTCGTTTTTCAAATGGAAGATTTAAAATTTTGTCATGCTGAAGCGTTAGGTTTGTAGAAAAGAAGTTTAACGTTGTTATTCAGCATCTTACAAATCTTCCTATCGCGCATTTAGGCTGGTAAGATCCCGAATAACTACGTTTTGTTTATACTCTATTTATTTTATGTTTCGGGATGACATTAGGTTTTGTTTGTTGTCGGAATATTTATCCCCCTCTATTATTAAAATATTGTAAAGGTATAGATTAAATTTCTTGATTATGTATAATATTACTAAGATATAGAGGAAAATTATGCAAGAAACTTTAGAAAGAAAACAAATTAAAAGTATCGATTTCAACTGCGATTTAGCTCAAAGTTTCGGTATTTATAAAAATAACGCTGAATACGATATCCTAGACTATGTTAGCTCTGTTAACATCGCTTGCGGATTTCATGCCGGCGATCCATTAATCATTAAAAACGCTTTATTAAAAGCTAAAGAAAAAAATATTGTAATCGGCGCTCACATCGGTTTTGACGATATTCAAGGCTTTGGTTACAGAGAAATGCAACTTTCAGAAGAAGAAATTGAAGCTCTTGTAATCTATCAAGTTGGCGCAATCTCATCTTATGCAAAAACTTTAGGTCTTGAAATTGAACACGTAAGACCACACGGCGCTATGTACAAACAGTGTGCAACTGATTTCACTTTTGCTTGTGCAGTAGCAAACGCAATTAAAAAATGCTCTCCATGGCTTGTTTACTACGGTGCAGCAGGAGATGTAACTAAAAAAGTTGGCGAATACGTTGGAATTAAAATTGCTCAAGAATTGTTCTTAGACAAATCTTACAACACAGACGGCACAATTGATTTTGATGCAAAAGATAATTCAAACTTAGATTTCAACATCAACAGATTAAAACATTTACTTTCAACAAGTGAAATTAACAACAATTTAGGTGGAAAAACAATCGTAGAAGCTGATACAATCCACTTCTCTAACAAATACGAAAACTCTGTTGAAATAATTAAAACCGCAAAAACATTGATTACACCAGAACCTGTAAACTACATCAAGGTTAAAAACTCAGGCTGGGCTGAATAATTTAAAATAAACACGTAATAGAAGGCAATAAGGAATATGAATAATAATTTTAAAGACACATTTAAGGATAAAATGAAAGAAGCTGGCTGGTTATTACCAGGGTTAGAAGTAAAAAGATGGTTCGCTTTAATCTTTTTAGGCTCATTATTAATCACTATTGGTTTAATGATTTTCTTCAACCTAAGACCTGTTTACTTCATCATGGAATTTATTAGAAAAATCGCTCTTGTAGTTCCAACAGACATTCTGGCTGTCGTAATCACAATTGCAGGTGCATTATTATTCTTTAAAGGCTGGCAAAAAACTAACATTTCAATGTTAGACTCTCATAACGGTAGAGAAAAAGAAACCCTATTAGAAAACTTATACAGAAGAAGAAAATTAAACAGAGGACCTAAAATCGTTGCTATCGGTGGCGGTACAGGTTTATCAATGTTATTAAAAGGTATTAAAAGAATTACAAATAATATCACTGCTGTTGTAACTGTTGGTGATGACGGCGGTTCATCTGGTAGATTACGTGAAGAAATGGGCGTTTTACCTCCTGGAGATATCAGAAACTGTATCGCAGCTTTAGCTGATAACGAAGATTTAATCACAAAATTATTCCAATACCGTTTCAACACAGGTGAAGGCTTAAAAGGTCACAGTTTTGGTAACTTATTCTTAACTGCTCTTTGCTCTATCACAGGTGATATGGTTAGAGCCGTAAAAGAATCTTCAAACGTACTATCAATCAGAGGTAGAGTTTTACCTTCTACATTAGATAACATGAAACTTGCAGCTGAATACGAAGACGGAACAATTGTTCACGGTGAATCTGCAATTCCAGAAGAACATAAAAAAATTAAACGTTTATTCACAGAACCTGAACACTGCAAGGCTTTAGAAGACGTTATTGAAGCAATTAAAGATGCTGATTTAATCATTCTTGGACCTGGAAGTTTATACACGAGTGTTATTCCAAACTTATTAATCAAAGAAATTTCAGAAGAAGTTATAAAATCAAACGCTAAGAAAATCTATGTTTGCAACATTATGACTCAACCAGGAGAAACTGATAACTACGCGGTCTCTGACCATATCAACGCACTTTACAAACACGCAGGTAGCAACAAACTTATTGACGCAGTTTTAGTAAACAATGTTTTACCTAAAAATATGGCTGACAAATATGAAAAATGCGGTCAAATGCCTGTTGTTTTAGATAGATACAATGTTCATGTTGATATTGTTGAAAAGAAACTTATTGAAGAAAGCAAGGAAGGTCTTGTAAGACACAGTTCTAACCGTGTTGCAAGAGCAATTTATTATTGGTTTAGAAAATCATCAAAGAAAAACAACAAATAAGAAGTAGGAGTAAAACATGTTTAAATTAGCGAAAAAATTTGTAGACACGTCTCTTTATAGTATGAAAGCAACTCAAGCCTGCTTGATATTTATTTCGTTAATGACAATGATTTACTTCATTTTGAATTTGATGAATGTTCCAATGCCTGATGCTATAAAAAGTGTTTTTGATGTAATTTATAACTTCCAAAGCGCTCTTTATAAACCCGAATTAGCACTAATTCCTGTTGATTTTACTTTTATGACATTTGCTATTGAAATGTTACTTATTGCAGGTTTATTGGTTTATTCTCAATCATTTTTAATTGAATTTGAAGAACATCTTAATAAGGTTATAAAAGACGACAACAGACGCTATGAAGAAAAATTTAATAAGAATTTAGCTCAAGATGCTAAAAGAATCGAAAATCAAAATAACAATTTTGCAATTTTATTCAATATCAAATTAGAACAAACTTCTAAAATGATTTATGACCAACAAAAGAAAGTTGATTTACCTGTAAAAAAACAAGAAACATTAAACCGTCTAAGAAGTTTGATTGTAGGCACTTTCGGAGTTTACGTAGAACAAATTCCTTCAGGTTCTCTTGTATTTTTCAATGACGTAAATCAATGCAACAAACTTTTTGATTTGGTTCTAGATTTTCAAAACAAAGTTAGAGCAGAATTTCAAGCATACAATATACATATCGATATTCTTACTGCTGTTTGTATTGCTGGAAAACACGACAGAAAAGACTCTTACGTTCCAAAATTAGAAAAATTATTGAGTCTTGCTATGCCAAATAAAATAATGGCATTGAATGAATTCAAAGCAAAGTATGCAACCTTAAAAGACAAAACTTACGAGTTCACAGATTTAGGCACTTATGCCTTAGGTGAAAACTTTATTGACGTTCTTTCTATAAATAAAAAAGGTTATTAATCCTCTATTGGTTGTGCACCAATTGTAAGCGTTGCATCAAGTTCAATTGTGTAGCGAATAATTGCATGCGAAATTAATAACAAATATGGATTAACGTCGTTTACGTTTGACAAATTAACCTTTGCTTTTGGAATATCTGTATCTATTTGCTCTTGGGGTGATTGTTTTTTAAAATCGATTACAGATTGCATTGAATACTGCTTACTTTCGTTTTGCAACTTTTTCAATAATTTTTCTTTTGGAAATTTTTCTGAACAAGTAATTGAAATATCAACAGAATTGCCTGTAACAAGGCTTACAACAGCGTTTACATTGCCGTAATTTACGGTTGTTATCATAATTTTGATAAAGGTATCAAATTGTTTTTCTTCTTTTTCTTGTTCAATTTCAAGGTCGAACCCAACACCTTCTTGCAATGGAAGCCACGGCAAATAAAGCAACATCAAATTTTTAAGAGTTTGTGTTGCATCATTTTGAGAAGTGGCAGAAACGCTTGCATTAATGATGTTTATTGTATCCTGCAACGGCGTAATATCACCCATACCTTTTGAAGTAGCCAATGACATCATTGTAACCATTTTGTTCATTGCTAACTTGCTATTATGTTGCAAAAGGTTTGAAACTTTTGATAGATTTACGTTTGAATCAAGTTGAGAAGCTAATTTTTGTTTAAATGCGGTCAACTCTTCAGCTGTCATACCTTGAGTTTTTTGATTTGTTTGCATTTCATCAACAGCTTCGCTATCCTGCATAATTTGTTCGCGCAAAATATTTGGATTATTTCTTATGTTATTTCTAACTTGGTTATGCAATTGATTGTGCGGATTGTGTAAATTTGCATTTCTTAAGTTATTAGCTCTATCATTAAGTCGTGACGAATCCGGCAAGGTATTTTTCATTCTATCTTGAATCATATCTTGTCGTCTGTTCATCATATCTTCAGAATTTTTAATTTGATCCTCAAACTCGCCTTTTGGTGGAAGTGGTTGATTTGGCTTGTTATCTGTAGGAGGATGTGGTTTTAAACCTCCATTATCTGGGCGGTTAGGAAAATGTGGCAAATTTGGCTGATTAGGCTTTTCACCATGTTCTGGGTGGTTTGGAACTTGCGGTAAGTTTGGTTGATGATTTGGCAAACTTGGCTGTTGCGGTTGATTTGGTTTTTGTCCGCCTTGTTCAGGACGATTTGGAACTTGTGGAAAGTTCGGTTGATTTGGTTGTGGCAACGGATTTGGACGATTTGGTTGGTTTGGTACGTTTGGCAAATTAGGTTGATGATTTGGTAAATTTGGCTGATTAGGTTGGTTCGGCTGAGGTGTAGCATCAGGTCGAACAGGTTGTTTGCCAATTAAATCAGATAAATCTGGTAATTTTGCAGTTGGAAAGTTTCGTTGTGGTGGTTGTGGCAACTGTGGTTGCTGTTGTTGAGGGGTTTGTTGTTGATTTTGCGAATTTTGAGACTGTTGTGGTAATTGAGGGTTTTGAGGTTGTTGTGTTTGAGGAGTTTTTCCCTCATTTTGCACCAAAACAAGCAACTCTACCATGCTTTTTGGCAAGTTTAAAACCTCTTTTATGTAAACAGCTCTGTCAATACTCGCAAGGTTATTCATTCTCAACTGTTGCGGATTTACAAAATTACGTTGAACATTGTTAATAATATTTTTGTGCGTTTGTTGTATTAAATCTTTGGCAACACTATTCTTTGGCGCAGACTCTGTATTAATTTGTGCACTTGCACTCTTAAGATTCGCCATTTTTTGATTTAATTTAAGTTTTAACCAATTAACATTGTCCATATTAATTACTATGCCATTGTTTAGCTGTTTTCAAACACTAAGCGATAGGTAAATATGATTGTGGGTAACTGTAATCTTCTTTAAAACCTATGTGTCTGTACATTTTCAAGGCTGGAATATTATTTGTTTCAGCTGAAACATTCACCTCTGTAAAATCTCTTTCGCCTGAATGTGCTTTATTCAAAATATGTTCTACTGATTTTTTAATTAAATGTTTTGCCAAACCTTTTCCTTGGTGGTCTTTTTTAATTGAAACAAGCGGAATATTTGCAATTCTGCCACCTGTAATGTTTGTAAAGCAGAAACCGCAAGGTCTTCCATTGTGTAAAAGAACACTTGTTGATTCAGGTAAAAATTCACCGTAAACACCGTTTACGATTTTGTCTAAAATGTCGTTTGTACCTTCTTTTGACAAATATCTTGGGTCAAACAATGCATCAGAAGCTGTTTTGAAACCTTCGTGAATAACGTCAACTGCTGCATCAAAGTATAAATCGTCCCAAGTTACAACTTTGTAGCTTTCGTCTTGAGGTTCATTTGATACACTTCTAAGAATTTCTTCTGAATTTTTGTTATCCATCATAAATCTAAGAACTGCAAGACCTACAAATTTGAAACCATAGTGCGCAATATCACTTGTGAATGAAGATTGAACGCCTAACAATGGGTAGCAAACTACCTTTTCTTTTCTTTCGGCTTCAGTTTCCTTCATAAATCTTTCCATCAACAATCTGCGTTTTGTTGTCAAATCTTCGTTACCCAAACAGTGAATAACGTTCAATTCGATTGACTCAGAAATTGCTGTTGTATAAACCAAAAACGCTGTTGGAATATGATTTTCCAATAGAACAATACATTTTACATATTCTTTATCAACCGCATCTACAAAATCATCGTATTCTAATGGTTCAAGTTCAAACATGTAGTCTGTTCTTGCCACAGAACGAAAATCATTATAAACTCCGCCAAAGATTTTATAAAGATTTGAATTTAGTATCTCGGTTTGATAATTAGCGTTTTCCATAGTTTTTCCTTTATAAAGTATGATGCATTTTTTCTTTTTTAGTATTCAAATATCTTCTATTAT
>ERZ808267.269-NODE-269-length-18081-cov-3.510984_pt1 | contig 18081 bp, 17 predicted proteins | sample MGYA00521241_ERZ808267 | MGnify/ENA primary metagenome ERZ808267 (study PRJEB31516, sample SAMN03275592) | gut metagenome | biome: mammalia-associated habitat; material: feces | host: Papio cynocephalus | place: Kenya | collected 2012-07-19 ... | reverse complement strand
CCGTTAAGCCTTGATACGGCTTCCGTTGTGTCAAATTCTTCATTCAAAGGATTGAAGGTTGACTTGACAAACAACCCCGAAGACACTTACGGAGCAACCTTCCTGCATGTAGGCAGAAGCGGCAATGAAATAGGTTACGGGCAGCTTTACAACGTGGATTTCTCCAATGTAGATGTAAAAATCAACCATAGCGGCGAAAACGCGGGCGTTATAGCCTACTGGGCTATCCTTGATAAAGTAAGCTTCAGCGGCGCAAAATTCAATCTAACGGGCAAAAGCTCCGACCAAATGGCGTTTTGGTTTAGCTCCGCAAAGGCAAGCCACCTGAATTTCAAAAATATGACCATAACCGGCGATGCAACGGACTTTGTGGCGTTTGGCATTTCGGGCAACCAAAATACTTGGACAACCCTTTCCGACGTAGACCTTAGAGGCACTACGGTAAATGGCAAGTTGTTTGAACGTTCGCATTTTGCCCTGAGCAATCAAGGGAATCACGCCGACGTTAGAAATGTGATTCTTGGAAACAACACAATTTACAGTTGCGGCGACATCACATGGAAAAAAAGCCAAACCGAAAGCCTTACGGCAGCCAATAAGGGTCTCATTCTTGAAAATGCCAACGACTCCCTCACAATCGACGGTGGCGAGGCAATTTTGGACGTATCTTCGAACGTCTCCCAAGGTCAGCTCATATTTGAAAACGGCGGCAAATTGAATCTGGTGGACAATACAAGCCTGACAATCAACGGCGCAATCGACATTATCGTGAGCGACACAAGCGTTGATTTGTCCGACATTCTCGTGTTTGGCGAAAATTCCACAATTGTGCTTGCTGGCTACGAAAGCCAAGAAGAGGCACTTAACGCATTCAAAGACATGATAAAATACGACGACAACGGCGTATTGAAAACGGCTGATGTAAGCGACATTAACAACCTTGGCAATAACATCTTCGCTGTTCCCGAACCCGCAATGTATGCGGCGATTTTCGGTGCGTTGGCGTTGGCTTTTGCGGCGTATCGCAGAAGAAAATAGAATTTCATAGCAACCAATACAACAAAAAGCCTTTCGGGATTCCGAAAGGCTTTTCTTGTTTAGTACCGTTGTATTTTGAAGTTGTGTGTCGGCTTAATTTTTGTGGGCAGGTATTGCAGACCAGCGGCGCGTACGCGTCCGAATTTATCGGGCGTGTTGCGGAGTTTATTTGGTTTGGAGGACTTCTATCCAGTCTGCCATTATGCGCAGGGCTTCGCGGAGTTGGACGTCGAAGAGTTCGTCTTTTTCGTCTTCGTCAGCCAAGTCTTCGTCGGGTTGGGGCTGCGTTTTTTCGGCGGCCTTGGCGGCGTCTTTTTTCTCCGCCTCTTTTTGGGCTTTCTTTTTTGCGTTGGCCTCTTTTGTAGCCTCGAGTAGCACTTCCTCTTTTTTGAAGTTTGTCTTTGCAAACGCCTCTTCGCGCTTTTCGACGGAATCTATAAATTCCTCCGCCTTTTGAAGTTCGTCTTTGCGCTGTTTATAGTTTAGCTCAAGCTCTTTTTTATCCTGTCTGCTTTTTAGCCACGCTATGCGCTCCTTGAGGAATTTGAATTCGTCGAGCTTTTCCTGCCTTTGCAGCGACTGCGCCCTGAGTTTTGCAACGAGGGCGTCCGCCTGCGACTTGTCAACCCCGTAGGCGTAGACTTCTTCGATTTGGGCGGGCGATATGCAATCCCACTTGAGGGCGTAGTCTTGGTATTTTTCGCCGAATTCCATATTGTCGAAGAGCGACGGCAGCACGATGTCCGGCTCTACGCCCTTTAGCTGAATCGAATTGCCGCTGGGGGCGTACCATTTTTGTATTGTGAATTTTGCCGCGCTTTTTTGCTGCGGGTCAATGCGCGAGAGCGGGCAGACGGTCTGCACCGTGCCCTTGCCGTGCGTGTGGGCATCGCCGACGATGATTGCGCGTTTGTGGTCTTTGAGCGCGCCCGCGGTAATTTCCGACGCCGAGGCGGAAAGGCGGTCTACAAGCACCATCAAGGGGCCGTCCCATGCGATTTTGTCGGAGCTTTCCGTATTGAGGACTTTAGCCGCGCCGTATCCGTTGCGCACCTGAACGACAGGGCCTTTGACGAACAGCCCCGCAAGCGATATGGCTTCGTTGAGGAAGCCGCCGCCGTTGCGGCGCAGGTCGAGGATTATTCCGCGAACCTTGAACGCCTTGAGCTTTTCCAGAAGTTCCGCCACGTTTTTCGACGTGCTGAAGCCCTTCGAGCCGTCTTCGGAGGCGCTTTCGCCGTAGAATGCGGGCAGGTCTATCACGCCGACGGCAACCGTTTTGTCCTTAAGCGGGACGGTGTAGACGGCGGCTTTGGCGAGTTTTGTAGTAAGTTTTATTTCCTTGCGCACAAGCGTGATTGTCTTGCGGGCGCTCGGGTTTGACGCGGGTTCGACAAGCAGTCGGACTTTCGTGCCCTCCTTGCCGCGAATCATGCGGACGGTCTTGCGCAGTTTCATTCCGATAATGTCGGTCATTTCGCCCGACTCGCCCTGTCCGACGGCGAGGATTTTGTCTCCCGAATGAATCTGCTTGCTTTCCTGTGCGGGGCCTCCGGGGAGGAGTTCCACCACGCTGCAATAGCCGTCCTTCTCCTGAAGCGTTGCGCCTATGCCAACAAGCGAATTTCTTATGGCTATGTCGAACTCTTCAAGCGCGTATTCGGAGAGGAAAGTCGAGTGCGGGTCGTACATTTCCGAGAGCGCGTTGAGGTAGAGCTCCTCTATTTCTATGGTGTCGAATTTTACATAGTTTGCAATCAGGCGCTCGTAGCGCTTGAGTACTTCAGCCTTTGCCTTTTCGAATTTCTCCTCGTAGGTTTTGGGGGCGTTTTTAAGCTCTTCGGGCGTCTTTTTTTCCGCCTTTGCGCGCTTCTTGCCCTTGATTGAAGTTGGGGCTTTGAGGTCGTCGTAGGAGAGCATTTCGCCGATGATGTCCAGTGTCAGGCGCTTGTCCCAAAGCTCGTCGGCGGATTTTGAGTCGGCTGGCCAGTTAGCCTTGCTGCGGTCATAGCCGAAGGTATCGGTTCTCTCGAGGTCGAAAGGCTGTTTCATTCTCTCCTTTATCCACGCAAGGCGGCTTTCGGCGCGCTGAATGAAAGTATCGTAGATTGAGAATGCGGGCAGTAGCGTGCCTTGGTGCAGCATTATGTCCGAAGACTGGGCGAAGAAATCCTGAAAATGTTCGACGTCGGCAGTGGTGAAGAACATCTTGAAGATGTCGACCTTTTGCATGTACTCGCGAATGTACTGGCGCATATCCAAATCGGAGAGCGCCGTGCGCGATATGTGCCCGTTTTCGAGGCACAGCACGAGGGCGCGGGTCTCGTTGCGCATCTTCTGCGTTGTCTGCAACGGCACGCGGTTTGCCGAAAGCAGCTGCTGGGCCTGGGCTGCCGAAAACGTTTGGGCAATCAGTGCCGCGGAAAGTAAAAATATCTTCAGTAATTTCATAACTTCTTGGGGTTGCGGGTTGTTTTATTGGCGCATGTCGCGGGCGCGGCGCAGGAATTGGCGTTCCTCTTCCGTCAGCGACGAGAAGCCCGATTTTTCGATTTTGTCGAGTATGCGGTCTATTTCGGAGGGGCTGTCCGCCGAAATGTTGACTTTGTAGGTGTATTGGTCTGCGCGTTTGTGGAATTTCGGTTTGCGAATGTATTTTGAAAATTTCTCGCCCACGCCGCCGAATGTCGGAATTTTGCCGCGCCGCAGCAGGTACACAAACACCAACCCCGCGGCTATTCCGCCGAGGTGCGCAGCGTAGGCGACGTCCGAATGCGCCGCGCCCGAAAGCGACGCCAGCAATCCGAAGACTTCAAACGCGGCGGCAATTTTGAGCATGGTAATCGGCATTAGGCGCACGGGGATTATGAAGAATATCAAAAACGTAAGAGGCATTGGCGGGTACATCAGGCAGAACGCGGCAAAGACCGCCATCACGCCCGCCGAAGCGCCCAGCATTACGGCGTCGCCGATGAAAGCCTCAAGCGCCAGCCACGCCGCCGCGCCCAAAAGCACGCCGAGAAAATACACCGCCAAAAACTTTCGCCAGCCCAGCCACGTCTCGAGCGGTCTGCCCATAAAATACAGCCCGAGCATATTGCAGAGAATGTGCAGGAAGCCCGCGTGCATGAAAGAGTATGTAATGGGTGCCCAAAAATAGCCCGCCGCAAGCGCGCCGAAAGAGAGCGTGAGGCACTCGTACAGGGCGGGGAAGAGCATTGAGAGAACGAACACGGCGATGTTTGCAATCATCAGCGCGCCGACCGCGGTCGAGTCGCCGAAGAATCTTCTAAATTGCGACTGCGCCGCGTTTTCGCCCGTAAAATTGTTATCGAAAAAAGACATATTTTCCTTAATCTATCGGAATACTATTGCGCCTTTGAAATTTCCTCAAGCGTCAAATTAGCCAAATTCAGCCCGAAAATTCCCGTTATTATAACGGAAGAGCCTATCACTTTTTTTTGCGGCGCGGACTGCCCGCCGTCGGCGGGTTTGTCCGCAGCGCCCGAGACGTGGCTCGAGGCGTCGGGAATTTCCGATGAGAACACGCATTTGTAGCCGCGCGAAACACCCGCGGTGCGCAGTTCCTTTCTCACCCGCGCGGCAAACGGGCACGCGTACGTTTTGAAGATGTCGGCTGTTTTTACTTCGAGCGGATTTTTGCGCCGCGCCGCACCCATGCTCGAGACAAGCGCCACCGAATTTCCCTGCGCCGCCTTGGCAAGCAGCACTTTCGACGAAATTGTGTCTATGGCGTCTACCACCACCGTCGGGCGCGGATCGAAAATTTCGCCCAGTGAATTTTCGTCTATGAAAACGTTTCGGGTGTAGACTTTCGCCGCGGGGTTTATGTCCAAAATGCGCTGTTTTTGGACTTCCACTTTCACTCTGCCCTGCGTTGAGGTCAACGCGCAGAGCTGGCGGTTGACGTTGGAGGCGTCGAAGACGTCGAAGTCGAACAGGCGGAATTCGCCCACGCCGAGCCTCGCGAGGGCTTCGACGGCAAACCCGCCGACAGCGCCCACGCCGCAGACGGCAACCGCGGCGTTTTCGAGCTTTTGGCAAAGTTCGCGGCCGTAGAGAATCTCCCCTCTTTCAAAAATCATCTGAACAGTCTGTTGAAATTGTTGAATATTATATCCGACAATTCGTCGGGCGCATAGTTCCCTATTTTGGACAGAACTTCCAAATCTTCGGCGTAGCGGGCGGGCGAGGGAATGTCGTCGCTTTCAAGCAAAAGCCTTTCCGGCGGCACTGCTGCGGCGGTTTCAAGCCCCTTGCGCGAGGTCAGTTGGCGTTTCGAAAACGAAAAATAGCAGTCCAGCCGCATAAATTCCCGCGCCAGTTCGGGAGCGCAGCCCGCCGAATGCAGCAGAAATGCGCCCGCCCCCGCGCGTTTTGCGGCCTTTAGCTTTTTGAGCAGAAATCCCCACGCGCCGACGCAGTGCAGCACGCACGGCAGCCCCGAGGAAACGGAGAGGGCAACGTGGGCGTCGAAAATGCGCTCCTGCCTGTGAAACGGCAGAACCGACGTGAAGCGCTTGTCCAGCCCGAATTCCCCGATTGCAGAGGCTTCGCGGCAGAGTTTTTCGAGAGATTGCACGGCGGATTCTATTTGGGCGTCGGTGTGCGAGAGCGCCTCTCCCAAAAAAAGCCCGTAGACTTTTTTCAGCAGCGGATTTTGGGCGTTTTCAAGCTCCTTCCACTGTGTCTCGTTTATGGCGCAGACGGCGGCGGGCATGGCGGTTGAAATTCCGCCAATGTGGCAGTGCGCGTCTGTGGCTTTTTGCGGCATTTGCGGTTATTTTAAGAATTCCGTCGCAACTTGTTCGGCGTCGGCGCGCTCTACTACTTTTGTGAACGCCTTTCCGATATTTTCAATCAGCACGAATTTCAATTTGCCGCCTGCGTTCTTCTTGTCGTGCGACATTGCCTCCATAAATTCGGCGAGAGTTGCGTTTGATTCCAACTTTATGGGCAGATTGTTTTTTAGAAGCGCCTTTTCGATTTTCCTGTGGAAGTTTCCGAAGCCCAGCTGTGCCGAAAGCTGTGCCGCCATAACCATGCCTATTGCCACAGCTTCGCCGTGCAGGTACGTTCCGTAGCCCGAAGTCTTTTCTATGGCGTGGGCGAAAGTGTGCCCGAGGTTCAGCAATGCGCGCCCGCCGCTTGCGGCGTTTTCGCGCTCGTCGTCGGCGACAACCCGCGCCTTGAGGGCGCAACTGCGGCGGATAACTTCGGGCAGAAGCGGCGATTCGGGCGTGATTTGGTTTTCGGCGGTGATTTTAAACAATTCGGCGTCGCCGATGACTCCGCATTTTATAACTTCAGCCATTCCCGCGGCAAATTCGCGTTTCGGCAGGGTTTTGAGAAATTCGGTGTCGGCAAAGACGCCTTTGGGTTGGTGGAACGCGCCGACGAGGTTTTTGCCTTCGGGAATGTTTATGCCCGTTTTGCCGCCTACGGACGAATCCACCATTGCAAGCAGCGTTGTGGGGATTTGGTAGAAGTCTATTCCGCGCATATACGATGCCGCCAGAAAGCCCGTGAGGTCTCCCACTACGCCGCCGCCGAGCGCCACCAGCGCGCTTTTTCTGTCTACGCCCAGCCGCGCCAGTTCGGAACATAATTCGGCGAACTTTTCGAAACATTTTGAGCCTTCGCCGCCCTCCACGGGTATTATTTGCGCGATTTCGGCAAGGCGCGAAATTCTCTCTTTGTGGAATTTCAGCACGTCGGAATCGGCAATGCAGACGAGTTTTGAACCCGACTTGCCGCGTTGGGCGAGAGCCGCCACTGCGGCGTCGAACGCGTTTTGCTCTATGAGAATGTCGTAGCTGCGGTCTGCGAGATTTACGTTGAGTTTCATTTGTCAGTCCTCCAAGCCGAAAACGCCGCGCACGTATGCGCGCACGTCGAATTTGCGCAGGTCTTCGGGCTTTTCGCCGAAGCCCACGTAGAGTATGGGCAGTTTCAGCTGCCTGTAGACGCCCGCTATTGCTCCGCCTTTTGAAGTGCCGTCAAGCTTTGTGATTATCACGCCCGAAAGCGGGAAAGCCTTGTTGAATGCCTTTGCCTGTTCTATGCTGTTGCTGCCGAGGCTGCCGTCGAGCACTATCACGGCGTTTTGCGGCGCGGACGGGTCGTTCTTTTTGAGAACCCTGCCTATTTTGGCGAGTTCTCCCATCAAATTTTCCTTTGTGTGCAGACGCCCCGCGGTGTCGAGTACAAGCCATTTTGCCCCGCGCGCCTTTGCCGCCTGCCAAGAATCCCACGCGGTTGCGGCGGAATCCGCCCCGTGGGCGCTTTCCACAAGCTTTACGCCGAGCCTGTCCGCCCACTGGCGAATCTGTTCGTTTGCGGCGGCGCGGAAAGTGTCGCACGCGCCCAGAACAACGCCGCCGTCGGGGGAGAGCAGGTGGGCGAGCTTTGCCGCGGTAGTGGTTTTTCCCGCGCCGTTGACGCCGACAAGGCAGACTACCGACGGGTTCTGCCCGTCGCCTTCGTTTAGCGTTCCCTGCGAGCCTTCGAGTATGTTTTCAAGCACCGTAGCGCCTATTTCTGCGGCCTCCTTGCCGCGCAATTCCCTGTTTTTGCGGTACTGGGTGCGGATTGCGTTTACTACGTCGTCGGCGGTTTCGTAGCCGAAGTCGGCGGCGTAGAGAGCCTGCTCGATTTCGTCTATGTCGGCTTCGTCGATTTTACGCGAGAACATCGACGCCAGCCCGCCGAGGGCTTCGGCGGTGCGTTTTAGCCCCTCCTTGAATTTTTTGAAAACCGAAAACATCACTTTTTGGCGGGCGTGCGCAACGGGCGCGCGAGCGTTGTTTTTACCTTGTCGAGTATTCCGTTGACGAAACGCTTGGATTCCGAAGACGAATACGTTTTTGCCAAATCGACCGCCTCGTTTATGGAGACTATCGGGGGAATGTCGTCGCGGTGGGTAAGTTCGAAGATTGCAAGGCGCAGTATCGCCAAGTCCACCTTGGCTATTCTGTCTATTGTCCAGTTTGTGGCGTAGCGCGAAATCTTTGCGTCTATTTCGGCGAGGTTTGCGTTGACGCCCGCTATCAGCTCGTCGGCGAAGGCGTAGTAGCGGCGGTCGTGCTCCTTCGATTCGAAGAACGCGTCGAGGTCGGCGGGAATCGTTGCCGAGGCTATCGCCTGCATGTAGATAAACTGCATTGCCGCAACCCTGTTTTCGCGGCGGCCGGCAAGTTTGGACTCTTTTTCGTTGGTATCCATTTGTGTCAAATTTGTTGAAATTATAACTGTTCTTATTTTGCAGGTTCGAGCGCGCGCGCAAGCTGCGCCATTTTTTCCGCCGCCTCTCCGAACTCAATGCCGCGCCTGATGGAGCCGGTGGTTCTCTCCTGCGCCTGCGCGCGGTTGTTGGTGACCACTATGCCGTTAATCATTGGCGTGCGCGTGCGCGAAGCCGCCGACTGGAGGGCGTTTGCCGTGGAATGGGCTATTATTTCGTGGTGCGGGGTTTCGCCTGCAACGACCACTCCGAGGGCGATCACGGCGTCGAAATTGCCCGACTGCGCCAGCATTTCGCAGGTGTATGGCAGCTCGCCCGCCCCGGGGACGCGCACTGCGGTTATGTCGGCGGTCTTTGCGCCGAGGCGCTCGAGCGTCGCCGTTGCGTCTTTTAAAAGCGCGTCCACAAGTTCGCCGTTGAAGCGCGATGCCGCTATTGCAAATTTGCAGCCTGCGGCGTTTAGATTTTGCGCAATGCCTCTGTCAAGACTCATAAAAATCCTATATTTTAATTTCCTCTACCATTTCCAATCCGTAGCCTTCGGGAATGAAATGCGCGCCGACGTTTGTGGTAAGCAGGCGTATTTTTGAAAGCCCCAGAGAGCGCAGAATCTGCGTGCCCATTCCGTAGTCGCGCACGTTTGGCGTGATTGCCACGCCTTCGGGAACGCTTATTCCCGAATTCGGCAGGCTTACGTACACGAGCGCGCCCCGACCCTCTCTGGCGATTTTTTCCATCGCCGAGGAGAACGAACTTGCCGCCGATGTCGGATAGTCGGACGATTCAAACAAATCCGCAAAGACGTTTTCGGAGTGCACGCGCACGAGCGTCGGCGCGGCGTCGAGCTCGCCCATTGTAAGCGCGTAGTGGCTGCGGCCGTCGGCGGAGCGGAAGACGCGCAGCGTGAAATTGCCGAATCTTGTTGCAAACGGGCGCGACGAAACTTCGCGCACGAGCGACTCTTTTCTGAGGCGGTACTCGATGAGAGAGGCAACGCTCATGAGTTTCATTGAGTGCTTTTTCTTGAATTCCACGAGGTCGGGAATGCGCGCCATTGTGCCGTCGTCTTTGATTATTTCGCAGATTGCCGCGCACGGGGGCAAGCCTGCGAGTTTTGCCAAGTCAACTGCGGCCTCGGTGTGCCCCGCGCGTTCAAGAACGCCGCCGTCGCGGGCGCGCAGCGGGTTGAGGTGGCCGGGGGTTGAAATGTCGGCGGCGGTGCTTGCGGGGTTTGCCATCGCCTTGATTGTCGTGGCGCGGTCGTGGGCGCTGATGCCCGTTGTGATGCCTTCGGCGGCGTCTACGGTCACGGTGTATGCCGTACCCTTCTTGTCGCGGTTGAGGCGTACCATATCGTCAATTCCGAGTTCGGTCAGGCGTTTGCTCGTGGTCGGAATACATATGAGACCGCGGGCGTGGCGAAGCATTGTGTTGACGGCTTCGGGGGTTATGAGCGAGCCCGCAACAATCATGTCGCCCTCGTTTTCCCTGTTTTCGTCGTCGGCAACTATTATTATTTTGCCCTCGGCGAAATCGCGCACGCAGTCTTCGACGCTGTCGAATATTTTTTCCTTTTCCATACTGAATCCCATCAACGGTTGTTAAATTCTGGTGTCGAGCAGTTTCGAGATGTCGGAATTCTTGAGTATTTTTATTCCGCCCTCGGGAATGCGTTTGAGGGTAAACGCCCCTATTTGGAAGCGTTTAAGCTCTTTTACGAAGTATCCCATGACCTCGAACATTCTTCTGATTTCGCGCTTGCGCCCCTGGTTGAGCCACACCTCAACGCGGCGGTCGGCGTTTTCCGCCTGCGACGTGTCGGGGATTATGCGTTCGGCTTTGAGTTTTTCTCCCTCGTACATCACGCCCCTGAGCAGCACGGGTATTATTTTTGTGTCGAGCGTTCTGTTGAGGAGAACGTGGTAGCGTTTTATCACGTTGTTTGACGGGTGCGTTATTGTGTTTGCAAGGTCTCCGTCGTTTGTGAGAATGAGCAGCCCCTTTGAATTTTTATCGAGTCTGCCGCAGCAGAAAAGCTTCATTTGCGAGAACGGTTCGGGCAGCAGGTCGAAGACTGTTTGACCGTCGAATGGGTCGGAGTTTGTGCAGAGGTAGCCTTTGGGTTTGTTCATTGCCAGAACCACTCTTTCCTCCACAACGCCCTGCGCTTTCACGCCGTCTACTACTACCTTATCGGTTTCGGGGTTTACCGACTGTCCTATTTGGGCGGGTTCTCCGTTGACGAAAACCAAGCCTTCCTCTATCTTGCGTTCGGCTTCGCGCCTGCTGCATATTCCGCATTGCGATATGTATTTCTGGATTCTCATCGGTCCCATTTTTACTCCGTTTATAAAATAACAATTTACTCGACCAACCAACACTATTTTCCCCCCTTTTTCAAGTTTTTTATCTTTTGGCGTGGCGATGCGCGTAGCGCAAATCGCCACTTTGACAGTGTGGGAAGTTGTGATTTTGCTTTTTTAAACAAGGGATTTCGCTTCCGTAAAATATTTCCCCCGCTTTGACAGTGAATATCATAAAGTTTTAAATGGGATAGCGGTTTGAGCGAAGCGATACTGTGTAAGGCGTAGACATTCAATAGAAACTTATGATAATCCCAAGTAAAGTGGCGGGAATTTTTTGCGGTAGCAAAAAATCGCCATGCCACAAGATAAAAAAAGTGCAACGGGAGGTTGCACTTTTTGATGTATTGTAAAATATGTGAGCTTTTGCGATTAGAAAGTAGCCAGACGCATATCGCCCTGATTGACAAACGCCTCGTGCATTGCATACGCCTTGGAGAGGGTCTGCGGAGTGTGCCCGCAGGGAACCGCTTTGAGGAAGTCGCGCAGGAGGGGCTTGTAGTCGTCGTTGGCGCAGTTTTCAATCATAATCTGGGCGCGCTCCATGGGAGACTTGCCTCTGAGGTCGGCAACGCCCTTTTCGGTTACGATGATATTTACGCTGTGCTCCGTGTGGTCGCAGTGCGAAACCGCGGGAACGATGGCGCTGATGAGTCCGCCCTTTGCAACCGAGGGGCAAGTGTAGATGGACAGATACGCCGCTCTTGTGAAGTCGCCCGAGCCGCCGATGCCGTTCATTATGTTCTTGCCCATGATGTGCGAGCTGTTGACGTTGCCCAGCAGGTCAACTTCAATGGCTGTGTTCATTGAAATTATGCCTATTCTGCGCGCGACTTCGGGGCTGTTTGAAATCTCCTGCGGACGGAGCACGAGCTTGTCCTTGAAGAATTTCATATTCTGGTAGACTTCGTCGATTTTGCCCGCGGTACAGGTAAGCGACGTTGCCGAGGCGCACTTGATGTGCCCGTGTTCGATGAGGTCTATGACGGAATCCTGCAAGACTTCCGAATACATGCAGAACTGCGGAATGTCGGGATTTTCGCCCAATGCGCCCAGCACGGCATTTGCAATGTTGCCTACGCCGCTTTGAATGGGGAGGAAGCTTGCGGGAATTCTGCCCGCCTTCATTTCGGCGGCGAGGAAGTCCGCAACGTTCTGCCCGATTTTCTGCGTGATGGGGTCGCTGGGTTTGAAGGGGCTAACTTGGTCGGGCATGTCGGTTCTGACAATGCCGACGATTTTCTTGGGGTCTACCTTGACGACGGGAGAACCTATTCTGTCGCCCGCGGCGTAGATGGGAATTTCGCGGCGCATCGGCGGGTTGGCGGTCTCGTAGATGTCGTGGATACCGTAGAGCTCCTTGGACTGGTGGGCGTTGAGTTCTATGAGGATTTTGTCGGCGAGTTTCAGACCCGTCGGGGAGATACCCACCGATGTCGTCAACAGTATTTCGCCGTTGTCGCTGACGTCGGCGGCTTCGACAATCGCCCAGTCGAACTTGCCCATGAAGCCGTAGTTCATGTACTGGGGCGTCATTGAAAGGTGCAGGTCGGTGTAGCGGATTTCGTTGGAATTTGCGCCCTTGCGAATGTCGGGGTTGGTCTGATAGGGGGCGCGGTAGCTGATGGCGTGCGCGCGCGCCAATACGCCTTCGCAGAGGTCGCCCGAGGACGCGCCCGTGATTACCTTGACCCTGAATTCGCGCCCTTGGGCGTGTTCCTGTTCGGCTTTCGCGGCTATTGCAGACGGAATTACCTTTGTAGCGCCCGCAGGGGTGAATCCGCTGAAGGCAATCTGTTGACCGTTTTGAATGAAGCCTGCGGCTTCTTCGGCTGTGATATAGTTATAACTCATTGTATTTGGTTGTTGTAAAAAATTACGGCGCGTCGGGTTGCGACGCGGCCGATAAGTTATGTGTGTTGTAGTTTTAATGTCCGAGGGTTGCTATGAAGAAACCCGCCACGAGAGCCGTGCCTATGACGCCCGCAACGTTCGGACCCATTGCGTGCATAAGCAGGAAGTTCGACGGGTCGGCTTTCGCGCCTTCGACTTGCGAAACTCGCGCCGCCATCGGCACTGCCGAGACGCCCGCCGACCCAATCAGCGGATTTATCTTTTCCTTGAGGAAGAGATTCATAAATTTTGCCATCAGCACGCCCGCGGCGGTCGAGAAGCTAAACGCCACCACACCCAGCATTAGAATGAAGAGCGTTTCCGAGCGAATGAATCTGTCGCCTGTCATCGTTATGCCGACCGACGTTCCGAGGAAAATTGTTATTACGTTGATTACCTCGTTTTGCGCCGCCTTTGTCAGGCGTTCGCAAACGCCGCATTCCTTGAGGAAGTTGCCGAGCATCAGCATGCAGATTAGCGCCGACACATCGGGAACAAGCAGAATGCAGGCGATGGCAACCACCAGCGCGAAAATCAGCTTTTCAAGACGCGATACCTTGCGCAGGTTTTTCATCTTGATTTTGCGTTCGCTTTCGGTTGTGAGCATTCGCATAATCGGCGGCTGGATAATAGGCACAAGTGCCATGTAGCTGTACGCCGCCACGGCAATGGGGGCGAGCAGGTGCGGGGCGAGTTTGTTCGATATGAATATGGAAGTAGGGCCGTCCGCGCCGCCTATGATGCCTATCGAAGCCGCTTCGGGAGAGGTGAAGCCCAGCGCCAAAGCGCCGATGAACGTTGCGAACACGCCGAACTGCGCCGCGCCGCCCAAGAGTAGCGTTTTGGGATTGGCAATCAGCGGGCCGAAGTCCGTCAGAGCGCCGACTCCCAAGAAGATGAGCGGCGGGAAAAGCTCGAGGAGCACGCCCATTTGCAGATAGTAGTAGAGGCCGCCAGTGCGCGTGCTGTAGACGTCGACGATTTTCTCGCCGTATTGCACTTTCGAGCCGGCCTTGACATCGACCTGCGTTATAGTGCCCGAGGCTTCCGCCCAGACGAACGACGTTCCCGCGCCCACAACCATGTCTTTACCCCTGAACTTGACCAGAAACTGCCTGTTGCCGAGTTTCTGCTCCATGTCCTTTTTGGGGACGAACACCGTTGGCGAGACCATCGCGATGAGGTCGGGAATTCCCCTTGCCTTTTTGAATACGTCTTCGCGGGCTTCCTTTGTCGTGACATCGGCAACAAGGTCGAAGAACGACTGTATGTCGGACTGCGCCGTTTCGGGCGAATTGACTACATCGGCAATTTTAGTGGGAATCTGCTTCACCATTCGCGGGACGAATGCGGCGTCGCCCTCGTTGGCAAATACCTGCAAAACCGTTCCCTCCACGGGGGAATTGAGGTATCCGGCGGGTTTGTTCAACACGCCTTCCGTAGGCAGGTTTGCAAGCAATGCGCCGAATGCTATGGGAACAAGCAGCAGCGGTTCGTATTGGCGGAAGACCGCCAGATACATCAACACCGCGACAACCAGCCACATGACAATCATTCGCCAATCGACATAGCAAAAGCCCGTCTCGAAGAACAATTCTCTTAAACTGTTTAACATTGTCAGCGTTTAGTTTGTGCGCCGTTTAACGCGCGCGGTTTACGACAATGCAACCAGCGGTTGGCCTTCCTGAACGCTCTGACCCGCGGAGACGTACACCTTTGCAACTGTGCCGTCTTTTAGCGCGTTGACGGGTGTGTTCATCTTCATTGCCTCGAGCATAACCAAGAGGTCGCCCGCCTTTACCTGCTGTCCTTCCTTTACGGCAACGTTTACGATTGTCGCCGCCAAGGGGCAGGCAACGTCGCCTGCTTCGGCTTTGGGAGCGGGCGCAGCGGGTTTAGCTGCGGGGGCTGCGGGGGCAACCGCTACGGGCGCGGGAGCCGCCTGTACGGGGGCGGGGGCTGCGGGAGCAACCGAGGAGATTCTCGAAGAGAGAACTTCAACTTCTACATCGTAGGATTTGCCGTCTACTGTTATGCGTAATTTTTTCATATATAATATTATTTCTAAGTTTATTGTTGTTTAAATTTTGCGGGGGTGTAATTGCGGGAGGCGAAAATCTGCTCCCTGCCGAATTTTGAAAACTCGCCGGAGACGGGTTTGAAATTGATGACCGTGCATTCTTCGCCGAGGGCGACAGTCGCCGCCGCGGAGAGAACCGCGACGAGCCTGCCGGAATCCTCTTCAAGCTCGGGCATAACTGCGGCAACGGCTGCGGCTATAACGCGCGCGTGGTCTTCGGGAACATCTTTGAAAACGCCCGAGGGTGTCTGCGCAACTGTCGCTACGGGCTTTGCGGCGCATTTTGCCTTGAGTTTTTCGGCAAAGACGAACACGTACCCGATTAGCGACGTTGCCGCCGAGAGCATCAGCAGAACGGTCATTACCAAGAGAAAACCCGTAGCCGAAAATGTGAGGATTTGATTTGCAGACGGGTTGAGCGGAATTAGGGCGGCTATAAACATATCCGTATTCCTTTCTCCTTAGAGGGGCATATTGCCGTTCTTTTTAGGCGGGGTGGTGGCGCGTTTTGAAAGCGTCGAGCGCAGAGCCATTGCAATCACGCCGCGCGACTGTGCGGGTTCGATAACATCGGTAACCTTGCCGAGGCTTGCCGCCTGATAGGGGCTTTCGAACTTTGCGCTGTATTCGGCTCTGTACTGTGCCGCCTTTTCCTCGCGGGCTTTGGGATCTTCGATTTTCTTGAGCTCCTTGCCGTAGAGCACGTTTATAGCGCCCTTTGCGCCCATCACGGCGATTTCCGCCGTCGGCCACGCAAATGTCATGTCCGCGCCGAGGTCTTTGCAGCACATTGCAATGTACGCGCCGCCGTACGCCTTGCGCATTACGAGAGTTACCATCGGGACTGTCGAAGCCGAGTACGCGTAGAGAAGCTTTGCGCCGTGGCGTATGATGCCGCCGCGCTCCTGCGCCAACCCCGGCATAAACCCGGGGACGTCCACGAGAGTGAGCATGGGAATGTTGTAGGAATTGCAGGTGAGAATGAAGCGCGCCGCCTTGTCGGAGGCGTCTATGTCGAGGCAACCGGCCTTGAAGTTGGGCTGGTTGGCTATTATGCCCACTACTACGCCCTGAATGCGGGCAAAACCAACAACAACATTCTTTGCAAACTGTTCCTGAATTTCAAAGAAGTCGCCGTTGTCGACGAGCCTTGTAATAACGTCCTTTACGTTGTAGCCGACGTTCGCTTCGGGCGGGACAATGGTGTTGAGCACGGGGTCGTAGTCCATAACCACGGGCTGCGAGAGGTCGTGCGGGGGCTCCTGCATGTTGTTTGAGGGCAGGTAGGAGAGCAGCTTTGCGGCAAGCTCGAGGGCGTGTTTGTCGTCGCGGGCAACGAGGTGTATGTTGCCCGATACCGTCGCGTGGGCGTTTGCCGTGGCGAACATGTCGAGCGTTGCCTCTTCGCCCATCGCCGCCTTGATTACCTGCGGGCCGCAGATGAACAGGTCGGAATTGTTCTGCGTCATTATGATGAAGTCCATCAGGGCGGGGCTGTACGCCGCGCCGCCCGCGCAGGGGCCCGCTATGATTGAAATTTGCGGAATCACGCCCGAATTTTCGACATTCGCGCGGAATATGCTTGCGTAGCCCGAAAGAGAGGCCACGCCTTCCTGAATTCTCGCGCCGCCGCTGTCGTTGACGCCTACAACGGGCATTCCGTTTCTCGCGGCAAACGACATTATGTCCACAATCTTCTTTGCGTGGTTCGAACCGAGCGAGCCGCCCGAAACGGTGAAGTCCTGACTGAACGCCGCAACGGGTCTGCCGTTTACAAGACCCGTTCCGCAGACTACGCCGTCGGTCGGGAGCTGTTTTTTCTCCATTCCGAAGTTGTGGCAGTCGTGCTGGACATGCATGCCGAACTCCTGAAACGTTCCTTCGTCAAAGAAGTTTAAAAGTCTTTCGCGCGCCGAAAGCAGACCCTTTTGGTGCCGCGCCTCTATTTTCTCCTTGCCGCCGGCGTTGAGCGCGGTTTCCCTGCGCTTTGCCAGTTCCTGTAGTTTTTCTTCGGTTATAGCCATATTTTATCTATTATTGATGGGAAATTTTCCTATTTGCCGTCTTGGCAGATTTCGGTCAAGACGCCGAATGTGGACTTCGGGTGCAGAAACGCTATCTGTTTTGAGTGCGCGCCGATTTTTGGAGTTTCGTTCAGCAGTATTACGCCCGCGTCTTTCGCGCGCGCCAAGTCGGCGAGAATGTCGCTGCTGTTGAGGGCAATGTGGTGGATTCCGCCTCTGGGGTTCTTTTCGAGGAACTTTGCAATGGGGCTTTCCGGCGATGTGGGTTCGAGCAGTTCTATGTGCGTGCCGCCCACGTCGAAGAACGCCGTTTTAACCTTTTGTTCGGCGACTTCCTCGATGCCTTCGCATTTCAAGCCGAGGGCTTTTTCGTAGTATTTTACGGCTTCGTCGAGCGACTGTACCGCTATTCCTATATGGTCGATTTTTCCGAGCATATTGCCTGTTCCTTCCTATATATTGCCGCGTATTTTTCCACTGCGGCTATTTGTTGTCAACACGTTTTAACCCCGCTGCGCCTTTTATCCATCGGAAAATTTTTCGGGTGCGAAAATTTTTGCTGTGTTCAAAAGGGCGGCAAAGTTTTCAAAGCGGATTTCAGATTAGCTTTGAAGTTTGTCTTTATCAAGCAATTTTTAACGAATGGCGGATATTTCGCCCTGAGAGAGGAATACCTCCCTGTCTGTCGATTTTGCAAATTCCACGTTGTGGGTGATTAACATCAGTGCAGCGGAAGTGTCCCTGCAGAGATTTAGCAGCGTTTGCATTACGCCCGCGGCGGTGTCTTCGTCGAGATTGCCCGTAGGTTCGTCAGCCAGAAGGACTTTCGGGGCGTTCATCACCGCGCGGGCAATCGCAACCCTCTGGCGCTCGCCGCCGCTTAGTTTCGAGGGAAGGTATGAGAGCCTCTTTTCAAGCCCGACCATGCACAGCAATTCCCTTGCGCGCTTGCGGGCGTTTTTGCCGAAGTCGCCGAATATGCGGCTTGAAAGCTCCACGTTTTCCTGCGCGGTGAGCTCGGGCATGAGGCAGTAGTGCTGGAACACGAAACCCGTAAAGCCCGCCCGCAGGCGCGCCTGTGCCGAGTTTGACAGGTTGTCCACGCGCGTTTCTCCCCAGAATACCTCACCCGATGTCGGGCTTTCAAAGCCCGAGAGAATGTTCATCAGCGTAGTTTTTCCCGCGCCGCTTTCGCCGCGCAGCGACAGGCTTTCTCCCGCATTGAGGCTCAGCGATACCCCTTTGAGAATTTCTATCGAAGCGCCGTCGGGGGCTTTGAACGATTTGCGGATATCCCGCGCCGACAAAACCGCATTTGCGGGGCGGCTTTCGCCGTCCAAAGCTGATGTTGTTTGCGAATCAGTCATTGCGCATAGCCTCCGAAATTTTCAGCCTTGCGGCGCGTATGGCGGGGAAGAT